>Ga0073907_1003563_pt1 | contig 12679 bp, 14 predicted proteins | sample GluameincwithD2O_FD_65483 | JGI IMG/M metagenome (GOLD analysis project Ga0073907, IMG submission 65483) | Mouse cecum microbial communities from Vienna, Austria - Glucosamine amended microcosms incubated with D2O | ecosystem: Host-associated > Mammals > Digestive system > Large intestine >... | reverse complement strand
CGTCCATGATAACGGCGATATGGCGGGGAATTTTGCTCTCTTGACTGTTCATTAAACGGTGAGAAGCTCCTTCTCCTTGGCGGACACCGTTTTATCGATCTCCTCCATGCATTTGGAAACCGCCTTCTCCACGTCCTGTTCGGCGTTCTTGCTCTCGTCTTCGGAAATTTCCTTGGCGGTCTTCATCTTTTTCACGCCCTCCATCGCCTCTCTGCGATTATTGCGCGCCGCCACCTTTGCGTCCTCGCCCATGCGCTTGATTTGCTTAACGAGGTCTTTTCTGCGCTCCTCGGTGAGTTCGGGAAACACAAGACGGATCACGTTCCCGTCGTTCGTGGGGTTGATTCCGAGATTGGAGGACAAAATCGCCTTTTCGATAGACTTCAACAGCGATTTATCCCAAGGGCTCACGACAAGACAACGCGCGTCCGCCGCGGAAACGTTTCCGAGCTGATTGAGAGGGCTCATGCCGCCGTACGCCTCCACCGAAAGCTTGTCGAGCACGTGCGGATTGGCACGCCCCGCGCGAATGGACGCAAATTCGTCCTTTAACACGTTTACCGTCTTGTCGAGCTTGTCGTCAAGCACAAGGAAAATTTCTTCCAATTTTTCATTTTCGATCATAACAGCGTTTCTCCTAATATTATTCGCTTAATTCTTTGCGTTTGAAATTAAAGTGCCGATGTTTTCCCCGCATACGGCGCGTAAGATAGAGTCCTTTTCTCCCAAAGCAAAGGCGAGCACGGGTACGTTGTTTTCCATGCACATGGTCGCAGCCGTCGCGTCCATCGCCTTTAATCCCTTGTTTACAACGTCGTTAAAGCTGAGCGTATCGTACTTTTTCGCCTCGGGGTGCGTGGCGGGATCGCAATCGTAAATACCGTCCACGTTCTTCGCCATGAGCAGAACGTCCGCGTCGATCTCGCAGGCGCGCTGAGCCGCCGCCGTATCCGTCGAACAGTAGGGGTTCCCCGTACCGCAAGCCATAATGACGATGCGCCCTTTCTCGAAGTGGTGAAGCGCCTTTCTGAGCACGTAAGGCTCGGCAACGGAGATCATGTTGAGCGCAGTCTGCACGCGCGTGGGAATCCCCTTTTGTTCGATCGCGTCCATCATGGCGAGCGAGTTCATCACCGTGGCGAGCATTCCCATTTGATCGGCTGTGGTGCGATCCATTTTAGTGCCCTGCCTGCCCCGCCAAAAGTTGCCTCCGCCGATGACGAGCGCGATTTCCACGCCCATCTCGTGTACTTTTACGAGCTGATCGACAACCTGCGACACGACGCTCTCGTTGAGCCCGAAGCGCTGTTCGCCCGCAAGAGCTTCTCCGGAAAGTTTCAGCAAAATCCGCTTGTATTTGGGTTGCATCTTTCTTCCTCCCCATTTTGATAGCAGTATAGCATATTCTGCCAAAAAAAGCAATCGTTTCCGCCGACATTGCGGACATGAAAAAAAACCGAACAGGTTATTCCTCTTCGGTTTGAATGATTTGTGCGATTTTAGAGAACAGCTCCTCTTTTCCTTCGCCCGTAAGCCCCGAAACGGCGATCACGTTCTCCGCGCCCAGCCCGAACGCCTGTGCGAGCGTTCTCACCCGTTCCTTCCGCTTCATGCGGGAGAGCTTGTCGCTCTTTGTCGCGATGACGGTAAAGGGAATGATGTGGTAATTCAAAAAGGCAAGCATTTGAAGATCGTCCGCCGACGGATCGCGACGAACGTCGGAAAGCACGAACACGTGGCGGATATCTTCCTTGCGCCCGAAAAACTTATCGAGCGTTTTGCCCCACTTCTCTTTTTCGCTGCGGGACACGGCGGCATAGCCGTAACCGGGCAGGTCTGCAAGCCAAAACTCCCCGAAATCGAAATAGTTGACGAGCCGCGTGCGCCCCGGTGCGGAGCTCGTTTTGGCGAGCCCCTTACGTCCCGCAAGCAGATTGATAAGGGTGCTTTTGCCCGAATTGGATTTTCCGCAGACCGCGATCATGGGCTTTTCGGGGCGTAAGAATTGCGCCTCCGTTGCCGCGGAGGTAATAAATTTCGCCTGCATAAACTCCTCTCAGTTCGTATGGAAGTTCCCCGAAACCGCGCTTTTGAACACCTCGTCCACCTCGCTCACGCAGATGAAATTGAGGCTCTTGCGCACTTCTTCGGGAATTTCCTCCACGTCCTTTTTGTTCTCTTCGGGAATGATCACGTCGCGAATACCGATCCTGTTTGCGGCGAGCGCCTTTTCTTTGAGCCCGCCGATCGGGAGCACCTTTCCGCGCAGGGTGATTTCGCCCGTCATGGCGACGTCCTTGCGCACGGGCTGTCCCGTAAAGGCGGACAGAATGGCGGTCGCCATCGTGATTCCCGCGCTGGGGCCGTCCTTGGGGGTCGCCCCCTCGGGCACGTGTATATGAATGTCTTTCTTTTCGAAATCTTTTTCGTCGATGCCGTACTTGTCGGCGTGCGCCCGAAGATAGCTGATCGCGGCGTGTGCGGATTCCTTCATCACGTCGCCGAGCTTACCCGTGAGCATAACGTCCCCTTTGCCGTGCATGGCGGACACCTCGATCGTAAGAGTAGTCCCCCCGACGGAAGTCCAGGCAAGCCCCGTTGCCGCGCCCACTTCGTCGCCCGTAACGAGCTCCTCGTCACGCAGAAACCGTTTTGCGCCGAGGAAACTTTCCAAATTGCTCTTGGTAACGGTGATGCGCTCCGCCGTTTCCTGTTTCGCGATACGCACCGCCGCCTTTCTGCAAACGGTGCCGATCGTACGCTCTAAGTTGCGCACGCCCGCCTCCATCGTATAGCCGTCTATCATGGCGGAAACCGCGCCGTCGGTAATGCGGAGCTGTTCGGCGGTAAGCCCGTTCTCCTTGCGCTTTTTAGGCACGAGATACCGCTTTGCGATCTCCTCCTTTTCCTGCGGGGTGTAGCCCGAAAGCTCGATGATCTCCATTCTGTCCCTGAGGGGCGCGGGAATGGTGTCGAGCGTGTTCGCCGTAGCGATGAACATGACCTTGCTCAAATCGTACGGGACTTCCATATAGCGGTCGCGGAAAGTGGTGTTCTGCTCGGGATCGAGCACCTCCAAAAGAGCGTCGGCGGGATCGCCGCGCAGATCGGAAGAAATCTTGTCCACCTCGTCGAGCAAAAAGACGGGATTGCACGAACCCGCGTTCTTCATTTCGTAAATGATTCTTCCGGGCATCGCGCCGATGTAGGTGCGTCTGTGCCCGCGGATCTCCGCTTCGTCTTTGAGCCCGCCCAAGCTCATACGCACGAACTTGCGCCCGAGGGAACGGGCAATGGATTTGGCGACGCTCGTTTTTCCCACGCCGGGAGGGCCGACAAAGCACAATATGGGAGCTTTCAGCTCGCCCGTAAGCTTTAATACGGCGAGATATTCCACCACGCGCTCCTTGATTTTTTCCAAGCCGTAATGGTCGGAATCGAGGATCTTTTCCACGTCGGAGAGCTTTTCCGTATCCCGCGTTTCCTCCCGCCAAGGGAGATCCAACAGCCAATCCGCATAATTGCGCAACACGGTGTATTCGGGCGAGGAGGGCGACATTCTGTCCATGCGGGCAAGCTCCTGCAAGGCTTTCTCCTCCACCTCGGAGGGAAGCCCCTTTGCTTGCAGTTTGTCTTTGAGCGTGACGTTCTCCTCCAAGTCGTCCCCGAGCTCCGAATGAATAGCTTTGAGCTGTTCGCGCAAGTAATATTCCTTTTGCGATTTCTCGATGCCCGTGCGCACCTTTTGAGCGATCTTGCGTTCCAATTTGGAAATTTCCAGCTCGGTATTCAGGCATTCTTCAAACAGTTTAAGCCGTTCGGGAACGTCGTTCACCTCTAAAAGTTTTTGCTTGATATCCTCGCGCAGGCGAAGATGATGGGTGCATACGTTGATATAAGCGTCGCAGTCGGATATGCCCGTGAGCGCGGAATCGAGTTCCCGCGCAATCTTGCTCTCCCCTGCGACGATTTCCTTTACGAGATCTTTGGCGATGCGGAAAGACGCTTCTTCGAGCGCGACGTCGCCGTGAATTACGGGAAGCTCCTCGGTCAGCGCGAACAGATACCCGTCGTCCCTGCAAAAATTGCGCGCGCAGGCGCGGTACATACCGCTCACGTAAATGCGCACGCGATCGCCCGGGAGCTTAGTCGCCTGACGGATCTGCGCGACCGTACCCACGGTACACAGGTCTTCCCCGCCCGGATCGTCCTTTTGCGCGTCGAGCTGTTTGGTAAGAAACACGAGCTTTCCGTTGTTTTCGGCGCGCTCCAACGCCGCGAGCGAGAACCCTCTGCCCACGTCGAACGCAACGGAGGTGTTGGGAAACACAACCGTAGAACGCATAGGGATTACCGATAAAATTTTAAGTTCCGTCTTATCCATGCACACACCTCCCTATAACTATATCACACTTTTTCCGCTTTTTCAAACAATTTTATTCACGAATTTTCCGTACCGGAAAATTCCGTGAGCTTGTAATCTTGTTGTTATCTCTAAGTTGCAGGAGCGTTAAACCGTTCTATCAAAAGTCACTAAGCCGCAGGTGTGCGGCAAATTGTGTTCCGCAGCGGAGGGCAACCCTCCTCGCGGGGAGTATCTATCACTTGGCTCCCCTTGATTGAAGGGGAGCCGACTACGGAGCAGAATGAGGGAGTTGCAGGCAGCGCAACAAGAACAATGCGCGCCCCGACCGTCGGTCGGGGCGCGCACCAAACACCGTACTATTCCGATAAAAAATCTTCCCGTTTCAGTCCCGCGCGCAATTTCTCCAACGCGCGCTTTTCGATGCGGGAAACGTAGCTCCTCGAAATCTTCATCTTCTGCGCCACTTCGCGTTGCGCGAGCGGCACCCCGCCGGCGAGGGCGTAACGCAGGCAGATGATCACCGTTTCCCGCTCCGTTAAGAGCGCGCGCACGGCGGTCAAAAATTTCTCCTGCATGAGCGACTGCTCCACGCCCGCAAACACTTTATCCTCTTTTTCGAAGAGAAGATCCATAAGGGTAAGCTCGTTGCCGTCCTTATCCGTACCCACGGGGTCGGAAAGGGAAACGTTGCACTTGTGCTTTTTCCCCGCACGAATGAGCATGAGGATCTCGTTTTCGATACACCGCGCCGTATAGGTTGCAAGGCGCACCCCGCGCCCCGGTTCGAACGTATTGATCGCTTTGATAAGTCCGATACTGCCTACCGAGAGCATATCGTCCGTTTCCGCCGCCCCGTTGTACTTTTTTACGATATGTGCGACCAGACGCATATTATGGCGGACGAGGATATCCTTGGCGTGTTTGTCGCCCTCGCGCGCGAGCTTCAAATACTTCTCCTCGTCCTTGGCGGAAAGGGGCTTAGGGTACGACCCGCCGTCTACCGCTCCCGTGAAAAAAAACAGCCGACCGAGTACGGCATAAAACATTTCCAGCATACGATCACCTCTCCCGCTATTGTATGCCGTACGGAGTTTGTCCTATTACGTTTTACGCCAATCCGCCCTTCCGTTCCCCTGCGATCGCAGGTCGGCTCGGCATGGTTCCGCCCTGATTTTCGCGTGATGCCACAACGCATTATCCTTGTCAAGATAGGGTCTGCAAACAAAAAAGCGTTGCCGAAGCAACGCCTTTGAACGTTATTTCTTTTCGGGTTTTACGATGCGGATATGCACGTCGTCCGTCTGTTTTTGTTCCACGGGCGAAGGCGCGTTCATGAGCAGATCGCGCGCCTTGGCGTTCATGGGGAACGCGATAACTTCGCGGATATTCACCGTGTCCGAAATGAGCATGACCATTCTGTCCACGCCGGGAGCAACGCCCGCGTGCGGGGGTGCGCCGAACTCGAACGCATGGTAGAGAGCGGGGAATTTTTTCACCACCTCTTCCTTGCCGAGCCCCACGAGCGAGAACGCTTTGAGCATGATCTCGGGGTCGTGATTTCTCACCGCGCCCGAGGAAAGCTCCACGCCGTTGCACACGATATCGTATTGATAGGCGAGCACTTCGAGGGGATCTTTTGCCTCCAACGCCTTCATTCCGCCCTGAGGCATGGAGAACGGATTGTGGCAGAATTCGAGCTCTCCGCTCTCTTCGCCGATCTCGTACATGGGGAAGTCGACGATCCAGCAGAAACGGTACACGTTCTTCTCCAACAAATCGAGTCCGTTCCCGAGCATGGTGCGCAAAACCCCCGCGCGCTTCTGCACGACGGAGAGCTTCTCCTCCGCGACGACGGCAACGAACGCGGCCTTTTCGAGCCCGAGGAAACGGCTGATCTCCTCGTTTTTCTCCGCCACGAATTTGGCGATTCCGCCCGCGGGAGCGCCGTTCTCGTCCAGCTTCCACCAGAACATCGCCCCCCCTTCCGTTTTGATTTTAAATTCCTCCGCCGTTTTATCGATCCACTTGCGGGCAACGTTGACGCCGTTCACCGCGATCGCCTTCACCCGCTTTCCTTCGAGTGCGGCAAACCCGCAGCCCTGCATAAACTCGGTAATATCCTTAACGGTGAGCGGGTTGCGCAAATCGGGCTTGTCGGAGCCGTACGTTTCGAGCGCCTCGCGGTAAGGAACGCGCTTAAAAGGCGGTTTGTCCGCATCCCAACCCGAATATTTTGCAAACACGGGAGGAAGCACCTCTTCGAGCACGGCGAAAACGTCCTCCTGCGTCGCAAACGCCATTTCGATATCGAGCTGATAGAACTCGCCGGGGGAACGGTCTGCGCGGGCGTCCTCGTCGCGGAAACAGGGCGCGATCTGGAAATACTTATCAAACCCCGAGCACATTAAAAGTTGTTTATACTGCTGCGGCGCTTGGGGAAGCGCGTAAAACTCACCGGGATAAAGACGGCTGGGCACGATATAGTCGCGCGCGCCCTCGGGCGAAGAGCTCGTTAAAATGGGCGTGGAGATTTCGGTAAACCCGCGTTCGGTCATAAGACGGCGCAAGTCCGCGATGATCTGGGCGCGGAGAACGATCTTATCCCGCACCGCGCTGTTGCGAAGATCGAGGAAGCGGTAACGAAGCCGCGCATCCTCCCCCGCCTCCGTGGAATGAGAAACCTCGAAGGGAAGCGCGGGCACCGTGCGCCGACCGAGCACCTCCACCTTTTCGGGAATAATTTCGATGAGCCCCGTTGCGATTTTATCGTTGGGAGAAGTGCGCAGAACGACTTTCCCCTCCACAGAAACGGTGGACTCGGTGGGAATGTCGCGCAGAGCGGAAAGACAGGGATCTTCCGTCGCCACTACCTGCGTCGTGCCGTAAAAGTCGCGAAGAACCGCGAAGAGCACCCCGCCCTTGTCGCGCTTGGAATCGAGCCAGCCCGAAATTTTCACCTGCTTGCCCGCGTCCTCCGCGCGCAGTTCGTTACAATGATGCGTTCTGTAAAACATATGTCGCTCCACGAATGTTAGATTTAAATTGCTTGGAAATAAGTTGTTTTTATTTTATTCCTTTCCCGCAGATAAGTCAAGTAAATAACGCCCGTCATTTTAAGCGAAGTAATGTTGACAATCCCCTTCCCTACCCCTCCCCTTTGTCAAAGGGGAGGGCAAGATAAAATGTTGCGCGCGGAGCAAAACCGCGCTTTTGCGGTAGCGGACACAATTTGCCGCACACCTGCGGCTTGCTGACTTTTAATAGACGGAGTTCAACGCTCCTGTGACTTGGAGAGAGTAACTCGGTTACAAGCCCACGAAATTTTCTTGCGTCGGACTTCGTTTAATGGGATTCTCACGGTCACTCCGTTCCCTCAGAATGACGCGGGAAAGCGAACACGCAAGAAAATTTGTGAATTATAAGCAAAACCACCCAAGACACTCGCCTCGGGGGGTTCCGCTATATAATAAGGGGGAAAAATTATGGGCTATGTTGTAAGCGGGTGTTCCGCTTGTTTGTGATATTATTATATAATACTTTTTCGGGAAAAGCAAAAAAATTTTGTAACATTTTCGAAAATTTTTATTTCTAACATTTCTAAACAAGTCTTGTGTTTTTTTGTCAAAATGCTCGAAAAAAAGATAAAAAATCTAACAAGTTTTATTTTTTTATAAAAAACGACATAAAAAGCACCCCAAAACGACCGAGGCAAACCCCGCAAAGAGAGAAATGAGCACGGGACGGATACGTCTTTTTCCGATGCCCGCGAAATACACCGCAAGAATGTAAAACACTGTTTCGCTCGATCCGTAAGCGACGCACGCACAGCGCGCAATATAGCTGTCCGCGCCGTACGCGGAAAGAATTTCCGAAAGAAGCGCGGTGGAACCGCTTCCCGAAAAGGGCTTTAAGAGAACCAGCTTGCTGATTTCGGGCGGAATGCCGAGCGCGCGGAAGGCGGGGGCGAGGAAGGCCGTCAAATATCCCGAAAGTCCGCTTTGCTCGAACAGTTCACTTAAAATAAGGATCGCGGCGAGGTAGGGGAAGAGGGAGAGTACGAGGGGAGCGGCTTCCTTGATGCCCGCCGTAAAACAGTCGTACAGCTTTACTTTTTTAAAGAGCGCGTACGCGAAGAGGGCGAGAAAGAGCAGGGGAATGACGAGCGCGACGTATTTCATTTTCTGCTCCTTGTGAGAGAAACGAGTATCCCTCCGAGCAGCGTGCAAAAGAGGGTGCTGATGAGTGTGGGCAGAAAAATGTCGGCGGCGGAAGCCGAGCCCGCCGCAAGGCGCAGGGCGATCACGGTTGTGGGCAGAAGCTGTAAACTCGTGGCGTTGAGCACGAAAAGCATATCCGCGGCGTAATGGTTGCCCGCGTCGGTAAAGCGCTTCACCGCCTTAACGCCGAGCGGGGTGGGCGCGCCCGGAAGCCCCAAAAAGTTGGCGGAGAGGTTACAGCTCGCAAGATAAACGCCCTCTCTGTCGTTGGAGCGGAACAGCCGTTTTGCAAGCGGGTACACCCCTCCCGCGAGCTTGCCCGAAAGCCCGCTTTGCTCCATCACCTTAAAAAACCCCAGCCACACGCAGTACACGGCGAGAAGGGATAGGGAAAGGGTCGCGGCTTTTTCTCCGCCCGAGAGCATGGCGGCAAGAAATCCGTTCGGGTTTGTGAACAGGAACAAAACCGCGGAAGCAAAAAACACGATTGCAAAAATGGCGTTCATATCCGATTGTATGCTCGTCCGCCCTCGGATATGCAATTTCGCACGCCGCACATTTCTTCTTTGGCTTTCTCAATGGGTATAAGAACAGGCACTTGTTTCCAAAAATTTCAAGTATATTTTTTCTCTTGCCCGACCAAAATAGGCTTAGAAGGAGGAGAGGAAATGGACTTTACCAAGACGCAGACCTACTACAATCTTGCAAAGAGTTTTGCGGGAGAGTGTCAGGCGGGCATGAGGTATCAATTTGCCGCAAAAGCGGCTATGGCGGAGGGCTTCGAGGCGCTGGCGGACACGATCCGCACGATCGCGAAGAACGAAACCTACCACGCAAGGGAATTTTTCAGAGCAATTCAAAAGAATGCGGGAAGTCAGGAAAACATCAACATCGACGCGGGTTATCCCTTTCATTACGGAACGCTTGCGGAGCAGTTGAAATTCGCAGCGAACGATGAAAGAAACGAAGCGGAACACATTTATCCCGAATTTGCGAAAATTGCAAAAGAAGAGGGGTTTGGGCAAATCGCGCTCAAATTCGAACAGGTAGCAATGGTGGAGGGCAACCACAGGATCATCTTTGAGTACTTGCATGAGGCGTTCGAGGACGGCTCCCTCTATAAAACGGAAAGACCCATGCTGTGGATCTGCGGCGATTGCGGCTATATGCATACTTCCAAGGAAGCGTTTAAAGTTTGCCCGCTGTGCGGAGCGAAGCAGGGTGAAGTCGAGGTTCATCTCCCCTTCAAAAAGGAGAATATATGAAAAAGACGAACAACAAGCAGAACAATTCGGTTAAGAACAAGGCGAACGAGAACGGTAAGAGCAAGACTTGCCACGGTTCTTCCACGAAGGACTGCAAATGAAAAAACGCTTAAAGAAGGGCGCGGACATGGAATCGAGCGAAGATACGCTCGGGAGCTATACGGGCGTTTGTACGGACGATAAGTACGAAAAACCCGTACAGGACGCGGACGACCTTTAAATTGCGTTCCCGACACGGTCGGGAGAAAAGGGGGAGCGGAAAGGCTACGGCTTTTCCGCTCTTTTCTATGTTCACACGGTTGTTATCTCTTTATCGCGGAAGCATCGAGCCCCGTTTAACCAAAGTCACTAAGCAAAAAAAGTTTACATCGCTTGAAAAAAGTGTTATAATAGGGTCATGTTAGAGCAAATCGTCGCGTTCGATATCGGAGATAAGCGCATCGGCGTTGCATTCAGCGACCCGTTCGGGGAGTACGCCGTGCCGGGCGATACCTATTTCCGCACGGGCGATTTCCGCAAAGACGTATCGGCGATCGCCGAAATCGCCGCATCGCGCGGGGCGACGCTCATCGTATGCGGCTTGCCCGTCAATGCCGACGGCACGGAAAGCGTGCAGACGGAAAAAACGAGGCGGTTTGTCGAGGCGCTGTCCTCCGTTGCGGGCGTTCCCGTGGCGTTGGAGGACGAGCGCTATACCACCCGTGCGGCGCGCGGGGATCTCATGGAAATGGGCGTAAGCGCGAGGAAGGACAAACGCAAAAAGAGCGTGGATTCCTTGGCGGCGGCATATATTTTGGAAAGTTATCTTGCGGGAGCAAGGAGGAAACGGGAAATGAAAGAAGTAGGCAATGATTACGAAGACGGCAACAACATCGTCGAGCTCATGGACGACGACGGCAACACCCTGCGCTTCGAGCACGTAATGTCCTTCCAATACAAGAACGAAACGTATTGCGCGCTCACCCCCGAAGCAAATGCGGAGGAGGGCGACGAGGACGAGGGCGCGGAGGTCGCGATCTACCATATTACGGGCGACGAAGGCGACGAGTATCTCGAAACCATCGAGGACGAGCAATTTTTGGACGAAGTGTTCGCCGAGTTTTGCAGACTTTACGAGGATTTCGAGGACGCGGACGAGGCGGAAGCGTTAGAACCCGACGACGGGGAGTGATCCTCATGACGAGGAACACCAAACAAAAGCAAGAGGTTTACGGCGCGCTTTGCGCGCTCGGGCACCCCACCGCGACGGAGGTCTACGCCTATTTGCAGGCGCACGGGTCTACCGTCAGCAGGGGCACGGTCTTTCGCGTGCTCGTCGGCTTTGCCGAGGAGGGGAAGATCCGTAGGCTCAGCTTTGCGGGGAGCGATATGCGGTACGACGCAACGCTGTCCCCCCACGCACACGCGCACTGCGTTCTTTGCGGAGGAGTGACGGACGTGCCCCTTCCGAAGTCGATTTCCGAACTTCGGATAGACGGGTTCGAGGTCTACGGTTTGGAGGCGGAAATCAGCGGCGTGTGCGAAAAATGCGCGCGCGGCTGATTTTGCGGAGAAGTTTTGAGAGGTGAGTTTCATGGTGAACGAGCGTTTTGAATTGAATAAAAATTTGGCGCAAATGCTTAAAGGCGGAGTGATCATGGACGTTACCACGCCCGAGCAGGCGAGGATCGCGGAGGAAGCGGGTGCGTGCGCGGTCATGGCGTTAGAGCGCATTCCTGCAGATATCCGCGCGGCGGGCGGGGTTTCCCGTATGTCCGATCCGAAGATGATCAAGGGCATTCAAAAGGCGGTTTCCATTCCCGTTATGGCAAAGTGCCGTATCGGGCATATCGCCGAAGCGCAGATCTTGCAGGCGATCGAAATCGACTACATCGACGAGAGCGAGGTGCTCTCGCCCGCGGACGACGTTTACCATATCAATAAGCATAAGTTCGGCGTGCCCTTTGTGTGCGGCGCAAAGGACTTGGGCGAAGCGCTCCGCAGGATCTCCGAGGGCGCGTCGATGATCCGCACCAAGGGCGAGCCGGGCACGGGCGACGTGGTGCAGGCGGTGCGCCATATGCGCATGATGACGGGCGGGATCCGCAAGATCGTTTCCATGACGGAGGACGAGCTCTTCGAGGAAGCCAAGACGCTCCGCGTGCCTTACGAACTCATCAAATACGTACACGACAACGGCAGACTTCCCGTGGTGAACTTTGCCGCGGGCGGCGTTGCCACCCCTGCGGACGCGGCGCTCATGATGCAGCTGGGCGCGGAGGGCGTGTTCGTCGGAAGCGGTATTTTTAAATCGGGGAATCCCGCAAAGCGTGCCCGCGCCATCGTGCAGGCGGTCACGAATTACGACGACCCCAAAATCCTTGCCGAGCTTTCGGAGGACTTGGGCGAGGCGATGGTCGGCATCAACGAGCAGGAAATCGCGCTTTTAATGGCGGAACGCGGAAAGTAATCCGCACGAAAAGAACTATGAAAATCGGAATCTTCGCCCTGCAAGGGGCGTTTTCGGAACATCGCACGGCTTTGGAAAAGCTGGGCGTACAAACGGTGGAAATCCGTCGGCGCGAGCACTTCACGGACGGCTTGGACGGGATCGTGCTCCCCGGCGGAGAATCGACCGTGCAGGGAAAGCTTCTCCGCGAGGAGGGGCTGTTTTTTCCCGTGAAGGAAGCGATCGAGGGCGGGCTTCCCGTGTTCGGAACCTGCGCGGGACTCATTTTGCTTGCCGAAAAGCTCAGTAACGACGGCAACGTGTATTTTGCTTGCTTGCGCGCCACGGTCAGGCGGAACGCGTACGGCAGACAGCTCGGCTCCTTCCGCGCCGATTTGGACGT
>Ga0073907_1003562_pt1 | contig 12680 bp, 11 predicted proteins | sample GluameincwithD2O_FD_65483 | JGI IMG/M metagenome (GOLD analysis project Ga0073907, IMG submission 65483) | Mouse cecum microbial communities from Vienna, Austria - Glucosamine amended microcosms incubated with D2O | ecosystem: Host-associated > Mammals > Digestive system > Large intestine >... | reverse complement strand
CTTATTTCATTTTTTATAGTGCGAAGCACGCGGGCTTGCGGAATGAGGTTTTCCGCAAGACTGGCATTGCGATAGCCCGTCGGATAACCATGTTTTGGCAAAATTGCCACCAACGGTTTTGTATGTCGCATTTTCTCAACATCAGGGAGATTTTCTAACATGACCTCTTTCTTTTCATAAAGGGCAGACGACCATTAGCAAAAGAGGTCGGATCCTGTGGCAGACCCATAGAGGGACAGGTCATCAATCGGGCGTTGAAAAATCTCATTGAAGATAACGACCTGCCGCCCGTGCAGCTATAAGCCTTTGTTAATGGCCAGCTTTTACTTTTTTCAAGTAATTTTTGCATTGCTATGACATGTGTTTCGTGTTACTAAATATATTTCTTTATGGTTGTATTAAAAATTAGTTTTTGCTTCATTACAAAATGCAGCTAATTGATTCAATGATTTTATATCCTTATTTTTAAAAGAATAGACATATTTTGTATTTACTGCATTCTCATAACTCACAGCTTTTATCTTGGTTCCCTGCAGGATTTTTGATACATTATCTATCTGATTCTCAACAAATGAGTATTGAAAATTAACGTCAAAGCATTGAACGTACCCTGAGTCATAATCCGTTTCGTATGACCATATTTCGGTAGATTCTTTACCATTTGAGGATGTTAGAAAACATTTTCCAGGTTTTACATATTTTTCTGAAGAAGACAGATATCCTTTTACATGGTAGTTTCCAGTCCATTTCTTTTTATCTTTATAAAATCCAATATACGGTTCCATACAGAACAGTTCCATACCTAATTTAATGTTTGAAATATAATAATCTCTTTTCAATGAAATATAAATAATCTTTCTAGTTGTATCCTGATCTATAGTAAGTCTGCTATATTCTTTTTTCTTGAGCAATTCTTTTATTATCCTTAGCATCTCTTTATAGGAAAAGTTATTTTTTACAATTACCTTTAATTCTGCAGCTGATTCATTTCCAGATGAATCTTTCGCAGTATATTTCACAGTATAATTTCCTGCTTTTGAACAATCAACATTATTTTCAATAATTTCAGCTTCTATCTTTTCTCCTGAATTATCGGTAACCTGTGCATACTTATCCGCTGAAAATTTATCTCCTTTATAAAGTGAAATTTCAGAATTTTTTAACTTAATTTCCGGTGGGACGTTGTCTACAACCTTAACCATATAATTCTTCGTTTCCTGTTCTCCGTCTTTTTCAACAACTACTTCCAAAGCATATGTACCTGCTTTATTATTATTAAATTCATTACTGTTTTTTATCCCAATCTTCACTCCATCATTACAGGTAAATAAATCTTCTAATTTTACATTTTGTCCTATTTCTACACTTTCCTGTTTTAAAATTACATTATCACTTAGTAGCTTCTTACCACCACAACCAACTGAAAAAATGACTGTTGATAGAAATAAACCAACTACACATATCTTTTGTTTCATCATAAAATTTTCCTCCTCTTAAAAAGTAATATTTATTATTATAACAAATTTATCTATAAAGAAAAGTTTTTTTCACTTTTTTTGACATTTTTTTCTGACAATAATTAAATACAATAAGTTGCCCAATTCACAAAGATAGTATATAATAAGAAAGTAACTATCAACCCATCCTCTATCAGGGGGTCTCTATCATTCGCCTTAGCGGAAGAATGGAATGACTATGAACCATCAAAGACACAGAAGAAAGGAATCCTTTTCGATTCTCTTTCTCTCCAACACCGGTGAGCGCAGCAAACAGTTTTATGTATCTCGTCTTGTCTTACAGCTGTCTGTCGTTGGCGTAGTGCTGATCTGTCTTGGCGTCGGATGGCTGATCTATCAGTCGGTATCCGATCAGGTCCGGCGGGGACGATTACAGGACAAGCTTACAGAACAGGAAAAACTTGTCAGCCAGCTCGAATCAGAAAAGCAAAAACTGAATACCGAAAAAGCCGCACTTGCCAAAGAGGTTGACACACTGCGTCCACCTGCGGACAGCAGTACAAAAGATGGTCAGACAGATCCCAGCGGGACCTCTGTTGTCCCAAAACGTTATCCGTGTTCCGGAAGCAACGTTCTGGCATCTACATTTACAACTGAGAATCCTTATCTGACCCTGATGGTTTCGGCGAAGAGCAAGATTGTCGCGGCAGGCAGCGGCACTGTCTCTATCATCGGTTCCAATGCCTCTTGTCCCGTCATTGTAGAAATTACACATGAAAATGGCTACCGCACGCGATATATGTGCCATGAGAAGGTAAATCAAAAGGTGAAACCAGGTGCCAGGGTAAAAGAAGGGGATATATTATTTACAATTACGAAAGACGAAACATTGGTAGATTATCAGGTAGTAACAGAACAACTGATCGATCCATTGTCAATCTTAGATGCAAAAGGTTAGGAGGATAATCAAATGATAGGAAAAGTGAAAGCTACAGGTTCTGTAGAAACTTCAAGGACAAAGGTGGGGACGATCATTGGCCAGGGGGCCATTTTCAACGGCAATCTGTCAGCACCGGAGACTATCCGGGTGGACGGCAGTGTAAACGGGGACTGCTCCTGCAGTGAGAATTTGATTCTCGGACCGGATGGTGAGATAAATGGTAATATTTCCGCACAGAATATTATTATATCCGGTAAGGTGGAAGGAGATGTATCCGCAACTGGCAAGCTGGAGATTCTCTCCACTGGAAAACTGACAGGTAATATCACGGCACGATCCCTTGTCATTGATGAAGATGCCTACTTCGACGGCAGATGTACTATGGCGGCCGGCCCGAAGGAGGAGCCTCCGAAGCTTCCTATGGAGAAAGAAGAAAAGGAAGAAAATGACTCAGCAAAGAATAAGAAAAAATAAGAAACATAAGAAAGAAGTGATCAGTCACCTGAATACCTGGCGGCTGATCACTTCTTTTTCATCCCGCAGGTGCAGAGAAAGGCGGAAATAAAACATTTCTCTTTATTCTTTTCAAAATAAATGGTATACTATATGTGATTTTCGCATAAAACACTGTAGACAAGTCAAATAAAACATAATTGGGAGGTATATATGAAGGAAAGACGTAAAATTGTAAAGCATTTGATGATCCTCTGCGCAGTCATAGTAACAGCCCTGGGGATCCCGTCGGTCACAAAGGCGGATGAGACAAATTATCAGGCTGCCCTTTCTACAAACCGGGCAGAAGGAAAGGTTACCTACACCGTTAAAGGTCTGTTGCTGGATCAGGGAGACGAAACCGATCCCATACCGGATACAAATTCAGAGACACAAACGGAAACAAAAAACAGTTTGAAACTTATTGTGACAAGTGTTACAACAAAAAAAACCATAATACAAAAAGAGATAGAACTCACACCGGAGAATTGTATAGATGGCGCTTACACCGGAAACTTTTCCCTGAATGATGTAAATTATGCCTACGATACATATGCTGTTTCTTTTGTTATTGGCAGCAAAACCATATCTGCAGGAAATGCCGATCTTACCATCCATACAAATAAGATCAGCATGACCATTAAGGGGGACAGCAGTTCTGCCTCCCGTACCATGTCCATGGTATCGAAGGAGGGTGCCGGCGGCGTGCTGATACCTGGTAGCGGAAATCAGTTATCCATTATGGCGTGGCCCGTTTCCGCCAATGAAAATACAGCGAAAATCATCGGTGCGAAAACCAATATCAGCGGAAACAATGGCCTTGCCTGGGCAACTGATGTGAGACAGGCCGGTGTCTTATACGGAAACTGGAATGCGAAGCTGGTTCTTACAAATACAGCCAACGCCCGCATCAATATGAAGCTGGCGCAGGTTTCCTATCAGGTCATCCCTGCAATCTCTACCTTTGTCACAAAGAAAACAACAGCCCTTGAAAAGAAGAAATCCTTTAACATAAGTGTCCAGGGGCTGAAAAATGTGTACGGTGTCAAAAAGCTTTCCTTCCGTATCTATAATAGTAAGGGAAGTAAGGTTGCTACCGTAACCGGGCAGCGCAAAAATACAAGCGGAAGCCAGTTTGAGGCTGCTGTCACCATGAAGAAACTGAAAAATAAGCTGGATACCTATACGATAAAAGCTGTGATTACCGACAATAATGGAAATACCAGAACCTTGGACAAGACTGCCACCGCCGACCAGCGGGCAAAGTCAGGCAGCCTTTCCATCACGAAGAAAGCAAAGAAGGCAGCCTGTACCTACAAGCTGTCAAATGCCTATCTTCCCGGAAATATCAAAAAAGTAGAATTTGTACTTTATAAGATCAATGGGAAGAAACAAAAGAAACAGGATACTTTCACAGTAAAATCCACTGCCGGCAAAAAGAAAATTTCTGCCACTGCCAGCAATCTCGGTGTCGGAACCTATCTGATCAAAGCCTATGGTTATACTGCATGGAATAAACGCGTCCTTCTGAATCAGGAAAAATATAAGCTGAAGAAAAAGGATATGGGCAAGAACGGGTGGTTCTATGAGAAGTACAATGGAAAGAAATATAAACTTTATTATAAGGATAATAAGGTGCAGACCGATGTCACCAAGCTTTTGAAATTAAAGAAGAGCAGCGCCTCCAATATCAACAACTTTTATATAGAAGTAAACCGCGCTGCCGGAACCGTAACAATATTTATGAAGAATGAAGAAACTGGTAAATACGATCTTCCGGTAAAAACATGTACTGTATCCGTGGGACGTGATATCTCCACCAATGCCGGAACCAGTGGACTTACACTTCACTCTTCCTTTACACCCCTTGGAAACTACTCTATCTGCACCAACGGCCAGTCTGTGAAATACACGATGAAACCAATGTTGGAGCCAGATGGAAGCACGGTATATGCAAGATGGGCTACCCATATTGTGGGAAATGTATATTTCCACGCCATTGCCGTTGGATCACAGTCACACTACGCTCTCAGCTCTTCTACCTACAACCGTCTTGGAACCCCTGCCTCTGCAGGCTGTATCCGGATGACTGTGGCAGATGCAAAATGGATCTATGACTATGCATCCACCGGATCCCGTGTGAAGATCATTAAGGGAAATGCCAAAAAACCAGGTCCCATGGGCAAAAATGCAGTGATCAAGACAAATGGCGTAAGCTACGATCCCACGGATCCTGCTGTCCCGGACTCCCGAAAAAAGGCAGACTACAAAGCAAAAAGAATCAGCGGCTACATGAAAAAGAATGGTACCCGTGTCGGATACTGAAAGGAGTTTACAAAACTATCATGACAATCTATGATGAATTAGTTGCCCGGGGACTGATTGCCCAGGTAACAGATGAAGAAGAAATTAAAGAATTGATCAACACAGGAAAGGCCACCTTCTACATCGGTTTTGATCCCACCGCGGACAGTCTCCATGTGGGACACTTTATGGCTCTGTGCCTGATGAAAAGATTGCAGATGGCGGGAAACAAACCAATTGCATTGATTGGCGGCGGCACCGCCATGATCGGGGATCCCTCCGGACGCACCGATATGCGGCAGATGATGACAAAGGAACTGATCCAGCACAACTGTGACTGCTTTAAGGAGCAGATGAGCAAATTTATTGACTTTTCTGAAAACCGTGCACTGATGGTAAATAACGCGGACTGGCTTCTGGAGCTGAATTACATTGAACTTCTGCGGGAAGTGGGGGCCCACTTCAGCGTAAACCGCATGCTGACAGCAGAGTGCTACAAACAGCGTATGGAAAAGGGACTGAGTTTCCTTGAATTCAACTATATGATCATGCAGAGTTACGACTTTATGGCATTGTATGAAAAATATGGCTGTAATCTTCAGTTCGGCGGAGACGACCAGTGGAGCAATATGCTGGGAGGAACGGAGCTGATCCGGCGCAAACTCGGCAAAGACGCCTATGCCATGACGATTAACCTGCTCCTCAACTCAGAGGGAAAGAAGATGGGGAAAACACAGAAAGGCGCCGTATGGCTGGATCCCGAAAAAACCACTCCCTTTGAATTCTACCAATACTGGAGAAATGTCAGCGATGCAGATGTGATCAAATGTCTGAAAATGCTCACCTTCCTCCCTCTCTCAGAGATCAAGGAGATGGAGAGCTGGCAGGGAAGTGAACTAAATAGGGCAAAAGAAATCCTCGCCTATGAGCTGACAAACCTGGTTCATGGTGAAGAGGAGGCAAAGAAGGCCGAAGAGGCAGCAAAAGCTCTTTTCTCCAGTGGCAGTGCCGAAAATATGCCGACAGTGGAACTCACTGACGCCGACTTTGAAGAGGGAACCATCGGAATACTGAATCTGCTGAGCAGATCGGGACTGGTTCCTTCCAACTCCGAAGCAAGACGAGCCGTACAGCAGGGCGGCGTCAGCATAGATGGTGAAAAGGTAACGGATATCAAGGCATCCTATGGAAAAGAAATTTTCAAAGACAATGGAATCGTACTGAAAAGAGGGAAGAAAAACTTCCGAAAGATTATATTATAAGTCACTCCTATAGAAAAAGACCCCATGAAGGATTTGTTTCCTCCATGGGGTCTTTTCTTTTCATCTGCTGTATCTTTCTAGTATTATTTCCGATTGATATACATTCCCCGTTCAGCCCTGCGCTGCCGCCTGTTCGTTCTCTTATGCCGGTTTCGCCGGGAGCGGATTTCCCGTTCCGACCGGATCCTCTGAAACAGATAGAACAGAAGAAGTCCTATGGCCATCACAAGGATCGACAGTAGTATCGTCTTTTTCCATGGGAAAGGTTTTTTATTGATCTTCTCCACTGCGTCATCAAACCATTCCGACATATTGATGCTGTCATTCAGGGTGGGAAGGCCGCTGTCCTTAAAGTATATATCAGCCTCTCCTACTACTTTATTCTGATAGGTATAGGAAATCTTACCAATGATCTTTCTTCCATCCCGGCTGGTCTGGGGATTGCTGAAATATTCTATCTTCTTCTGGGCCTTATCCAGACCTATGCCCTTCGGCAGAATCACTCCCGCATTCTCATCTACCGTAATGGAGCTGGTAGCGGAATTATAAAAGGGACTAAATCTCGTAAAAAGATAATTGCTGTTTATATGCTGGATGGAATCGTTTTTAATGTCGTGATGGGCATAGTTGTTAAAGCCATAATTCAGAAGCTTGATGGTGTCGGTGTATTCATTGAGATCCCCGCTCCAGGGTGAATCTGCCCGCATAATAACGGATAGCAGTGTCATGCCGTCCTTCTTTGCATAGGTTACAAGAGTATACCGGCACTTTAATGTATATCCGGTTTTTCCTCCCACACAGTACTCATAGACATACTGGGGAAAATTTCCCGCCAGCAGCATACCGTGGTGATTGTGGAGAGAATGTCCATTCTTCGCCTTATTTGTCTTCGGAATATTATATCTCTTAGTTCCTGTGATCTTGGCAAAATCCGGGTTTTTATATGCCTCCCTGGAAATCAGTGCCATATCGTGTGCCGTCGTGTAGTGATCCTTCATCCACAAGCCGTTAGTATTAGCAAAATGTGTTCCCGTACAACCGAGCTCCTTCGCCCGCTGGTTCATTAAATTTACATAATTGTCAATACTTCCTGCGATGTGTTCCGCCACCCCGTTGCATGCCTCATTGGCAGACATCAGAAGAATGGCATACAGGCTCTCTTCCATAGAAAGCTTCTCACCAGGAACAAGATTGATATTCGAGGCTCCGCTCTCCAGATTCAGTACTGCCGACTTAGAATAGGTGACCGTCTCCGACATAGAAGAATTCTCAATGGCAACCAGCGATGTCATGATCTTTGTAATACTGGCAGGATATTGTTTCTTATCAATATTTTTCTCATACAGGATTGCACCGGAATCCACATCCATCACTATGGCAGAATCTGCAGACAGCGTCAGCTTTTTCGCCTCCACAGTGTCTGCAAAGCCTGGTGCAAGGAAACCCAGCAGCAGCAATATAAAAATCTTCATTCCGGTAATTTTCTTCATATCATCCTCCATAATTTTCATTCGGTTTATCCCATCCACACACTATTTCTATCATACACGATTTTCTGCATTTTTCCAATAACCTATTTCTTTTTATTTTCAATTATGATACAATTCTTTCAAGTCACAAATTAGACAAAAAAGAAAAGGAGTCAACATGCGCTTACGAAATATAAAAGGATCCAAAGAATTTATTGACAAAAGCCCCTTTGTCGTCCACCAGCCTGAAAATTTTAAGGGCTGCTGGCACAACCTCTTCCACAACAGCAATCCTCTCCATATCGAGATCGGGATGGGAAAAGGACAATTTATCCACCAGCTTGCCTTGGATCATCCAGACATAAATTATCTCGGCATCGAAATGTACTCAAGCGTTCTCTACCGCGCTCTGGAAAAGCGTGCACAGACAGATTTGGACAACCTTTTCTTTCTCCGGTTCGACGCAAAATACCTGTCCGATATTTTTAGCTCTGGTGATGTAGAACGGATCTACCTGAATTTCTCCGATCCCTGGCCGAAGGACCGTCATGCCAAGCGGCGTCTTACCAGTCCGGTTTTTCTGTCCGCATATGACCAGATCCTGGCTCCCGGCGGTTTTATTCAGTTCAAAACCGATAACCGCAGTCTCTTTGATTACTCTGTCGAATCCGTGCAGGATTCCGGCATTTGGCATATGGATGAACTGACCTATGACCTCCACCACAGTGAATTTCTGGAGGGAAATATTATGACAGAATATGAGAACCGGTTTGTAGCAGAGGGAAAACCGATCTGCCGTTTTGTTATTTCAAGAAAGGGACGATAAAACGTCCCTTTTTTGCACCAGATTACTTTCTCTGTCATACAATAAATAAAAGCCATCAGGGTGAGAATACTATGTCCCGTTCTATCAAGTGTATTATTTCCCAGAAATTAAACTGCAGCCGGTTCTCAAAGACATTGAATAAAATTATATGCTCACTGATCGAGGTGGAAAAGCTACTTGGAATTAAATAATTCGATTCCCTTTTTGTGAAGCTTCTTCTCAACAAAAAGATTGAGCAGATACATTATCACAGCCACCGTGGGCACTCCCAGGAACATTCCGACGAAGCCGAAGTAAGCGCCTCCCACAGTGATACCGAATATTACCCAAAGAGGTTTGATCCCTGTCAGGTCGCCTAAAATCTTCGGTCCCAGATATAAACCATCGAACTGCTGCAGGATCAGTATCATAATGGCAAATATCAGCGATAATTTCGGGCTGATGAACAGATAGATGATAACGCCCGGAATGGCACCAATGATTGGGCCAAAATATGGAATCATGTTTGTAATACATACGATAAGGCTCATAAAGAGAGCGAAGGGAAGCTTTAGGATGGACATGGCGATAAGGCATATGATGCCTATGATCAGGGAATCGATAGCCTTTCCAAAGAGAAATCCATTAAAAATATGGTTGCATTCTCTCATCGTCGCCCACACGCTTTCTGATTTCTCCTTTGGTACGATGGCAAATACTCCCCGTTTCAGATGGTTGATAAGATTTCTCCCATCCAGGATCATGTAGATGGAGATCACCAGTCCCATCAGTATATTATAAAAGACAGCTGCAATGGAAGAGGACATTTCATATACATAGGGAACAACAATCTCCCCCTGATCCAGCAGCCTGCTTCCAAGATTGTTTTTGATATACTCCATAAAATCTCCCAGATTGATAAATGGGATCATGGCATTCATTTCCTCCTTATGCGTGGACACATAATTATATCCCCGGATCACCGAATGCCCGATTCCCTTCAGGCTGTCCCGGATCTGCGGCGCTATATAGATAATGATGATGGCGATCATTCCCACAATGATGATATAGGATAAAATGACTGCCGCCGCTTTCTTAACCTTCATATAGCTCCCTCTTTTCACCAGGTTAAATAGATTTTTAAAAAGGGCCACCAGCGGCTTGATCAGATATGCGAGAAAGAAACCTATAATAAATGGTGCAAGTATTTTAATTAACCGCCCAAGGGCTGTCATCGTCTTTCCCCAGTTAAGTATGATCACAACCACTGCTGTACAAATTGCCACCAGCATTACCATATACCATATGTTCGATACAAGGCTTTTCAACATTTCCATAACTCTGTTTTTCTTCTCCATTTTGTCCTCCATTATACTTTATCATTTTTTTATAAAATAACCCTTGCTTTTTTAGAAAAACTGTTATATAATAGTTCTTGCGTAAAAAAGTTAAGCGCCATTAGCTCAGTTGGTAGAGCACCTGACTCTTAATCAGGGTGTCTGGGGTTCGAGCCCCCAATGGCGTACTCCCGAGTCCTTGTTTGGCAGACCTGCAACTGCTGGGTGAGGGCTTTTTTTAATGGAAACTCCCCGGTTGGGGAGAAACTCAATTTTTTTATTCTCCATTATTTTTTGCCTCCTCCAGTGCCTGCAGCTCTTCATCCGAAAGTGTGACAAAGGCTTCTCCCTGTTTTACCTCTTTGACATAAGTATAACATCCCTCGGTATTGCTGTGCATACAGTTCAGAATAAATCCATCGTTACTCTTTGTCAGAAGAGCCAGCACAAAGCTAAGGGATCCCCCAATCTGTTTAAAGGCATCGTACTTAACAATCCCGATCTTCTGATAGGTTTTAAGAAGATTGGCGTCGATCCTGTCGATATGATCATCCATCTCCTTGAGCTTTTCTGTGATGAATTCCATATTCTCAAATCTTTTCTGAAAAGATTTCTCCAGACTCCTTCCATCCGCATCCGCCATAAAACCATCGTATCTCTTCCTCAAGCCGCTGTTCTTTGCCAGCAAAACAATACACATGATCAAAAGCACTACGATCAGTCCCAGGGCGATCAACACAATTAAATCTGTCTCTAAACCAAAATCTGAAAAATGAAACATTGTTATCCTCCTTATGAACACATGTTCTTTTATTTAAAGTATTCTAATATTTTTTCAAGCTCTTCCTGTGAATAATACTCTATTTCCAATTTTCCCTGATTATCTGTTTTTCGGTTGATACTTACCTTCGTACCAATCCTTCGTTTTAACTGCTCCTCCAGATCTCTATAAATAAAATCATTTTCCAATTGCTTCTTTGCCGGTTTTTTCGCTACAGGATTGTTCATGCTTTTAACAAGCTTCTCCGTATCCCGGACACTTAGATTTGTCTCTTCCACCTTCTGTGCCGCTTCAAACTGCCGGTCGGGATCTAAAATACCAAGAAGAGCTCTGGCATGGCCGCTGCTGATTCTCTCATCTACCAGCATATCCAGTACCCGTTCGTCCAGCTTCAGAAGCCGCAATGAATTCGTAATTGCCGTCCTGCTCCTGGAAACCTTCTCTGCCACCTCTTCCTGTTTCAGATCATATTCCTTGATCAGTCTCTGATAAGCCCTGGCCTCTTCCACCGGATTGAGATCCTCACGCTGTATATTTTCAATCAGAGCGACCTCCATAATCTCCTGTGGCGAGTAGTCCTTGATCACAACGGGAATCTCTTTCAATCCTGCCATCTTCGCAGCACGCCATCTTCGTTCACCGGCGATTATCTCATAGTAATCATTCTGCTTGCTCACCACAAGCGGCTGAACGATGCCATGCAGTTTAATCGAATCACTCAGTTCTCTGAGCGCCTCTTCATTAAAATTCTTTCGAGGCTGATTCTTATTCGGCTCCACCTCATTTATTTTTAAAATTGTTTCTCCCGACTTTGCTGCATTCTCTTCGCTGGAAAAATTATCAGGAATACTATTTCTCTTTGGTGGAATCATGGAATCCAGACCTTTACCAAGTCCCATCTTCTTCGCTGCCATTAGTGACTGCTCCTTTCGATAATTTCATCTGCCAAAGCGAGATAAGCCTTTGCACCTGTCGATCTGCTGTCATACTGGGTAATAGGCAGACCATGGCTGGGCGCCTCCGCCAGACGGACACCTCTAGGAATAATTGTATTGTAGATCGTCTGATTCAGATTATTCCTGACATTTTCAATAACCTGCATGGAAAGATTGGTTCTGCCGTCATACATCGTAAAAACTACTCCATTAATGGTAAGTCTCGGATTCAAACGGTCTTTCACAAGATTAATCGTATAGATCAGCTGGCTCAGTCCCTCCAAAGCATAATATTCACACTGAATCGGTACTAAAACAGAATCTGCTGTGGTCATGGCATTGATCGTCAGAGAATTCAGTGATGGAGGACAATCGATAATAATGAAATCATACTGATCTTTAATTTTATTTATTATATTACTAAGAATATAACTTCTGTCTTCCATATCCATCGTCTCAATTTCAATACCAGCAAGATTTACATTAGCAGCAAGAACATCAAGATTTTCAAACACATCCTTCTGCACACACTCATCAAAAGTATTTTCCCCTATCATCAGCTGATATACTGTGGTATCCATCTCATCTTTATCGATACCAAGCCCGCTGGAAGTATTACCCTGGGGATCCATATCAATAATAAGTACTTTCTTTCCTTTCTCTCCAAGTGCAGCAGCCAGATTTATCGTAGTTGTAGTTTTTCCGACTCCGCCCTTCTGATTGGCGATTGCCATTACTTCACACATACTAACCTCCATTCGTACACCATTTAGCCATGAGCAAAACTCCACACATTCAGTATTTATGCGGATTTGCGAGGCATGGCAACCTCTTTTATCACTCCCAGAACCTTTGGTTCTGTATTTATAGTAACAACCAGCTCCAAATGGTATAATTA
>Ga0073907_1003549_pt1 | contig 12732 bp, 8 predicted proteins | sample GluameincwithD2O_FD_65483 | JGI IMG/M metagenome (GOLD analysis project Ga0073907, IMG submission 65483) | Mouse cecum microbial communities from Vienna, Austria - Glucosamine amended microcosms incubated with D2O | ecosystem: Host-associated > Mammals > Digestive system > Large intestine > Cecum... | reverse complement strand
CGGACAGGGTATATTCCACCCGCAGCGGGACCTCATGGAAGTCGTGCCGGATCAGGAAGCCGTCGGCCTCCAGTTCCCGGAGCTGTTTGGTCAGGGAGGACTCCGTGATCTCACCCAGCTGCCGGCGCAGGGCCCCGAACCGGCGGATGCCGCAGAACGATATGTAGTAGAGGATCTCCAGCTTCCACTTGCCGCCCAGGATCTTTTGAAGCGTGGACATGGTCTTGCAGCGCCGGACCGCAGTCTCTGTTTTTTTCATGTTGTACCGCCTCCTGACCCTATTATACCCCCGCAGCCTATCAAAAACAAGGTACTGCAAAAAAGTACCGTACTTTTCTTTTTCCGATACCGTGCTATAATGGCCAAAAACAAAAGGAGGTCATACGATGCACTACACAGGAACGATCTGGAGGCCGCCCTATGAGGCGTCCTCCCTGCTGCTGGAGGCAACGGCGGGCTGTACCCATCATAGGTGCAAATTTTGTACGCTCTATAACGATCTGCCCTTCCGATTCAGGATGTCGCCCCTTGCGGACGTGGAGAGCGACTTGCAGGAGGCCCAGCTTCTCAGCACGGACCCCATTGCCCTGCTGACGGCCCGCCTGCAGGGACTGCCCAGGCCGGAGCACATCCGTCGGGCGTTTCTGACGGGAGCAAATCCGTTTGTCCTGAGCGGCCGGCGGCTGATGGACATCGCGGAGCTGATCCAAAAATACATGCCGTCCATCAAAACCATCGGGTGCTTTGCCCGGATCACGGACGTTACGCAGAAGTCGGACGAGGAATTGGCGTCCCTGCGTCAGGCCGGGTATGACGGGCTGACCATCGGCATCGAGACCGGCGATGACGAAGCGCTGGATTTCATGAACAAGGGATATGCCGCCGCCGATATCGTGGAGCAGTGCCGCAGGCTGGACCGGGCGGGCATTGGCTACAGCTTCTTCTATCTGGTGGGCATCTCCGGGGCCGGACGGGGAGAGATTGGCGCAAAGGCCACTGCGGAGGTCTGCAACCAGCTCCACCCGGCGCTGATCGGCGTCAATATGCTGACCGTCTACCCGGATTCGGAGCTCTATCAGGAGATCCAGCGCGGCAGGTGGAAGGAGGAGAGCGAGCTTGAAAAGTACAGGGAGGTGCGCACTCTGCTGGAAAACCTGAACATCCCCACCCGGTTCGCCGCGATGGGCGCGTCAAACGCCTTTCAGTTCCAGGGAAGCCTGCCGGAGGAGCGGGAGGTCCTCGCCGCCGCGCTTGACCGGATCATTGAGACGGTGGGGGAGGAGGAATTGCGGGCGTACCGCGTCAATCTGCGCCACCTGTGAGGATTTGGACCTTCTGCCGGGAAAGATGTTCTTCCGTCTTGTGCGATTGTGTATTCTGTGGTAAAATGGGTTCAGAACAGATCGCTGGAAGAAAAGGAGGGATACCTGTGCGCAAGAACGTAGGACAGAGCAAGACCCGGGTGGATGCCTTTGACAAGGCGGCAGGCCGGGCGAAGTATACGGAGGACCTGTGCGACAGGGGGGCTCTGACCACCCGGCTGGTCCACGCGGCGGTGGCCCACGGTTTGGTCACCGCGGTGGACACGGCGGAGGCGGAGCAGGTGCCGGGGGTGGTGAGGGTCTTCACCTGTTTTGACGTGCCGGAGAACTGCTTTCCCACCGCCGGACACCCCTGGTCCACAGACCCCCGCCACCAGGATGTCTGCGACCGGCTCCTGCTGAGCAGGCATGTGCGCTACTACGGGGACGACGTGGCCGTGGTGGTGGCGGAGGACGACGTGGCCGCCGCCCGGGCGGCGGCTCTGGTGCGGGTCAGCTATGAGGAGCTGCCTTTTGTGCTGGACGTGCAGGAGGCGATGAAGCCGGACGCGCCGCAGATCCACGAGAATTTCCCGGGGAACGTCTTGGCCCATACGCAGATTCGTACCGGGGACTACGAAGCCGCCTCCCGGGAGCCGGGACTCCTCAAGGTGGAGGGATGGTATGACACGCCCACCGTCCAGCACTGCCACATCGAAAACCACATCTGCACCGCCCATATGGAGGGGGACCGGGTTACTGTCACCTCCTCCACGCAGATTCCCCACATCGTGCGGCGCATCTGCGGGCAGGCGCTGGGGGTGCCCTGGGGGAAGATCCGGGTGCTCAAGCCCTATATCGGCGGGGGGTTCGGCAACAAGCAGGACGCGCTGTATGAGCCGCTGTGCGCTTGGCTGACCACGCAGCTGGGGGGGCGTCTGGTGAAGATCGACTGCCGCCGGGAGGAGACGTTCGTCAACAACCGGGTCCGCCACGCCATCCGGACCCATATCATCTCCTGGGTCCGGCCGGACGGGACATTTGCGGCGCGGAAGATCGAGTGCTTCTCCAACCAGGGGGCCTACGCCTCCCATGGGCACGCCGTGGCGGCAAAGGGCATGGGGGCGTTCCCCCAGCTCTACCCCTGTGAGAATGTGGAGGGGGACGCCTGGACGGTGTTCACCAACCGTCCCGCCGCCGGGGCGATGCGGGGGTATGGGATCCCCCAGGCCATGTGGGCAAGCGAGTGCCATATGGACGACGTGGCCAAGGCGCTGGGGCAAGACCCGGTGGAGTACCGGCGGCAGGTGGTCATGCCCAAGGGCTATGTGGACGGGTTCAGCAAGAACGAGAATTACTATGACACCTTCCGGCAGGTCATGGACAAGGGCGTGGAGGCGATTGATTACCGCCGCAAGCGGGAGGCTTACGCCAACCAGACCGGGCCGGTCCGCCGGGGGGTGGGCATGGCGCTTTTCTGGTACAATACGGCGGTGTGGCCGATCTCGCTGGAGTCCAGCTCCTGCCGGATGGTGCTCAACCAGGACGGGTCTGTCCAGGTGCAGACGGGGGAGACGGAGATCGGGCAGGGCTGTGACACGGCCTATGCGCAGATGGCGGCGGACGTGATCGGCATTCCCTTTGAGGATGTCCATGTGGTCTCGACGCAGGACACGGATGTTACGCCCTTCGGTACGGGGGCGTATGCCTCCCGGCAGACCTATGTGGGGGGATTTGCCATTGAGCAGACCGGGTCCATGCTGAAGAAGAAGATCCTCGACTGTGCGTCGGAAATCACGCGGCAGACTCCGGCGAATTTGGATGTGATCGACGGGCAGATCGTCCGGATCTCCGACGGCAGGACGCTGATGAGCCTGGGGGAGCTGGCCGCGGAGGTGCTCTACAGCCTGGAGCATTCCCAGCACCTCACGGCGGAGAGTACATACCAGATCAAGAACAATGCGTACTCCTTTGGATGCACCTTCGCGGAGGTGGAGGTGGATATCCCCATGTGCCGGGTGAAGCTGCTGGACATTGTGAATGTTCACGACTGCGGGCGGCTCATCAATCCCGCCCTGGCGGAGGCGCAGGTCCACGGGGGGATGTCTATGGGGATCGGGTATGGGCTGTCGGAGCAGCTGCTCTTTGATCCAAAGACGGGGAAGCCGCTCAACAATAATCTGCTGGATTACAAGCTGTCGACGTTTATGGACCATCCCAATCTGCGGGTGTTCTTTGTGGAGAACCCGGAGCCGACCAGTCCTTTTGGGACGAAGGCGCTGGGGGAGCCTCCGGCGTGTTCGCCGGCGCCGGCCATCCGCAACGCCATTCTGAACGCCACCGGCGTGGCCGTCACGGACGCGCCTATGACGCCCCATGTTCTCTTTGCCCGGTTCAAAGAGGGAGGGGTGCTATAGATGGCAGATCCAAAACGCAGACGCCGGGTGGTCGGGGTGGTCCTGGCCTGTCTGGTCCTGTTTGGCGTCTGGTACCATATCCCGCTTCATCGCACTCTGGAGACAGAAGTCCACGATAACGACGGAGCGTCCGCCGTCCTCCAGATGGACATCACGCTCCACCGCTCCTTTTTCCGGGGAACGGTGGTGCGGGGGACGATGGCGCTGGACGGCGTGTCCTATGTATACGTACCCAAGCTGTGGGACGGGCCGGATTCGTTCCTGGAGGGCCTGCGGGATAAGTGGTCCGGCGAGATCTACCCCAGTCTCTTTGTGGAGGCCGAGCGGCTGGCCGGGCTCGGGACCGCCATCTATATGATGGAGGACTCCCTCCAGATCTACGGCATATCCTTTGGCGGTTTTTATCATTCCATTGCGTATTTGTCCCTGATCCGGAGACAGCCGGACGCGCCCAGTTTCATGTATACGGTCGGTTACTAGGAGGAATTGTTCCATGTATGATTTGAAAGCGCTCTACGAGGCCCAGAGCGTCCAGGACGCGGTCCGCCTGCGCTTAGAGCACCCCCAGGCCCAGATCATCGCCGGGGGCACCGACGTGCTGGTCCAGATGCGGGAGGGCAAACGCGCCGGGGCGGAGCTCATCTCGATTTACGGCATCGACGAGATGAGAGGCGTCAGCCTGGATGAACAGGGGGCCATCCGCATCGGTTCCCTGACCAGCTTCAGCCATATCACCAGAGACCCCATCATCCAAAAATACATCAACGTCCTAGGGGAGGCGGTGGACCTGGTGGGCGGCCCCCAGATCAGAAACGCCGGGACCATCGGCGGCAACACCTGCAACGGCGTCACCAGCGCGGACTCCGCCTCCACGCTCTTCGCCTGGGACGCCGTCATCGAGCTGACCGGGGAGAACGGCCCCCGGCGGGTCCCCATCGAGGCGTTTTACCTCGCCGCCGGGAGGGTGGACCTCCGGCCGGACGAGGTCCAGACCGCCATCCTGATCCCCAGGGAGAGCTATGAAAACTGCTTCGGCCACTACATCAAGTACGCCATGCGCAACGCCATGGACATCGCCACCACCGGCTGTTCGGTGAACGTGGTCCTCTCCGAGGACAAGCGCACCATCCGCCGGGCGCGGATCGCCTACGGCGTGGCGGGGCCGGTGCCCCTGCGGGCCCGGACTGCGGAGAAGACGGCGGAGGGCAGGCCCTTCACCGCCGAAACGGCGGAAGCCTTCGCCGCCGCCGTCCTGGAGGACATCCGCCCCCGGGACAGCTGGCGGGCCAGCAAGGCATTCCGGGAGCACATCGCCGTGGAGCTGGCGCAGCGCTGTCTCATCGAGGCGGGCAGGAGAGCGGGAGGTGTTCCGGCATGAGCAGTCAGTACAAATTGATCCGCTGTACCATCAACGGCAGGGCCGTGGAGCAGATGGTGGACGTGCGAGCGTCCCTTACGGACATGCTCCGCAACGACTTCCGCCTCACCAGCGTGAAAAAGGGCTGTGAGGTGGGGGAGTGCGGGGCCTGCAACGTCATCATTGACGGCGAGTGCTTCAACTCCTGCCTCTACCTTGCCGCCTGGGCGGACGGCAAGTCCATCCGCACCTTGGAGGGCCTCATGGGCCCCAACGGGGAGCTCAGCGACATCCAGCAGGCGTTTATCGACGAGGCCGCCATCCAGTGCGGCTTCTGCACCCCGGGGTTTATCATGACCGCCGTGGAGATTTTAGAGAGCGGGAAGGAGTACACGGACGGCGAGCTGAGAAAGCTCCTCTCCGGCCACCTCTGCCGCTGTACGGGGTATGAGAACATCCTCCGGGCGGTGAAAAAGACCATGTACAAGCGCCTGGGGAAGCCGCAGAGCTGACGCGAAACGAGGAGGAGGGACCGCCCCTCCTCCTCTCCCTGTCCGGAGAAGGCAGACAGGATGCTGGAGTATGCTCCATACAAAAAGGACAAAATGGGAGCGGACTTTTTGGGGAAAATCACCGGACATTCTGCCGGGGCGGGGGCTGGAAAACCGGAAACTGCCGTGGTATACTGGAGAAAATCAAAAAGAAGAGAGGGTTTGCTTTGCACTCCAACGACAGTCTCACGAAAAAACCGTCCGCCCACACCACGGACATGACGCAGGGGAATCCCTATACCCTGATGATCTCCTTCGCCCTGCCCATCCTCCTCAGCCAGATCTTCCAGCAGCTCTATAACACCGCCGACGCCTTCATCGTCGGCAAGTTCCTGGGCACCGAGGCCCTGGCGGCGGTGACCTCCTCCGGTACCCTGGTCTTTTTGATGATCAGCTTCTTCATGGGCACCGCCATGGGCGCGGGGGTCGTCATCTCCCGCTATTTCGGCGCGGGGGACTACGGGCAGGTCTCCCGGGGCATCCACACGGTGCTGGCCTTCGGCGTGGCCAGCGGGCTCTTCCTCACCGCGGCCGGGGTGGCCTTCACACCCACCTTCCTCCGCTGGATGCAGACGGACCCGGAGGTCATGCCCGATGCGGTGGAGTACTTCCGCTACTACTTCCTGGGCGCTCTGGCCATGGTGATGTACAACATCTGCCGCAGCGTCATGAACGCCCTGGGGGACAGCCAGCGGCCCCTGTACTACCTGATCTTCTCCTCCGTCCTGAACATCCTGCTGGACCTGCTCTTCATCGGCGGCTTCCACTGGGGCGTCTGGTCCGCGGCCACGGCCACGGTGATCTCCCAGGCGGCCAGCGTGGTGCTCTGCATGGCCCACCTCATGCGCAGGGGCACGGTCTTCACCGTGGAGCTGAAAAAGATCCGCTTCCACCGGGACCTCCTGGCGGAGATCATCCGCTACGGCCTGCCCTCCGGGGTGCAGAACTCGGTGATCTCCCTGGCCAACGTCATCGTCCAGTCCCAGATCAACACCTTTGGCAAGCTGGCCATGGCCGCCTACGGCACCCACGCCAAGATCGAGGGCTTCGCCTTCCTGCCCATCACCAGCTTCAACATGGCCTGCACCACCTTTATCAGCCAGAACCTGGGGGCCCGGGAGTACGAGCGGGCCAAGCAGGGCTCCCGCTTCGGCATCCTGGCGGCGGTGTTCCTGGCGGAGGCCATCGGCATCTGTCAGTACATCTTCGCCCCCCAGCTCATCAGCCTCTTCGACAGCACCCCGGGGGTCGTCGCCCTGGGGGTCCGGCAGGCCCGGACCGTGGCCCTCTTCTACTGCCTGCTGGCCTTCTCCCACGCCATTGCCGCCGTCTGCCGGGGGGCGGGGAAGGCCTTTGTGCCCATGGTCATCATGCTCTCGGTCTGGTGCGTGATCCGGATCGCCTACATCGTGCTCGTCATGCGTCTGGTGGGTGACATCGGCCTCATCTATTGGGCCTACCCCCTCACCTGGGCCATCAGCTCGGTGATCTACCTGGTCTACTACCTCCGCTCGGACTGGACCCACGGGTTCGACTGAGGCCCGCAGTGCAAAAAGAGCTGACCGCCGGCCGGCGGTCAGCTCTTTTTTACGCGAAGCGGCTCATCGCTCCTCCGGGGGCTTGGGCTCATCCGGCAGAGAGGGCTCGTCCGGCTCCTCGGGCTCCTCTGTGGAGGGGGAGGTGCCGTCCTTCGGCTCCTCGGGCTCATCCGGCGTCGTAGTGTCGCCGCCGCCCTCACCGTCCGGGGGCTTGGGGGCCTCCCCGTCCGGGTCCTCCGGCGTGTTGGTGGAGGGTGTGTCAGGCTTGTTCACGGAACCCGGGTCCCAGGGCTCCGTGGGCCATCCGGGCCCGCCGGGGACGGGGGTGGTGCCCGGGGGCAGAGTGATCCCGGTGCCGCCCTCCGGCGCATTCGGGTCGTTGGGCTCTCCCTCTGGCAGCTGGGGCTCGGGCACGAAATTCTCGTCGTGGACCGGGCATTCGCCCAGGGTCTTCAGGTACGTCAGATGGGCCTCCATGTCGCTGGAGCCGATGATTCCGCCGCCGGGGAGCTCCAGGAATTCCCGGCCCTGGAGCATGACGCGGGTGGAGACGGTGTCCTCCGGGCAGTAGGCCCCGGCGAGGCGGACCACCTCCTCGCCTGTCTCCGGGTCCACGGTGGTGCAGACCCGCACCTCCGTGTGGCAGGTGCACTTCGCCTTGGGCACTCCGCTGGACTGCATCTCTATGCTGCCGGCCACCCGGCTGCCCCGGTAGTCGGAGGAGCACAGGTCGCCCGCCAGCAGACCGCAGTCCATGCAGACGCTGACGGTGGTGATGCCGCTCTCGGGCCTGCCGGGGAAGGACTTGTCCTCCAGGCCCTCGTGGATCTTCTCCATGACCTTTTTCCAGGCCAGGGCCGCGGGGTTCTTGCCGCCGGCGTTGATCTTCTCGCTCTTCCCCGCGTAGCCCACCCAGACGGCGGCGGAATAGTAGGGCGTGTAGCCGCAGAAGTAGCGGTCAAAGAGGTCGTCGGTGGTGCCGGTCTTACCGGCGATCGTCATGCCCTCGAAATTGGCGCCGGTGCCGGTGCCGCTGGTGACCACCCGGCGCAGGAGCTTGTTCATGAGATAGGCGGTGGTCTCCTTCATGGCCACCCGGGACTCGCCGGAGTTGTCCACGATGACCTCCGAGTGGTCGTTGGACTCGATACGGGTGATGGTCCTGGGGGGCGTATAGATGCCCTTGTTGGCAAAGGCGGCGAAGGCCGCGGCCATCTCCTGGGTGGTCACGCCGTAGGTGAGGCCGCCCATGGACAGGGGGCTGATGGCGTTGTCCCGCTCGTCCAGATCGAAGCCCAGGTTGTCCTCCATAAAGTAGAAGGACTTGGTGGTGCCCAGCATCTGCAAGACCCGGGCGGCTACGGTGTTGTGGGACTGCTGCACGGCGTACTGCACGGAGATCGGGCCGCGAAAGCCCGCGCTGGCGTTTTTGGGATAGCCGCCGGTCCCGGCGTCGTTGACGCGGATGGGATAGTCGTCGATGATGGAGGCGGGGGTGATGACGTCCGCGTCGATGGCCGGGGCGTAGACGCTCACCGGCTTGATGGCGCTGCCGCAGGTCCGCCGGGAGGTGGCCAGGTTCAGCGCCCGGTTGGTGGTCTTCTGCCCCACGCCTCCGGCCATGGCCACCACGTCGCCGGTGTAGGGGTCCAGGACGGTGATGGCGGAATCCAGAGACGCGCCCGACTTGGAGGGATAGTTGAAGTTATCCGGGTTCTCGTAGACCTCGTCGACGATGTTCTGGATGTCCATATCCAGGGCGGTATAGATGTGGTATCCGGCGGAGTAGAGCAGGTCGGTGGCCATCTCCCGGTTGACGCCCTTGGCCTCCTGAATCTGCGCGATGGCGTCTTCGATGACCTGGTCCTCGTACCAGGAGTAGACCCGGCTGGCGGGGAGGACCTCCTCCTCGCCCTCCTCGTTCTCGCCAATCTCCAGACCGTGGAGGGCGGCGTACTCGGGGGTGTCCACGAAGAGGAGCTTCTCCGCCTTGGCGGCGCTGCACTCCGCCTCACTGATCCAGCCCAGCTCCAGCATCCGGTTGAGCACCGTCTCCTGGCGCTGCTTGTTGAAGTCCCGGGGGGTCTTCACGGTGCCGTCGTCCTGGACGAACTCCGTGTCCCAGAGGGGGTCATAGAGGGAGGGATAGTTGGTGATGCCCACGATGCAGGCGCTCTCGGCCAGGTCCAGCTCGGAGACGTCCTTGCCGAAGTACCCCTTGGCGGCGGTCTGGATGCCGGAGAAGCCGTGGCCGAAATAGACGTAGTTGAGATAGAGGGTGAGGATGTCCTCCTTGGAGTTCTTGGCGTCAAAGTCCAGGGCCCGGCAGATCTCCCGGAACTTGCGCTTGACCGTGACCTCCGTATCCCCGGTCATGTTCCGCACCAGCTGCTGGGTGATGGTGGAGCCGCCCTGGGTATTGCCCCCGGTGGCGCTGGAGAGCATGGCCCGGGCGGTGCCGTACCAGTCCACGCCCTTGTGCTCCCAGAAGCGGTGGTCCTCGATGGCCACCATGGCCTTGACGAGGCAGTCGGGCAGGTCGCTGTACTTGATGAGCTCCCGGTTGCTCTCGCTGGTGTGGAGCGTCCTCAGGACCTGCTGCTGTCCATTGGCGTCCTCGTAGTAGATGGTGGAGGCCAGGGACATGGTCATCTCCTCAATGGTGATCTCGCCCAGGGAGGGGATGAGGTTGGTGTTGATGTAGGTCATGAAGAGCTTTGCGAACATGCCGAGGGTGAGCACACCGATGACGCACAGAGTGAAGAGCACCAGAAAAATTTTCCCGATGAAGCCCAGAATAGAAAATTTCTTCTTTTTCTTGCGGGGCGCGGACCCGGAGGGGCCGCCCGGACCGCGGGGGATGGCTTGATCCATAGATGGAGATACCTCCTGACTGATAAAAATTGTTCACAGGGCCGCCGGGAGGACGGCCGGACGGGCAGTTTTGAGCGCGGAAACGCGCCTTCCGGCACACCGGTATGGAGCGCCAAGATATAGTATAGCACGGATTGTCAAATTTGGGAAGGTCAAAAAAAGCGCAAATTTCGCTCTTACCACCGGCGCCTTCCAAAAATTTTTCAGAAAATACAAAAATGAGGCCCAGAAATTGTCAAAATGCCACATGGAAAGACTCTTGCAATTTTCGAGAAAAGGGGGTAAAATAGGTTCATCAAAACAAAGCAGACTGCCGCAAGGAGGACCCCCGCCATGCAGGAGGATTTCGGCCCTGATTTCATCACCGTGACAGACGAGGACGGAAACGACATCGAGCTGGAGCTGGTGGATGCCCTGGAGCACAAGGGCGTGACCTATATGGCCTTCTTCCCCGCCGTGGAGGAGGGCGCCGACGAGGACAGCGACGACTACGGCATGGTGATCTTAAAGTCCATCACCGAGAACGGCGAGGACTTCCTCTCCACCCTGGACAGCGACGAGGAGCTCGACGAGGTCTATGCCCTCTTCATGGAGCGCCTCTTCGAGGACGAGGAGGAGGGCGGAGACGGGGAGTAAGCCCCCCTCTCCCTATGGACGGCAGGAACTGGGAGAAAGTTCCCCTGCCGGGAGCGCGTTACGAAACAAAGGTGCCCTGCGGGGTGCGTGATGAGTCTTTTTTTAACCCACATTTTGTTATTCGGGATGCTGGTTCAACGCCTGGTTTGCAGACCTCCCGACTGCCGTCTGCGGTCGGAAGTTGGAAGCAGTAAAGGGCGCTGCAGGCGACCCACCTGCCTTAGATGTGCAGGTTATAACAGGGCTCACACGGCTTCTGCGGGGTACCCTTATTTCCTCTATTTCGAGAAAAGAGCGGCTTCGGCCGCTCTTTTTTATCTCAAAAAGATGCTGGCGCATCTTTTTGAAAGGGGTCCGGGCCGAGTGCGGCCCGCAAGGTACTTTTTCGAGGTACACGCCCTCGAAAAAGTGATTGAACATTTTTTGCGCCTTCGGCGCAAACTCCTGCGGAGGGCTTTTCACAGACGAAAAGCCCCGGCCTCATTTGAGACCGGGGCTTGGAAGCGGCAGAGGATCAGTCGGTGGCCAAGGTGAACTCATCCACCAGCTGCTTGAGGCTGGCCGCCTCGGCGGAGAGCTCCTCGCTGGCCGCGGCGCTCTCCTCGGCGGTGGCGGAGTTGGTCTGCACCACGGCGGAGATCTGGTCCACCCCCTCGGTGACCTGGGCGATGGCGGCGGTCTGGTCGTGGACCGCCTGGACCACGATGTCCATCTGGGTGGTTACATGCCCGGCGTAGACGCTGGTCTGCTCCAGAGAGGCGGTGACCTGCTCCACCACCCGTCCGCCCTCGGTGACGGCGGCGATGGAGCCCTCGATGAGCTCCTTGGTGGCCTTGGCGGCCTCGTCGGACTTGGCGGCAAGGTTTCGCACCTCGTCGGCCACTACAGAGAAGCCCTTCCCGGCGGTACCGGCCCGGGCGGCTTCCACGGCGGCGTTCAGGGCCAGGATGTTGGTCTGGAAGGCGATGTTCTCAATGGCGGCGATGATCTTGCTGATCTCCTCGGAGGACACGGAGATGCGCTCCATGGCGTTGTTGAGCTCCTTGACGTACCCCACGCTGACGCCCAGCTGGCCGCCGGCCTGCTCCACGAAGCGGCCCGCCTCGGCGGCGGCCTCGGAGGTCTGCTTGGCGCTGTTGGAGATGTCGGTGATGGTGGCCGCCAGCTCCTCCACGGAGCTGGCCTGCTCCATGGCCCCCTCGCTGAGGGTCTGTGCGCTGGTGGAGACCTGTCCGCTGGCGGCGGAGACCTGTCCGGCAGCAGCGTCGATCTGCCGCATGGTGCCGCTCAGGGCCATCTTGAGGTTCCGCATGGACAGCAGGATGCTCTCGAACCCGCCCACGTAGGCGTCACGGTTGGGGGACTGGATGTCGAAATTCTTGTCGGCCATCTGGGTGAGGAGGTAGCCGATGTCGTTGATGATGGTGTTGAGGCCCTTGACCATGTCCGCGGTGGAGCGGGTCAGCTCCGCCGTCTCATCCTGCCCGCTGGCCTGGGGGACCGGGGAGGTGAGGTCGCCCTCCACCAGGAGCTTCATCCGCTCACAGCAGGCCCGCATGGGCACGCTGATGTTGGTGGAGAGCTTCATGGCCACCACCACGGAGGCGGCGATCGAGACCAGCATCACCAGCACATTGAGCAGCATACTGGCGTATGTATCGGTGAGGTAGTCCTTCTTCATGGCCGTGACGGCGACGCTCCAGCCGTCGGTGCCGCCCACCGGGGCATAGGCGGCATAGCGGGGGCCCTCCGCGGTGTTGAAGCTGCCGAAGCCGTTCTCCCCCTGCCGCATCCTGGCGTGGATGACGGCGAGGCTCTTCAGGGAGCGGTCGCTCTGGGCCTCCTGCTCCACGTTCTGGGTGGTGATGGTCTCCAGGGTGACGTCGGCGATGGTGTCGCCGTTCTTGTTGATCATGTAGGCCCGGCAGTTGGGGCTGACTTGGATGGAGGAGACGATGTCATTAAGGAAGGTCTCCGTGGGGACGAAGTAGACCACGCCCGCGATCTGCCCGTCCGGACTGCCGGCCTCGTAGAGAGGCGCGGCCACCATGATGGAGA
>Ga0073907_1003542_pt1 | contig 12755 bp, 10 predicted proteins | sample GluameincwithD2O_FD_65483 | JGI IMG/M metagenome (GOLD analysis project Ga0073907, IMG submission 65483) | Mouse cecum microbial communities from Vienna, Austria - Glucosamine amended microcosms incubated with D2O | ecosystem: Host-associated > Mammals > Digestive system > Large intestine >... | reverse complement strand
ACGTTCATACGCTAAGTTTTTTATAATGAACGCTTTGGCGATTCATTTGTATTTGATAATTCGTTATATTAACTTAAGTTTCAACTACTTCTGTAATTTTTACCGAATCATTGTTATTAATTGAGCATTGTATTTTTATAGAATAAAAACAACCGTGTCGCGATTGGGTTCGTGACACGGTTGTTGCAGGTAGCGCTTAATAATGATTTTTAACAGAAACCGAGGATAAAAGCAAATGCGTCGTCGTGTGCGCGCAAAAGATTTGCCAAACGGCGCACGGCCTCCGGCGTAAGGTTTGGATTTGGCTGTAATTTATTATCGACAAACAACTTGGCGGAAAAATCATCGTCGGCTATCGGCGATTCTCCTTCCAACGGGCGCATAGCGTCGGCCAGGCGGGCTACAAGTAAATCCAACTGCTCTCCGGGTCCCGGAATATCCCCTTCGTCCACTGTGTCGGCGGTGGCAAAACGGTAATAGATGCGATCGGTGGAAACGGCTATATCCGCACGGGCTTTGTCGCGCACCGAAATCATCAAGGTGTATCTTTGCATATATGCTATTTTTTAATTGTTATAATTTCTGATATGGTCTGCCTGTCGTGCGCCTCGGCAAGAACAGCCCTGAAATCAGGAGCCATGGCCACGATTTTTTCAGCGGTTTCCATCGCCGAGGACCAGATTCCGGAGTCAACGGCATTTTGCAGAGCTTCTTCAAACATCGACAATGCCACTTTTTCCAAACGTGAATATCCCCAATATGTCGACATGACATAGACACACGCCATGACAAAATTCAACTTCACCTCAACTATGCACGACGGGTCGGGATACAATTTCTCAAACTCCTTGATAGCTTTCTTTATGCCCGACACGCGGCATTTCCTTTTTCCGCGTAAGGGGTAAAACTCCTTGGCGATAAGTTCGTTGATTTTAGCCACCTGAGCCTTCTCGTCGGGGTTCAGATAGTATTCAAAATACTCCTTCGTCTGCTTCCTTGCATCGTAGGCTTCAAGGATTACGTCGACAAGCTCGTCGGCTGAAAGTGTTTTAAGATATTTTTTTAGCTCTGTCTTCGACATGGTTGCAAATTTACGAAATTATTTGTAATTTTGTAAGTTGAAGTATAATTTTTCCAAATGGATTTCAAATTAGATTCACAATACAAACCGACAGGCGACCAACCGCAAGCCATAGAGCAACTTGTGGCCGGCCTCAAAGACGGCACCCGGGCACAGACGCTTCTTGGCGTCACCGGTTCGGGCAAGACATTCACTATGGCGAATGTTATCGAACGTGTAAATCGCCCTACGCTTATCCTTAGCCATAACAAAACTCTTGCCGCCCAGCTTTACAGCGAGTTCAAGCAGTTTTTCCCAAATAACTCGGTGCAGTATTTCGTATCATATTACGATTATTACCAACCCGAGGCTTATATACCCTCGGTCGACAAATATATCGAGAAGGACCTGATGATCAACGACGAAATCGACCGTCTGCGACTGGCCACCACCTCGGCATTGCTGTCGGGCCGACGCGACATTATCGTAGTGTCCTCCGTGTCGTGTCTTTACGGTATCGGAAATCCCGACGAGTATTTTTCATCGGCCATAGAAGTGAAAGTCGGTGAAAAAATCGCTCGCAACGTGTTGCTCCGTATGCTTGTGGAGGCCCTTTACTCCCGCAATGACACCGACATGCCCCGAGGCACTTTCCGTGTGAAAGGCGATACGGTCGATATCCGTCTGGCATACGAGGAAATTCTTCTCAGAATTGTATTTTGGGGCGATGAAATAGAATCAATTTCTTCGTACTACGCTCCGACCGGCGCATTGCTTGGCAAACATGAATCATTCAATATCTTTCCGGCCAACATTTTCGTGGCCACGCCCCAACGCCAGGCGGCGGCTATCGCTCAGATTCAGCTCGACCTCGGCGCCGAAGTAGAGAATTTCAAGCGCGAGGGCAAGGAACTCGAAGCAAAACGCCTCTATGAGCGCGTGACGTATGATGTGGAAATGATGAAGGAAGTGGGCTACTGCTCCGGCATCGAGAATTACAGCCGGTATTTCGACGGACGGCTCCCGGGAACACGTCCGTTCTGCCTGCTCGATTATTTCCCCGACGATTTCGTGACAATGATTGACGAGAGCCACGTGACCGTGCCGCAAATCCGCGCCATGTTCGGTGGCGATGTGTCACGAAAACGCAATCTTGTCGATTATGGATTCAGGCTTCAGGCGGCAATGGATAACCGGCCTCTGCGTTTCGAAGAATTCGAAAGCCTTACCCATCAGACTATATATGTGTCGGCTACACCCGCCGACTACGAGTTGGAAAAATCGGAAGGCGTGGTCGTAGAGCAAGTGATACGTCCCACCGGGCTTCTCGACCCGCATATCACAGTACGGCCCTCGATGAACCAGATCGACAATCTGATGGAGGAAATTCGCGTGCGTATCGAGCGCAACGAGCGCACTCTTGTCACCACGCTCACCAAGCGCATGGCGGAGGAACTGAACACCTATCTCCAGAAGACCGGCATAAACACGGCATACATCCACAGCGATGTCGACACGATGGACCGCATCAAGATTCTCGACGACCTGCGAGCCGGCACTATCGACGTGCTCGTAGGCGTAAACTTGCTCCGCGAGGGCCTCGATTTGCCGGAGGTGTCGCTTGTGGCAATTCTCGACGCCGACAAAGAAGGCTTCTTGCGAAGCCACCGCTCCCTCACCCAGACCGTCGGGCGCGCTGCCCGAAATATCAACGGCGAGGTGATAATGTATGCCGACAAAATCACCGAATCGATGCAGCAGACTATCGACGAAACCGAACGTCGACGTTCGCTCCAGCTTGATTATAATGAAAAGAACGGCATAACGCCCCAGGCAATCATCAAGGCTCGCAACTCCATAATCGGCATGGACGCGCCGGAAGAAAACGCCGCCGACCGCACACGCGGACATTCCGGACAGGCAAAAAAACGGCAGCAGGCCGCGCCGCGTCCATATACGCGCGAATTCACACACGAAGTGGACATAGCCGCCGACCCTGTGATACCTTACATGAACGCCGACGAGCTTCGACGCCATATCGACAGAAGCCGCGCCGCCATGATGAAAGCCGCCAAAGACATGGAGTTTATGGAAGCCGCACGTTTGCGCGACGAAATCATAAAGATGGAACAACACCTCGAATCAATGAAATGAAATGCCGCAGATAACCGACACCTACAAACTTACCGACTGGCTTCCCACTTCCGTCAAAGAAGCCAAGGCCCGTGGATGGGACGATGTGGATATAGTCCTGTTTTCAGGCGATGCCTATGTCGACCATCCATCATTTGCCGCGGCTGTAATCGGACGAAGCCTTGAAGCGGCCGGCTTCAAGGTGGCAATAGTCCCGCAACCTAATTGGCAGGACGACCTCCGCGATTTCCGTAAATTCGGCCGCCCACGTCTGTTTTTCGGCGTTTCGGCCGGAGCCATGGATTCGATGGTGAACCACTACACCGCCAATCGCCGACGACGCTCCGACGACGCATATACTGCCGGCGGGCGCCATGGCGCGCGCCCCGACTATCCTACTATTGTATATAGCAAAATTTTACGCGACCTTTGGCCCGACGTTCCTGTTATTGCCGGCGGCATAGAGGCATCCCTGCGCCGTCTTTCGCATTACGATTATTGGGAAGACCGGCTTCGTCCGTCAATCCTGCTCGACGCTCCCGCCGACATGCTGCTCTACGGCATGGGCGAACGCACCATAGTCGAACTGGCCCGGCGTCTCGATGCCGGAGAAAAAATAGGAGATATAACCGACCTCCCTCAAAGCGTGATACTCACATCGGCCTCACAGATTCCGCAAGCCGACGCCGACAATATCGTGCTAAATTCTTGGGACGATTGCCGACGCGACCGAAGATTGCAATCGGCCAATTTCAAACATATCGAGCAGCAAAGCAACCGCATGAACGGCGGAGCCACACTGTGGCAGCAATATGCGCGACGCGCCGTAAAGGTAAATCCGATGCTGCCGGCAATGGAGCAAGGGGAAATCGACGCATCTTTCGATCTTCCTTTCACCCGCATGCCCCATCCACGTTACAAAGGAAAACGTATCCCGGCATATGAAATGATAAGACACTCCGTCAATCTCCATCGAGGCTGCTTCGGCGGATGTGCCTTCTGCACCATTTCGGCACACCAGGGAAAATTCATATCATCACGGTCGAAGGAATCTATCTTGCGCGAGGTGCGTCAGGTCACCCGTATGCCCGATTTCAAGGGCTACATTTCCGATCTTGGCGGCCCTTCGGCAAATATGTATGCCATGGGCGGACGCGACCGCTCTATATGTGCCCGCTGCATGCGCCCGTCTTGCCTTCACCCCAAGCCTTGTCCCAACCTCGACACCGACCACCGTCCGCTCCTCGACATCTACCATGCCGTAGACGCTATTCCGGAAGTAAAAAAATCTTTCATCGGGTCCGGCGTTCGCTACGACCTTTCCATGCACCACACCGGGATTAAAGAAATAGACGAGGCCAACAGAAAATACAACGAGGAACTGATCGCCGACCATGTAAGCGGCCGCCTGAAAGTTGCGCCGGAACATACCGTCGACCGCGTGCTTGAAATCATGCGCAAACCTTCGTTTCAATTATTCCACGACTTCAAGCGCATATTCGACCGCGTGAACCGCGACAACGGTTTGCGCCAGCAGCTGATACCTTATTTTATATCAAGCCATCCCGGATGCCACGAGGCTGACATGGCCGAGCTTGCCGTTGAAACAAAAGACCTCGACTTTCATCTCGAACAAGTTCAAGACTTCACTCCTACGCCAATGACCGTAGCCACCGAAATATATTATTCCGGCGTGCATCCATATACAGGCGAGAAAATTTACACTGCCACCCGTCCGGAAGAAAAACTGGCTCAACGCAAATACTTCTTTTGGTACGACTCTACCTATCGCGCCGACATCACCGCTTCGCTCCGGCGCATACACCGCCCCGACCTGATCCGCCGCCTCTACCCTGCCCCCAATGTCCGAAATAGGAAATCTGAACATTAAATTTTCATTATAATTTATTTTTATGAATCTAATCAAATCTCTTGCAATGGCTTCATCGGCTGCGCTGCTTCTCACAGCTTGCTCTCAGAAGCAGGCCGACGATGAGCAGATCATCGACCGCCCCGACTTCAAGAGCCAGACCGGTGTTTTCGACATCGACGCTCTCGAAGCACTCGGACGTGTTACCGAACCGGTTGTCTCTCCCGACGGAAAAAAAATCCTGTTCGGCATCTCGTATGAGAGCCTCGAACAGAACAAGTCGAACCGCGACCTCTATGTGATGAACGTCGACGGCTCCGACCAAACACGTATCACCCGCACTGCAAAATCCGAAAACTCTGCTGTTTGGCTTTCCGACGGACGCATCGCGTTCCTCTATCCCGACAGCGATGGCAACGCCCAGGTGTGGGTAATGAACGCCGACGGCTCCGGACGCCAACAAATTTCTGATGTTGAAAAAGGCGTAAACGGATTCCTTTTCTCTCCCGACGAGCAGAAAGTAATCCTGATTGGAAATGTGAAATATTCACAAGATGCCGCCGACATCTACCCCGACCTGCCAAAAGCAACCGGCCGTGTCGTCGACGACCTGATGTACAAACACTGGGATGAATGGGTTACAGAAATACCGCATCCCTTCGTAGGCAATTTCTCCGGCTCCAAAATCACCGACCTTGTCGACATACTCGAAGGCGAACCTTACGAGTCGCCCATGAAACCTTTCGGCGGCGTTGAATCGTTCGCATGGTCCAATGATTCACAATCCGTAGTTTATACCTGCCGCAAGAAAACAGGTCTTGAATATGCAATCTCCACCAATTCCGACCTTTTCCTTTACAATCTTTCCGACAAAAGCGTAAAGAATCTCACCGAAGGCATGATGGGCTATGACACAATGCCCAAATTCTCGCCCGACGGCACAAAGATGGCATGGCTGTCGATGGAACGCGACGGCTATGAGGCCGACAAAAACCGTCTGATGGTACGCGACATGGCTTCCGGCGAAATCACCGACCTCACTACCGACTGGGACTACACAATCGAAGAATTCGCTTGGAATCCCAACGGCAAGTCGCTTTGGTTCATCGCCTACCACCAGGGCGTAGCTCCGGTATTCTCAATAGACGTTGACTCAAAAGCAGTGACTACCGTAGCGGAAGATGTCTGCGACTTCAATTCACTCTCTCCTGTAAGCGAGACTGCCGTAGTTACAATGGCGCACTCTATGCTTCGCCCCAACGAAGTATATCTCATCGACGGCTCGGATGCAAAAGGCAAACGCATCACCGCGGTCAATGACGATATTTTCAACCAGCTGCGCATGCCCTCTGTCGAAAAACGTATGGTGCCCACCACCGACGGCAAGCAGATGCTCACATGGGTTGTGAAACCTCAGGATTTCGACTCCACAAAGACATACCCGTCTATCCTTTACTGCCAGGGAGGCCCCCAAAGCGCAGTAAGCCAATTCTGGTCCTACCGCTGGAACCTTGCATTGATGGCTTCTAACGGTTATGTCATGATTGCCCCCAACCGTCGCGGCGTTCCGGGCTTTGGCACCGAATGGGAAGAACAAATCTCCAAGGACTATCCCGGCCAGAACATGCGCGACTACCTCGCCGCTGTCGACGACATGAAAAAAGAATCCTACATCGACCCGGCCCGTATCGGCGCAACAGGAGCTTCCTACGGCGGCTTCTCGATATATTGGCTCGCAGGCAACCACAACGGACGCTTCGCCTGCCTCCTCGCTCATGCCGGCATTTTCAACACAGAAACACAATATCTCGAAACCGAAGAAATGTGGTTTGCCAACTGGGATATGGGTGGCGCTTTCTGGGAAAAAGACAATGCCGTGGCACAGCGCACACACGCCAACTCACCCCACCGCTTCGTCGACAAATGGACCGCGCCCATCATGATTTCTCACGGCGAATTCGACTACCGTATCCTCGCATCGCAAGGCATGATGGCATTCAACGCCGCCAAGCTCCGCGGCATCCCTGCTGAAATGGTAATCTACCCCGACGAAAACCACTGGATTCTCAAACCTCAGAACGCCGTGATGTGGCAGCGTCTCTTCTTCCGATGGTTCGACCGCTGGCTCAAGCCCGCACCCGAAGCCGATATCGCCAAATAAGATATACCCCGCTTCAATAAAAAACTGCGACGGATTCACTCCGCCGCAGTTTTTTATTACTCATCAGGCTTTTATCCATTGTATTTTTTGTTCCATATGCACAAATATATGGAATTTTTCGTAATTTTGCACTTCAAACCGCACATATATGAAGAATATCCGCAATTTTTGCATAATAGCGCATATCGACCACGGCAAATCGACCCTTGCCGACCGACTTTTGGAATATACCAACACTATCGCCGCCAAGGACATGGAAGCGCAAGTGCTCGACGACATGGATCTCGAGCGCGAACGTGGCATCACAATCAAGAGCCATGCCATACAGATGCGACATATCATCGACGGCGAGCAATACACCCTCAACCTTATCGACACCCCGGGGCACGTCGACTTCTCCTACGAGGTATCACGCTCAATCGCTGCTTGCGAGGGAGCGCTTCTCATTGTCGACGCCTCGCAAGGCATCCAGGCGCAGACCATTTCCAACCTGTATATGGCAATCGACAACGACCTGGAAATTATCCCGGTAATAAACAAGTGCGACCTCGATTCCGCCAAGCCCGACGAAGTTGAAGACCAGATTATCGACCTGCTTGGATGCGACCGTGAAGACATAATCCGCGCCTCCGGCAAAACAGGCATGGGCATACCTGAAATATTGCAGGCGATTGTCGACCGCGTTCCCGCGCCCAAAGGCGACCCCGAAGCGCCGTTGCAGGCCTTGATTTTCGACTCGGTGTTCAACCCCTTCCGCGGCATCATCGCTTATTTCAAGATTGTCAACGGCACGATTCGCAAAAATGATTTCGTCAAGTTTGTGTCGACCGGGAAGGAATACCACGCCGACGAAATAGGCATCCTGCGCCTCGACATGGACCCTCGCAACGAGCTGTCGGCAGGCAATGTGGGCTACATCATTTCAGGCATCAAGACATCGAAAGAAGTGCGCGTGGGCGATACCATTACCCATGTCGAACGCCCCTGCGAATCAGCAATCGAAGGCTTCGAGGAAGTAAAACCCATGGTATTTGCCGGCGTTTACCCCATCGAAACCGAGGACTTCGAGAACCTGCGCGCATCGCTCGAGAAACTGCAACTCAACGACGCATCGCTTACTTTCTCTCCCGAATCATCGGCAGCTCTCGGCTTCGGTTTCCGTTGCGGATTCCTTGGCCTGCTGCACATGGAGATTATCCAGGAACGCCTCGGACGAGAGTTCGACATGGACGTTATCACTACCGTCCCCAACGTATCCTACAAGGTCTACGACAAGAAGGGCGAGATGACCGAAGTGCACAACCCCTCGGGGCTACCGGATCCGACTCTTATCGACCATATAGAAGAACCTTATATCCGCGCCTCAATCATCACCGCAGCCGACTTCATCGGCCCGATCATGACCCTCTGCCTTGGCAAGCGTGGCGAACTAATCAAGCAGGAATATATCTCCGGAAACCGAATCGAACTCGTATTCGACTTGCCCCTTGGAGAAATCGTAATCGACTTCTACGATAAGCTGAAATCAATATCCAAAGGCTACGCTTCATTCGACTACCACATCCACGATTTCCGTCCGTCCCGCCTTGTAAAACTCGACATACTTCTCAACGGAGAGAGCGTCGATGCCCTGTCGACTCTAACACATGCCGACAACGCCGTAACCTTCGGCCGACGCATGTGCGAGAAGCTCAAAGAGCTTATCCCTCGCCAGCAATTCGACATCGCCATACAGGCTGCCATAGGCGCAAAAATCATAGCCCGCGAAACAATCAAGGCCGTGCGCAAGGATGTTACAGCAAAGTGCTATGGCGGCGATATCTCACGAAAGCGCAAGCTACTCGAAAAGCAGAAAAAAGGAAAGAAGCGCATGAAGCAAATCGGCTCGGTAGAAGTGCCGCAGAAAGCATTCCTCGCAGTTCTCAAACTCGACTAAGAAAATATTACATATAAATTTAACGGACGCCTCAGAATAATCCCTGAGGCGTCCGTTTGCTTTATTATACTTTGCCTATCTGCCGGCCGGAGTAAATATTTCAAAACTATTGTCTGAATAAAAAACCATGATCTGTTGCACCCTTTTGGTAGAGTCGGGCAAGAACGACACGCTCGTCTCTGGATTTACACGATGAGTAGCTTCCTCACGCACGGCTCTCCGAATATTGGAGTCTTGACCGGCGCTTTTTGTCTCAAAATCTACCGAAGTAGACGACATTTCACGCGGCGAAGTGTTATCGCGCTTAGATGGAGCAAAATCCGTTAACGAAATATCCGAGGATAAGTCAGAGCTATCTGCCTCTATATCAACAATATCAGAGTCTGAAACACCGGAAAAGAGGCCTTTTTGAGGCTCTGAGGTTTTCGCAGGCACATTCAACTCCATATCTCCATCGCCAAAAAGCAACCACATTATATTTAAATCCGGAAATGCCGCGTGAAGCTTAGAAATAACTTCATTGCTCACTTTTTTATTTCTACCGGACAATATTTGCGATAAAGTAGGACGAGAGATTTGCGCAGTATCAGCAAGCACAGAAACAGGTATGCCGTTTACCTCCATATAACGTTTAAGACGCGCAACAATATCCATAATTTGAAAAACTAAACAGTAAACAACGATTAATAATTGTTATCTTTCACGTTGCAAATGTAATCATTATTTTTGTAAACTCAAAATTAATATTTGTAAACGAGTGCAATTCTGCATCACATCAGATTAACAATTGAGAAACACACATGCGAGAATCATTTGTAAACTTCTAAAATATTATTAAATTTACAATTTAATTCCACACATACAACTACTTATATAACTGCATTATATGTAGCGGCAATCCTCCAAAGTTTGCGCAACCCGAACCAAACCACCCAAATCATTAATTTAAACTTTACCAATTTTACATAACACGCTGAATTATAACACATAAAATCCGATGTTAAAATATATTTAACTCATAAATTAACATTCCATGCCGCTCGCTCACTCTATTTACATTTGAGTATAGCGATTAATTTTCCAATAAAAGAGCGTTTTTTGAGTTAAGAATTGCCATCATCCGCGGATTAACAAAATTTACAGATATTACCTATTGTAACGGTTATTTTGTATCCTGTTTCGATTTGTTTTTGTTAATCGCACCAAAAATTTACATTTTCGGTTATTTTTCATTTTAAATCATGCTCTCTTGTATATATAACACATTTGCTCGCAAATTCGGATATGTTATTTTATCGTTAGCTTGCTGTTTTTCAAGTTTTTAACAATGTTAATTATTGAAAATAAACTGTTGACATTTCAAAATTTGTGATCTCCCTTACATTCGTGCATAATTATTTAAATCTTGCAGCTCATAAATACGCCTGCATTCGACCTCGATTATACGCTTCGTTGAAACCCGAACTAAACCTTTCCTTATTTTGCAAGTCTTCATAATAACAATGTTCATATACGCATTATTATGAAACTGCACATAATTATCCTTTCTGCTACATTTTTATTCCCCTCTTTGCTAATATCTGCTCAACGAGTAACTTGTGACGAAACATGCAAATTACCGACCCGGTTGCCCAAAATATAACCAAAGCATATCAAAGCCCCAATTTACTCGAAGCCGACTTGCTCGTTACCGCACGGCGTCCACTTAAAGAAAGAGTATTCGCCAGCTACTACGCCAACCCCGGCAGCTCACCCGACCAAAAGCATCCTATACGCAACTGGCGCGGACACATTACACATACTGAGCGCGCCAACCAAACGCCCGTCCCCACATGGCATGACAGCGATTCCGAAACAATATCGACAATACCGGTTATGAAAGAAGGCATGACCGCGTTTCTTATAACAGGAGATGACAGCCGCAACAAAGTGCAGACAATGCCCGGCGGCGGTTATGCAACCGTAAAAATCGAATTACCCGCCGATTGGGACACTCTTACCCAATCGCTGGGATATAAACCACTCTCAAATTATTATATTTCCGAATAGATTCAAGTCGCAAGCGACCGGGGTATGTCAGTATGCCGTTTATGCCCACATTGCCGGGACGCATGGTTCGTGCATTTTCTGTGACGCTGCGCTTGGCTCGAACCATCACGAACTATGAAAGAACCAAAATGAACCATCGTTGGCACAATCCGAAAAGTCGGTGCATGGAATCGCGTAGCGATTCGGGAATCAATTATGTAGGAACACTGACCGCGAAGCGCTTTGCAAGGGAAAGAATCCTCCAGATTGTGAAAAATATAATCACAATCCGGAGGATTGTGTTCCTACCGGTGGATTCACTCCCTGCCTGTTAAATAATAATGCACCGTAATTACAGTTTGCGAACCATCCTTTATCTCTCTAAACTTGATCCTATCTTGAACCATCACTCCGCACGGCTTTCGAGCTTTGCGAAAAAAGATAGTTGCAGATACAATGCCGACAAATCCCACCCCCTCAAAAAAACAGATAATTCCCCGATGGTTCGTTCATGGTTCTTGATGGTTCCGGATCAGCGCAGCCGGACGCACGAGCCGTACGTCCCTACTATTTGGTATTTTGACACACCCTCCTGCTTTTCGCAATTTTGACACACCCTCAATTAAAGATATAATTGTAACTGCTAATCGAGAATACCGGCTGATATAAACATCGACCTATAATACTCGGCTTTGGCTTCGAGGCGCATTGGGTATGCGCGCGAAGTGGATGGCATACGCCATATCTTATATTGTCGCCAATCTACACTCTCTCCCATGCGGGGGATTTTCGTTCCGGTAATTTCAGCGATGATTGACGCCGCTTTCTCACCGGTAGTGGCAATCGTATGACAATCCGGCATTGCCGAAAGGAGACCGTGCAGGGGCACAGCCTCTACCACTTCAAGGAATTTGTCGGACGCGTTGCCTTTAAGCCTGCGCGCACGCCGCACAGTGTCATTCAACGCAATTCCTCGCTCGGTAAGAAAATCTTTGATTCGCGTAATGTCGAAAACTCCCGACTTATCGTCGAACAACGCCATTTTGTCTCCGCAGAATATCAATCCCATTATTCGCCAGAAATCGTTTATCGGATTGGGATAATAGAAATCGATGGCATGCCGATTGACTCCCGGAGGGAACGTTCCTAATATTAAAATTTTGGCCCCGTTTGGTACAAACGGAGGCCAAGGATGAGTTTCTATCATTTATATAGATTAAATAGTTTCGCAGCGAATATGGGCGTTATTTGCCGTGTCCGTCACGATGAAGAGTCATGAGCTTACGACCGGAAAGGTCAAGCAATTCAAGATTGTCGCCCGACAGCGAATATGTCGACACCTGTTCAAGCGCAACAAGCATAGCTGTTTCAAACTCAGAGTTCTCACAAAGGCGTCCGGTCACTCCCATTTGAGAGAATGAGATTGAATTACGGCGATTTGGGTCGATGCGTATCTCACCGTTGAAATAATTGCAACCGGTGTTGCCATGAACTCGCAGTTCGGGAATATCAAAGAATATGTTGGCTTCGTCGGCGCCGTCCTTTACGCCATTCACTTCCTTCACTT
>Ga0073907_1003492_pt1 | contig 12965 bp, 14 predicted proteins | sample GluameincwithD2O_FD_65483 | JGI IMG/M metagenome (GOLD analysis project Ga0073907, IMG submission 65483) | Mouse cecum microbial communities from Vienna, Austria - Glucosamine amended microcosms incubated with D2O | ecosystem: Host-associated > Mammals > Digestive system > Large intestine >... | reverse complement strand
AGTACGCGGTCTTTTTTCCGCCGTAATACAGCTGGGCCGCCCCCGCCTGCTGGAACACCCACCAGACAAACACCGCGCACCAGGCGTACCCTCCGCCGGAGACCGTCCGTTCGTAGTACGCGGTGTTGAATTTCACATTGTTGGAATTGGGCGGCTCCTCCTTGATTCCGATCTGGGACCGGGCGATTTCCAAAATTTTTTCTGCCGTCATACTGCCTCCAATTCCCGGTGCAGCTTCAGCACCGCCGCCTCAATGGCGTTATCCACCTCAGCTCCGGACACATCGTAGCCCTTTTCGTGCAAAAACTTCAGCACATACTCTTTGCGCTGCTCCCCCTCCAGCTGGTGATAGAGCTGCTGGGCCGCCGCCACAGCGATTTCCACCCACCGGAGCATCTCTTCCCTGTCATGGGCCGTGGTTTTCCGGCGGATCCACGGAATCAAAAAAGCAGTGATCAGCGCGGCGGCCAGAGCGATTGCCGCATTGATCACCGGGGTCAGATCAATCATCTGAGTCCCCTCCTTTCAAAATTTTGCTGATTTTAATGCCCGCCAGCAGCAGAGCTTCCACCCCACCGGCCCCCAGGGTATATTGAATCAGCGTATCCGGTACCGCGCCCTTAACGCAGAAAATTGCCGTCATCGCCGCGATAAAGGCCAGGGCGAACAGCCCCAGGGCCGCCAAAATCCAATCGGATGCTTTCATGGCTTCCCCGCCTCCTCCAGATCGCTGATCCGATGGTTTGCCACCCGGAGCTTCTCCTCCTGAAGCTCCGTCCGCTCCTCCAACTTATAAGTACGCTCTATCAGATTGTTGTGTGCCTGTACCCGTTTCTCCAGCTGTTCCAACCGGTACTGGGTCAGCCGGGAGGAGATCAAAATTCCCCCAAAAGCCCCCGCGCCGGAGCCGGCCAGCCCGATCAGGGCCACAAGAACCGCCTCGTTCAACCTGCTTCCTCCCTTCTCCGCTTTTTCAGGGCAGCTCCTGGAGCCGGCACCCCACGCCGTCCCCCAGAGCCCCTGCCGAGTTGCACTGTACATTGAACAGGCCCGCTCGCCCGCTCTGGTCAAAATATCCCCCCGTAATCAGACACTTGTAGGTGCCGTGATAGGTCCAGTAGTCGCAGGAGCCGGCCGTCTCGGTACCATCCCCCCTGGAGGCATAGAACACGGGGAAGCCCGCTGCGGTAGACACAGCAAATCCGGAGGGGTAGGCAATATCCGCCACCGGCTGCCCGATCCTGATGCCGTTGGCTTTGTCGTCGAAATTTTCCGGGTTCAGAATCACATACATCCCGTCGCTCAGGTTATAGCAGCCGTCGCACCAGTCCTGCGCATTGCCCCAAAGCCCCTCAATATTGCGGTACTGCACCCCCAGGCCGTATACCTCCCGGCTGTCCCGGACCGTCCCGGTGTGGTAGGGCATCCCGTCCGTATACCCCATCTGCTCCGTACCGGTACCGTTGCCGCAGTCCAGACCCAGCGTTTTCTGGCTGTTCCAGTCGGCAAACTCCACCAGATAGAGCAGCCACAGCGTAAAGCGCAGGGCAAAATCCGTCTGCCAGATTTTTTCCCCCAGGGCGTGGATGGCGGCCCGGGCCTCCAGCCGCCGGGTCTGGGTTTGGGGCAGCTTCCCCGTCTCGCTTTTCCAGCTGTCCTGGGCGCAGTGGTAGCGGCCGATGTACACCACATCCCGCTCCCCTCTCCCGTCGCCCCGGTCCATGTGGGCCGGAGACAGCTGGAAGCCCGCCGCCGGACCGTCCGCAATCCGGATCTGCAGTCCCTCCCCCTCCTGGGTCAGCCTGTACCAGAATTTCGGGATGGCGACCATGATGCCGCCGGACCGCTCGCTTTTCACCATCCCCGCCCAGGGCTGGAGGCCGTCAAAGGGCGAACCGAACCCGGCGCCGCCCGCCACATAGGGAACCGGGTCCTCAAAGTCCGCCGCCTCATCGGTCCGGGTCCACCGGGAGGTGGCCGAGCCGTCCCAGCGCACGCCCCAGATCCTGTAAGCGGTCCGGATGGCCTGTTGGGCCGGCGCGACGGTCTTGCCAAACTGAAAGCATACCGTGACGCAGTCGGTTCCGTCCTCCAGGGGACCGCTGGGGGTAAAGGTCAGATTTTCCGTGCGGATATAGGCCGTCTGGCCATTGGAAAACAGCGCCCGCACCGCCATCCCCGTGGGGTCAAAGCACTCCCCGGGCGCATAGCGGGTCTTGTCCGGCGGCGACGTAATGGCGATGGATTCCAGCGTTACCCCGTCCAGGCGGCTGTTGGCGATGGCCTCCCAAATCGCATTTTTGGTCAGCCTGCACAGCTTGGAAACACCGGCTTCTCCCAAAAACTCTCTCATACGGCAGCATCCCAGATTTCCTGCACCTTCGTGTTGCCGATCTCCACCATATCCCCGGAGGCAATCACGATATAGGCGCTGCCCGTCCAGCGGTAGGAGTGATTTGTGGTCAAATCCACATAAATCTTCCCGCTCGCGCCGGTCAGGGCATTGGTATGGGCCTCATCTTCATAGAAAACGCCCTCCTGGAGATAGCCCTCCACCACGTCGTCCACATAGCTGGGCAGGTAAACGGAGCTGATTTTCTGATCTTCTCCCAGGGGGGCCAGTCCGTTGGCCTGGCCCTTCTGGGCGGCAATGACCTGGGCGGCGTTCCCCGCCCCGGCGTTGGCAATCTGATCCGCCAGGACCTTGCCCTGGGCCGCAGAGAGGGCCTTATCCGAATCGGCACTGGTCAGGTTATTGACCAGATCCGTCCGGTCCAGCTTGCCGGACAGCGCGTTTTGGATCAACGTAACCAGATATGTCAGGGTATTTTCGCCCACAAAATTTTTTGCCATAAAAGCATCCTCCTCATTTCGCATTCCAAATTTTCAACAGTGTAAGGTTTGTAATCTCTTCCAGGCCGCTGATTGCCTCAATGGGGTGCTGATCCTCTGCGTCCCGGTGGGACAGGGCCCGGTGATCCGCTGTTCCAGTCCCCGGCGCCGGGCCAGGCGGTCCCTCTCCCTCCCAGGCCGCTCCCTCCAGAATCATCCCCAGATTGACCCAGACGGTGGGCAGCACCAGCTCCTCTCCCCGGGTGCCGTATACGCCCGCCTCCAGATTGACCCCCGCCTGGGCCAGCACCTGCCTGGGCACGGCGCACCGGTCCCCTTCCAGGGGCACGCAGGCGGACGCCTCCCCCGCCCGGAACACGGCGGTCTTGTCCAGCGCCTCCCACTCCTCCGAAAAGAAAAACCGCAGGACGGCAGCATTCACCGACCCGCTGGTCATCCAATTTCTTCCCTCCGTTTTCAGACAGTTGTGGCTGGCATAGAGGGCAATCTCCTGTTCCACGCACGGATTTTCCATCGCTTCCTCCTCCCTTGTGGAAAAAAGCGCCTCCGTTTGATCTCATGGATCAGACGGAGGACGCAGTATTTGAAACATATGTTTTATGCTTCTACTTTAATTGTAGCCCGGAATCCCGCAGTTTGTCAAGCATTATTTTAATTCCGCCACGGTAACGCCGTCCTCCCCCTCCCCGTAGCGGCCAGGGCGGTAGGACTTGACATACCGGCTGCGCTTCAAGTGGTCCCGTACCGCCTTGCGCACCGCGCCGGTGCCCTTGCCGTGAATGATGGTCACCGTCTCCAGCTTGCCCATCATGGCGGTATCCAAAAAGCGCTCCAGAACGGCGATGGCCTCATCGGTCATCATCCCCCGCAGGTCCACCTGGCTGGGAACCGCCGCTGTACGGATGGTATGCTCCGCCCGGCGGACGATGCGGCGGGCCTCCTTCTGGGCCGGGGTCTCCCCGTCCACCACCCGGACCTCCTCCTGCTTGGCGGTGATCTTCAAAATCCCCGCCTGGAGCTGAAGAACCCCGTCCTTGTTCACCGAGAGCACGGCGGCCCGGGTGCCCATGGACAGCAGCTCCACCGTGTCCCCCGCCTGAGCGGGGCGGGTGGGCGGCGGGGCCTCCACCGGCTGGGCGGATCCGCCCACAGCCTGCTCCGCCTCGTTGAGCAGCCGCCGGGCCTCCGCGCGGCGGTCATTCACCGCCTGCCAGTTCTGTTCCCTGGCCTGCTGCTTTTTCATGTCCTTGAGTTCGGCGAACACCAGGTCGGACGCATCCCGGGCCTGCTGCAAAATGGCCTTGGCCTCGGCCTGGGCCCGCTCTACCGCCTTGGCCCGCTCCTCCTCCAGCTTTTTCCGGTACTCGATGGCGGTCTGGGCGCTGCGCTCCATCTCCAGCTTCAGCTTCCGGGCCTCATCCCGGTCCCGCTCCATGGCCTGGCGCTGTTGATCCAGCTTGGTGAGCACATCCTCAAAGCGGACGTTCTCCGCGTCCAGCCGGGCAGCGGCCTTTTCAATGATGGACTCCGACAGCCCCAGCCGCCGGGAGATCGCGAAGGCGTTGGATTTTCCGGGGATGCCCATCACCACCCGGTAGGTGGGGGCCAGGGTGTCCACGTTGAACTCACAGGAGGCATTCTCCACCCCCGCCGTGGTCATGGCGTACACCTTCAGCTCCGCGTAGTGGGTGGTGGCGGCCACCAACGCCCCCATCTGGCGGGCATTGTCGATAATGGCGGCGGCCAAGGCGGCACCCTCCACCGGGTCGGTGCCCGCTCCCAGCTCGTCCATCAGGATCAGGGTGTTTCCGTCGGCAATCTCCAAAATGCCCACCAGTGTGGTCATGTGGGAGGAAAACGTGGACAGGGACTGGGCAATGGACTGCTCGTCGCCGATGTCGGACAGCACCCGCTCAAACACCCGCACCGTAGAGTCGTCCTTGGCGGGAATGTGCAGTCCGCACTGGGCCATCAGGGTAATAAGGCCGATGGTTTTGAGGGTGACGGTCTTGCCGCCGGTGTTGGGGCCGGTGATAACCAGGGTATCGAACCGCTCCCCCAGCTCCAGGTCGTTGGCCACCGCTTTTTTCGGGTCCAGCAGGGGGTGCCGGGCCCCCCGGAGCTTTAAAAACCGCTCCGACAGCCGGGGCTCGCTGCCCCCCATTTGCAGGGAGAGCTGTCCCCGGGCGAAGATGCCGTCCAGCCACACCAACAGCTGATAGTCCTCAGAAATATCCTCCCGCTGGGCGGCGGCCAGGGCGGACAGCTCCGCCAGAATGCGCTCGATCTCCTTTTTCTCCTTCGCCAGCAGCTCCCGGAGCTCGTTGTTGGCCTTGACCACCCCCATGGGCTCGATAAAGAACGTGGAGCCGGAGGAGGATACGTCGTGGACCAGGCCGGGAATGGCGTTTTTGTGCTCCGACTTCACCGGCACCACGTACCGGTCGGAGCGGATGGTAATAATAGACTCCTGCAAATACTTGGACTGGTTGGAGGAGATCAGCTTTTGCAGAATGTCCCGGACCTTGGACTCTGTGGCCCGGATGTGCCGGCGGATGGAGGCCAGCTCGGAGCTGGCGGAATCAGCGATCTCGTCCTCCCCCAGAATAGAGCCGGTAATTTTCTCCTCCAGGGACCGGTTGGGCGTCAGGGCCTGGAACAGGTGGGAGATGGGGGTCTTTTCGTCGGACAGGCCGTATTCCCGGGCAGACCGGGCAGACCGCAGCACAGCGGCGATGTCCAGCAGCTCCCGGGTATTGAGGCTCCCCCCCAGATCCGCCCGCTGGAGGCTGGCCCCCACGGGCTTCACCCCGGAGAAGGGGGGGCTGCCCCGCTTGACCAGCATCGCCACGGCGGCGCTGGTCTCCGCCTGGGCCCGGCCCACGTCGTCCAAGTCGGTCATAGGCCGCAGGGCCAGAGCCTGCTGCCGGCCCTCCTCCGTGACGGCGCAGGCGGCCAGCTTTTCCAGCACCCGGGGCAGCTCCAGGGTGTACATTGATTTTTCAAATAAATCTATCATAAATTACAATTCCTTTTTCTGCTTAAAAAGCCGGCTTTGCACCATAATCTGCGCAAAACCGGCCTTTTTTAATCCTCGTCCGCCGCCGCGTCATACATCATGCGGCCCTGGGGCTGGGGTGCGGCGGCTCCCCCTGCGGAGGCGCTGGCCGCCGCCCGGAACCGGGAGCGGGACTGCTTAATCTCGTTGTACGCCTCCGCTACCGCCTCCTCTGTCCGGCGCAGCGCGTCCTCGCAGTAGTCGTTGGCCGAGCGTTTCAGTTCCCGGCTGCGCTCCTCCGCCTGGCGCATCAGCTCGTTGGCCCGCTGTTTTGCCTGAACCAGCACGCTCTCCTCCGCCAGCATCTGCTTGGCCCGCTCCTCCGCCTGCTTGCGCAGCAACTCGGACTCCCGCTTGGCGTCGGCAATGATGCTGGCCCGGTTGGCCATAATCTTCTTCGCCTCAGACAGCTCCATAGGGAACTGGGCCTTGATGTCGTCGATCAGGTCCAACACCCGATCCCGCTCAATCATGCATTTGTCAGAGGACAGAGGCACATTTTTCGCCTCATCCACCATCTCAAACAGCATATCCAGCAATTCCTCCACACCGCTCGCCATCGTTATCGCTCCTTTCGCTGCATCTCGCCCATCCGGCGGTTCACATCGTCCACAATCTCGCAGGGAATAAACTCCTCCAAATCCGCCCCATAGCGGGCCATCTCCTTCACAATGGTGGAGCTGAGGTAAGTATATTTCTCACTGGAGGCCAAAAACATGGTCTCCAGCCCCGGGTTCAGCTTGCGGTTGATTACCGCCATCTGCACCTCCTGCTCGTAGTCAGACACCGCCCGCAGCCCCTTCACCACCACCTGGGCGTTTTTCTCCCGGGCGTACGCAGCCAGCAGCTGATTGGACTGGTCCACCCTCACGTTGGGAAAGCGCTGGGTGGACCGTCGCAGCAGCTCCACCCGCTCCTGGGGGGTAAACATTCCGGTTTTGCTGGAGTTAACCATCACGCAGACGATTAACTGGTCGAAGCAGGCGGCGGCCCGCTTGATAATATTCAGATGCCCTAATGTCACGGGGTCAAAGCTCCCCGGATAAATGGCCGTGGTCATAGTCTCGGCTCACTCCCCAGACGGCGGATTACCGTCAGCTTTATTTTTCCATACCGGTATTCCCGGCCCCGCTCATAGGGGGGCGCAAGGGCGGGCAGCTCCCGCTCCCGAGCGCTCTCGCATACTATTATACCATGATTGCCCAAAATGTCAAATTCCAGAATGGATTTCAGAGCCAAGTCCAGCAAATCCGTCTGGTAAGGCGGGTCCAGAAAGATAAGATTGAACTTCTCCCGGCAGTTTTTTACAAAATCCAGCCCGTTTCCCTGGACCACTCTGGCCTTTTCCGTCAGCTGGGTCGTCCTCAGATTCTCCCGAATGAGGGCCGCCGCCTCCCGGCGCTGATCCACGAACACGCACCGTTCCGCCCCCCGGGACAGCGCCTCAATGCCCAGCTGTCCGGTTCCGGCGAACAGGTCCAGCACCTGGGCTCCCGCAATATCAAACTGTATAATATTGAACAGAGATTCCTTCACCTGATCGGTTGTGGGCCGGGTGTCCATCCCCTGAAGCCCGTTCAGCCGCCGGCCCCGGGCAGTTCCGGAAATTACGCGCATACAGATTCTCCTTTGTTAAACATACGGGCGAAAACGCCGCGGTTTCGCGGTGGATTTCTCCGCCAAAATGCTTTATACTAGGCATGGAAAGTGAGGTGCGAGAGCATGAATTTAGGAAATCAACTGTTCCACGCCCGGAAGAAGCGGGGGCTGTCCCAGGAGGAGGTGGCGGAAGAAAAAGCCCCAGTCATGAGTGGAAATGGCTGTACACCGCCTGGGCGGTATTCTTCGGCACAACCTCCTGCAGCTGTTCCAGGGACGCGGCCTTGATGGCCTTCACGCTTTTGAAGTGCTTCAAAAGCTGGGCCCGGCGCTTCTCCCCCACCCCGGGAATCTGGTCCAGCACGGAGCCCTGGATCCGGCCTGTGCGCTGCTGGCGGTTGAATTCAATGGCAAACCGGTGGGTCTCCTCCTGAATCTGCCCAATGAGGGCAAACACCGCCGGAATGGCCTGGATACCAATCTCCCGGCCGTCCGGGTGGACCAGGGCCCGGGTTCGGTGCCGGTCGTCCTTCACCATGCCGAAGACAGGAATCTGCAAGCCCATCCGCTCCAGCACTCCGGCGGCGATTTTTACGTGCTGCTCCCCGCCGTCAATGAGCAGCAGATCCGGCTTCTGGTCAAATTTCTCGTCCCCGTCCAGATACCGCTGGAACCGCCGGGTGAGCACCTGCTCCATGGACGCGTAGTCGTTCGGCCCGTCCAGCCCCTTGATTTTAAACCGCCGGTAGTCCCGTTTCAGGGGCCGGCCGTCCTGATAGACCACCATAGACGCAACCATATCGTCCGCCCCGGTGTTGGAGATGTCGTAGGACTCCATCCGCCGGGGCGGATGTTCCATCCCCAGCATCCGTCCCAATGCCTCCAGAAGCTTGTTCTGCCGCTCCTCCCGGGTGGTGGCCCGGAGGACCTCCTCACAGGCATTCTGGTTGGCCATTTTGACCAAATCCATCTTGGCTCCCCGCTGGGGGGTGAGCAGCTCCACCCGGCTGCCCACCTGTTCGGACAGCATCCGCATCACCGGCACCTGGTCGTCGATCTCGCAGGGCAGGCAGATTTGCTTTGGCAGGCGGGTACGGCCCACGTAATACTGCTTCACCAGGGAGGAGACAATATCCTCCCGCCGCTCCTCCACCGAGCAGTCCAGCAGCTCCATGTCCTTGGCCGCCAGCTCCCCCTCCACATAGTGGAGAATCACAAAGCAGCTCTTCCCCGTCTCCTGGAAAAATCCCACCACATCTGTGTCCGCCAGGGACCCGGCCACCACCTTCTGCCGCTTGCCCAGCAGCTCGATGGCCCGCAGCCGGTCCCGCAGCTCCGCCGCCCGCTCAAAGCGCAGCTCCTCTGCCGCCCGCTCCATCTCCGCGGCCAGCTCGTTCTGCACCTCTTGAAAGCGGCCCTCCAGAAGGGAAACCGCCTGGGCGATGGCCTCCTGGTGCCGGGGCAGCAGGTCGTCCCCCCGGCAGTAGCCGTCGCACTGGCCCATGTGGAAGTTGAGGCAGGGCCGCTCCTTGCCCACGTCCCGGGGAAATTTTTTTCCGCAGGAGGGCAGCCGCAGAGCCGCCCGGAGGGCGTCCAAAATCTCCTGGGTGCCGTGGCGGCCGGCGAAGGGCCCAAAATACCGGGCTCCGTCCTGGGCCGCCTTGGAGGCCAGGGAGAACTTGGGGTACTCCTCCTTTACGGACAGGCGCACATAGGGATAGCCCTTGCTGTCTTTCAGCAGGATGTTGTACCGGGGCTGGTGGCGCTTGATCAGGGAGCACTCCAGCACCAGGGCCTCAAACTCGCTGTCGGCGATAATCACGTCAAAGTGGTCAATCTGGGACACCATAGCCCGGGTCTTCTCCGTATGGGAGGCGGAGTCCTGAAAATACTGGCTCACCCGGTTTTTCAGGGCCTTGGCCTTGCCCACGTAGATCACCGTGCTCTTGGCGTCCTGCATGATATACACCCCGGGCTTCAGGGGCAGGCTGCGGGCCTTGTCCTTCAGCTCGTCAAAGGTCAAGCAAATCACCTCCGGTTTTGAAGCATATGAAAAAAGGGCGCCGCGTTTGCGGCGCCCTGTGCGATTGGATGTGTACGGCTTACTCCGTGAAGTCCGAGGAGATCATCTGATAGAGAGCCTCTACCGCCTGCTTCTCGTCGGGACCGTCCGCGATCAGCTTGATGGGGGTGCCCTTTACAATTCCCAGGGAGAGAACGCCCAGCAGACTTTTCGCATTGACCTTCCGCTCGTCTTTTTCCACCCAAATGGAGCTTTTGAACTCATTCGCCTTCTGAATGAAGAACGTCGCGGGTCTGGCGTGCAGACCGACCTGGTTGTTCACAACTGCATCCTGACTATACATAGTTTCTAAACCCTCCACACTCAAAACAAATTATAATACGATTATAATTCTGTGCTTATAAGCATATCAAATTTATGCCCACTTCGTCAACGGCATTTTCAACAAATTGCGCTGGGTACGTTCTCCTGGTCTTTATAAGGTTTTGCACAGCATGGCCGCGCCGACCACGCCCGCGTCGTTGCCCAGCGCCGCCCGGACCAGCTTGGGCGGGTGCTCCGGATCGAAGCAGCGGTCCCGGATCAGCTCCCGCAGGGGCAGCAGCAGAAGCTCCTCCTCCGCGTTGCTCACCCCGCCGCCCAGGCAGATCACCTCCGGCTGGAGCACGTTGATCAGACAGATCAGCCCCTGGGCCAGCCAGCCCCGGTACTCCTCCAGAACGGCCTGGGCGGTCCCGTCCCCCTCCAGGGCTCCCTGGAAGGGGGTGCGGCCGGTAACCTTGTCCAAATCCTGTTCGCACAGCCGCCACAGGGCGCTGTTGGGGTGGGCCTGCATGGCCTCCCTGGTCTGGCGGATCAGGGCGCTGGCGGAGCCGTAGGTCTCCCAACACCCCTTCTGGCCGCAGCCGCAGGGGCGGCCGTTGGGCTCAATGGGCATATGGCCCACCTCCATACCCGAGTTGGCAAAGCCGGTAAAGAGCCTGCCGCCGGACACCATGCCGCCGCCGATCCCCGTCCCCAGGGTAATCACCACCGCCGGGTCGCAGCCCTTGGCCGCCCCGGACCAGTATTCGCCGATGGCGGCGCAGTTGGCGTCATTGCCCAGGTAGACGGGCACGTTCCAGCTGGCCTGGAACATCTCCCGCAGGGGTACGTTTTTGTCGGAGAAGGGCATATTGGGGTTGTGCACAAACAGCCCCGCCGTATTGTCCACCGCCCCGGGCAGGCCGATGCCCACCGCCTCAACCTGCTCCCTGGCCGTGCCGGTCTTTTCACACACCTGCTCCGCCAGCTCCACCAGATAGCCGCCGAACTGCCGGGCGGTCATATCCCGGGGCACCGGACGGCTGGCCTTGTCCAGAATGCGGCCATCCGCGTCCACCAGGCCGGCCACCAGATTGGTGCCCCCTACGTCAATTCCAATGTAGTACATCGAAGCCCTCCTTATACGCCCGCTTCGCTCTGGGCCTGGAACAGCCGGTCCATCCGCTCGGTCAGCTCCAGGGCGGCGTTGTGGCCCAGCTTGCGGTTGCGGTTATTCATGGCGGCCACCTCCACAATGCTGGCCAGGTTCCGGCCAGGCTTGACGGGGATGGTGATCGACGGGACCTGAATCCCCAGAATTTCCTCGCTGTGGGTCTCCAGACCCAGACGGTCGTACACCGCGTGGTCGTCCCAGGGCTCCAGGTGGATTACCAGCTCAATCTGCTGTCTGGGCTTCACCGCCACCATACCGAACAGCTGGGACACGTCAATCACCCCGATGCCCCGCAGCTCCATATACTGGCTGATCAGGACCGGAGCGCTGGCCATCAGCACCCCGTAAGAGGTGGCCTTGATGTCCACCGCGTCGTCGGCAATGAGCCGGTGGCCCCGCTTCAAAAGCTCGATGGCCACTTCGCTCTTGCCCACGCCGGACTCTCCCTGTAACAGCACACCCTCCCCGTGGACCTCCATCATAACCCCGGAGCGGGTGATCTGGGGGGCCAGATGGTTGCCCAGGCTGGTAATCAGGGCGCTCATAAAGGCGGAGGTCTGCTGCTGGGTGCGCAGGACGGTGCGGTCATACTTCCGGGCCGTCTCCATGCACTCCTGGGTGGGGTCGATGCCCCGGGTAAAAATGAGGCCGGGCACCGGGTAGGCCAGCAGGCGCTCGAAGCTCTCCCGCCGCTGTTCGGGGCTCATATTGTGGACAAAGGTGCTCTCGGTCAGCCCCATGAGCAGCAGCCGCTGGGTGTCGAAATGCTCAAAGAAGCCGGACAGGGGCAGGCCCGGACGGTTCACATCCAGGGTCCACAGGGGGACGTTTTCGTAGTCGCTGCCTTTATGGAGGATTTCCAGGTTAAATTCCTGGATAATCTCCCCCAGCTTGACGCTTTTGACTTTTTTCTCTTCCAAAATCCGCAGCACTCCTCTCTGCTTCCAGAATTATCCCTTTTAGTATACCGCAAAACCGGCGTTTACACAAGAGCCGTTCGTTCAGCTCAAAACCTGATCCAGCGCCTCAAACAGTCTCTCTATGTTGATGGGCTTGGCAATGTGGCCGTTCATGCCGCACTCTAGGGCGTTGCGCCGGTCCTCCTCAAAGGCGTTGGCGGTCATGGCCAGGATGGGGATGGAGGCCCGCTCCCGGTCCGGCAGGGCCCGGATCACCCGAGTGGTCTCGTAGCCGTCCATTACCGGCATCTGCACGTCCATCAAAATCAACTGATAGTACCCCGGCTGGGCGTTTTGGAGCATCTCCACGGCGATTTGGCCGTTGCCGGCCACCTCCACCGTGAATCCCGCCTCCTCCAAAATCGCGGTGGCAATCTCTTGGTTGAGCTCGTTATCCTCCGTCAAGAGAATCCGGCCGCCACGGGGCTTGGGCTTGGTTGCAGCAGGCTTTGGCGCTTCCTCCGGAGTCCGGTCCACCACCGAGCGCAGACAGTTGCGCAACTCCGACAGGAACAGGGGCTTGCTGCAAAAGGCGGTTACCCCGGCCTCCCGGGCCTCCTCCTCAATGTCCTCCCAGTCGTAGGCGGTGAGTATAATAATGGGCACATCCTCCCCGGTCTCCTTCCGGATGCGCCGGGCCACCTCCACGCCGTTCATATCCGGCATCAGCCAGTCAATGATGTAAACGCTGTAGCTGTCGTTGCGGGACATCGCCTGACGGGTACGCAGCACCGCCTCCCGGCCCGACAGGGTCCACTCCGCCCGCAGGCCGATCTGCTGGAGCATATAGGACACGCTGTCGCAGGTATTGAAGTCGTCGTCCACCACCAGCGCCCGGCACCCCTTCAAAGCCGGGATGGCCTGCACCTTCTTGGGCGCGTCATGGAGGCGGAAGGTGAGGCTGACGATAAACTCCGTCCCCACGCCCTGCTCGCTGCGCACCTCAATATTTCCGTTCATCATGTCCACAATGTTCTTGGTGATGGCCATACCCAG
>Ga0073907_1003489_pt1 | contig 12978 bp, 12 predicted proteins | sample GluameincwithD2O_FD_65483 | JGI IMG/M metagenome (GOLD analysis project Ga0073907, IMG submission 65483) | Mouse cecum microbial communities from Vienna, Austria - Glucosamine amended microcosms incubated with D2O | ecosystem: Host-associated > Mammals > Digestive system > Large intestine >... | reverse complement strand
AAGAGCGGCTGATCATTACCCTGTCTGTATTTGCAGGCTACAGCAGCCGGGAGATCGCCGGGGTAGTACATAAGCGGGAGGGAAGTGTCCGGTCCATTAAGAGCCGTGCCTTCGCCAGGCTCCGGAATACAATAATAAAATAATTAGAAAGGAAGGATCAATATGGACAATCAGGAAATTCGTGATGAAATACGAAAAAGATCAATGGACATCCCGGTACCGGATTCCCTGCATCCGGATCAGATAGAAAAGAAACTGGAAAACACAAAACAGCGCCGGCCTTCTGCAGCGAAAAGACTGCGGTTCGGTGTGGCGGCCGCCGCCAGTATCGCCGTGATCTGTGCCGCCGGCGTCGGACTCCGTCCGATACTCTGGGAAGAGAACCACGATGGAAGTAGTACGGATTCCACCGTTGAACAGACAACAATTGCGGGAGAAAAGGATCATGCGGACACCACCTACGAGGAAATTTACGATGCCATTCATTCGTTTCAGAAGAAAAATCAGCGCCAAAAGGAAGCCTCCCTTGACATCGCTTCAGAAGTCATCCCGGAAACAAGTGTAAACGATGCAGAATCTGACACGATGATGGAACATAGCTCAGAAACCAAGAAATCCATCCTGATGGACAGCGCAGACAGCGCCTCTTCCTCCAGGAAGGGCGACTATTCGGAAACAGACACACAGGTAGCAGGTATTATGGAGGGGGATATTGTAAAGACAGACGGCACACATATTTTTACGATAAAGGACAGCACTGCCGGCTGCACGGTGACCATCTATGAGGCCCGGGGCAGCAGAGTGGATGAGCAGTCGCATTTTACTATCTCCCAGGCAGACTGCAGGGAAATGTATATCCAGGGCAGTACGCTGATCCTGACAGGAAATCTGTGGGATACCGATGGGCCCGTCAGATCAGGGACGGATGAGCCGGAGCTCTTGGAACCATATGATTCGGCATCGAAAAGTCATATTACCCTATATGATTTCAGCGACCCCGCCGCGCCAAAAGCGATCCGGCAGCTGAGTCAGAGCGGTGCCTATAACACCTCCCGCATCAGCGACGGATATCTGTACACTTTTACAAACTACAATATCCAGGCTGCCGAAGACTATTCAAAGGATGAGCGGGAGAAATTTATACCAGAATTGAACGGCGTGATCATGAAATCAGAGGACATCCGCCTGCCCGACCGGAATGGGGCGGATTCCTACATGGTTATGACCTCACTGAAGCTCAGTGACAATGGAAAATTTACAGATTCCAAAGCAGTACTTGGCAGCTTTGACACACACTACATGAACCAGGATCATATTTATGCGGTCAGCCGGAATTACCAGGATAACGGGGACGTCCGGTCTACCATTCTGAAATACACCTATGACAAGGGTAGATTTTTCTTTCACAGCAGTGCTGCCATCCGCGGCGCCATCCGGAACTCCTATTACATGCATGAGTACAGGGACAGCTTTGTATTCGTCTACACCCGGACCTCCGGGCGCGACACAAACGGACTCTGTGTTATGGATCAGGATCTGAAGCTCACCGGTGAGATATCGGATCTCGGGGTCAATGAAACAATCTATGCCTCCTACTTTATAGAAAATATGGCGTACTTTGTCACCTACCGCAATACCGATCCCGTCTTCGCCGTAGATATCAGCGATCCAAAAAAACCGGTTCTAAAATCTGAACTAAAACTGCCTGGGTTCTCCTCCTATCTTCACTCTTTTGGTGATGATATGCTGATCGGAATCGGACAGGGAAGTAAATCCTCCGGCGGATCTGTTTCCTCAGAGGACCGGGTGAAGCTCTCCCTGTTTTCCATAGACAGCGACTACAGGCTCCGGGAAATAGATAAGCTCCTGGCGGCACCGGATACGGAGAGCTGTGCGGATACCAATCACAAGTCTGTATTTGTAGATGAGGAACTCGGTCTCATCGGCCTTGGCGTTGTAGATTACAGAAACTCCGAATCTGCCTACCATGTGTACCGGTGTAAGAAAGGGAAACTCAAGAAGGTTCTTTCCGTTTCCCTTTCCAAGTCTTTCGACATTTACAATGTCCGTGGACTCCGGATCGGAAAATATTTTTATGTTGTAGATACTCTGGGTGGGATAGAGGTTTATCACATAGATACGTGGAAAAAGGTGAAATAGTTGCATTTCTTCCCCAAACATGATACAGTTGTTGTATCATTAACCGCAATAGGAGGAAGTAACATGGCTGATATTGATTATAGCGCTCTGGAAGATGCCGTTATCACCCTGGAATCAGAAGAGGGCGAAAGCATGGAATGCCGGCTGGTCTGTATCTTTGAGTACAACGAAGAGGATTATGCCGCTTTCACGGAAATTGATAACGATGAAAACGAAGTATATCTGTTTTCGGTCAAGGCAAAACAGAACAAGAAGGAAACAGAATTTGAATTCAATATCATTGAAGATGAGGATCTTCTGGACGAACTGATCGAAGTGCTTCAGCAGATTACCGATGACGAATTTGGCGATGAGGACGACGTTATCATTGATGAGGAGCCAGACGAGGACGACGGAGACGACGACAGTAAATGGGATGAATTTATTACTAAGAAGCTGCACTGAGAAGTATCCGGCAGGCAGCCCGTTCTCCAATTGAGCAGGTGGAATTTCTATTATCCTGGAAATTCCACCTGCTCAATTACATTTGCCGGTTCTATTTCCTCTTCCCGGCACCAATCCCGCAGTGCATACAGTCACCATTGCAGTTATCATTTGTTTCACATTCCTCGTTAGACTCCCCGCCATCTGAATCCTGCTCATGATTCCTATGATAGGACACATAGGTAAGCAGAAATAAGGCGGCAGCCACAACGACTATCACCAGTATAATTTGAATGATAGGCACGATCGTCACTCCTTTACTCTGTTATCTGTTTTTTTAGTTCTGGGCTGATCTCATATAAGAAACGTGATATCTCGGCCTCCTTCTGAAAGCGCTCCCGGACAAATGACAGGTGCAGATGTTCCTTCGCCCTTGTCATGGCCACATAGAGCATCCGCCTCTCCTCTTCTATGTCATCCGACTGCACCGCTTTCCGATATGGACTCACACCCTCATTCATTGTAGGAATAAAAACGGCGCGGTATTCCAGACCTTTGGCCCCATGCATGGTCATCAGACTCACGCCCTCCCTGCGCTCTGCCGTCTCCCTCTGTTCCCTGCGCAGCTGTTCCAGCGTCTCCCCGTAGCTTTCCACAAAGGCAAGCCACTCCGGCAGGCTTTTACATTCCCTCGCCGTCTCCTGGATCTCCTCCAGAACCTCATACCAGTCGTCCGCGCTGACATTCCGCTCTTCGGCATACTGCACAAGAAATTCATCATACCCGATCCCCTTGCGGATGTAATGCAGGGCAGAATAAGGGGACATAGTCCGAAGGGCGCGGAGTTCATTTTCAAAATCATCCACCCGCTCCAGCATCCACATCTGGTTTCTGCGGATATAGTACCCCTTTAAGCCCCCAAAGGTAACCTCCCTTGTGTCAAAGGCAGCACGGCTGAGATACCGCACCGGCCGGTTGCATATCTTGAGAAATTTCTCCCGGCTCCGGTCCCCCAGCGCAAGCTCCACATAGCAGACCAGATCCTTAGCCAGCCAGGTGTCAAACATATTGGGAATGCTTTCCTTCATGGTAAAGGGAATCCCATGCTCCATGAGCTTCCCCGCCAGCATCCGCATCTGTAGATTGGTGCGGAAGAGAACTGCCATATCATTATATTCCAGTCCCTCTTTCCGGTATCTTCCCATCTGCTGCACAATGCTCTCCATCTCAGAGGAAAGATTCCGGCAGCGGCTGATGTGCACTCCCTCTCTCCGTCCCATATGAGACCGGAGCTCCTTGGCGAACCGTCTCTTATTATGGAGGATCAGCTTTCCCGCCGCCCTAAGTATCTCCTGGGAACAGCGGTAATTGACATCCAGTGTCACACGCTCCGATCCAGCATAGCTTTTCGGAAAGGACAGCATAATATCCGGTCTGGCTCCCCGGAATCCATAGATGGACTGATCGTCGTCCCCCACAATAAAAATATTATCCTGGGGACTGGCAAGCATCCGAATATTTTCATACTGAAGCCGGTTGATATCCTGGAATTCATCAATGAGAATATAGCGGAACAAATCCTGCCATCTCGCCCGGATATCCGGTCTCGCTGTCAGAAGCTGGTACGTATACACTACCATATCGTCAAAATCCAATGCCCTGTGACGCTGCAGCCGTTCCTGATATCCCCTGTAGATATCGCGGAACACCTGCTCTGGACAATTGGCAGAGTAATAACAGTCAATATCGATCCCATCGCCTTTTACCTTACTGATTTCCTTCTCGATATCCTCCAGAAACTCCCGGCGGTCTTCCACATCAAATGCTGTCTCCTGCAGGGCTTCTTCCAGAAAACGATATTTTAAGGCCGGCGTCACAATATCCTTCGCCTCATAGTGGTATGCCGCCCGGAGGATCTGGAAAAACACGGAGTGAAAAGTTCCGAACCTCACCCGGTACTGCCGCCCCTCCGTAATCTGTTCAAAGCGTTCCTGCATTTCCAAAGCCGCCGCTTTGGAAAAGGTCACCACCAGGATCTCCTCCGGCGCCACGCCATGTTCTTCAATCAGATATTTGACCCGGTTTGTTATGACAAAGGTTTTACCCGGAGCCCGGGCCTGCAAGGCACATAAACGGCCCCCTGAAATGCCTGATGGCCTGATTCTGCGCCTGATCAAACTGTGTGTTCATAGGATTCCCCTCCTTTTATCTAGAAGAAAACAGTTGGACGCTCTCTGTCATCCCTCGTCGGGCTGTACCTTCGAAAGCATCTCGATTCCCTTTTTGATCCGCACAAGGGATTCCTCCCTGCCCAGGATCTCCATGATCTCATAGGCTCCGCCTGGCGTCATCTGTCTGCCGGACACAGCTGTACGCAGAGGCCAGAGAGCCTGGCCATTCTTACAGCCCTTCTCTGCCACATACTCTTTTGCTACTCTCTCAATCTCCGGGATGGAAAAATCATCCAGTACCTCCAGCCGCGGAAGAAGTTCCTTTAATGCCTCCAGGGAATTTTCAGAGTTCGTCTTCATCTTCTTATGGGTGTACATGGCGGTATCATATTCCGGCAGTTCTTCAAAGAAATCAATCTTCTCTGGGATATCTGGAAATACCTCGATCCGGGTCTGAACCAGATCGGCGATCTTGCGAAGATCCAGCTCCTTTGTGATAACCCTTCGGATCTCTGGAAGAGCATACTCATAATACCGCTCTGGATCCATTGCCTTAATATACTCCCCGTTCATCCAGCGGAGCTTCACGATGTCAAACACTGCCGGCGACTTATTGATCCGTCTATAGTCGAAGGCTTCCGTCAGCTCTCTCAGACTGTAGATCTCCTTGTCCTCCGCCGGGCTCCAGCCAAGCAGCGCCACATAATTTACCACAGCCTCCGGCAGGAAACCCAGCTCCATAAGGTCCTCAAAGGAGGCATCTCCCCGGCGCTTTGACAGCTTTTTATGATTCTCATCCGTGATGACCGGACAGTGGACATAGACCGGGATCTCCCAGCCAAATGCCTCGTAAAGCCGGTTGTATTTCGGCGCAGACGAAAGATACTCATTGCCTCGTACCACATGGGTGATCCCCATCAGATGATCGTCGATGACATTGGCGAAATTATAGGTGGGATATCCGTCTGATTTGATCAGGATCATATCATCCAGTTCGGCATTGGGAGCAGCTATCCTTCCGTAGATGACATCATCAAACGCCGTCTCCCCTTCTGACGGATTATTCTGGCGGATCACATACGGCACGCCGGCCGCCAGCTTTTCCTCCACCTCTTCCCGGCTGAGAGACAGACAGTGCTTATCGTATTTCGCCGCATCCTCTCCCTTTTGGTCCGCCTCATCCCGCAGCTGCTGCAGCCGCTCCTTCGTACAGAAGCAGTAATATGCCTCTCCCTTTTCCACAAGCTCTTTCGCATATTCCAGATACATTCCGGTCTTCATCCGCTCGCTCTGGATGTAGGGACCGCATCCGCCGTCCCGGTCCGGCCCCTCATCATGAGCCAGTCCCGCCTCCCGCATCGTCTTATAGATCAGCTCCAGAGCGCCTTCCACATAGCGCTCCTGATCCGTATCCTCGATACGGAGGAGGAAATCCCCTCCCTCATGCTTTGCGATCAGGTACGCATACAGCGCTGTCCTGAGATTGCCCACATGCATCTTTCCTGTAGGGCTTGGTGCATATCTTGTGCGTATTTTCTCCGCCATCGTCCTATTTCCTCATTTCTCTAAAATATTCCTGCCAGTGCCACGAAAATTAAGTCTTTCATTTATTCGCGGTACTCATCACATGGCATCCAGATAAGCCTTCAGGCATGCCACCGTGCCGTCGATGCCGCACAGATCGCTGCGGATCGACATATGGTAGTTAAGTACATTGTCCCAGCGCTCGCCCGAGTGATATTTGTAGTAGTTCGCCCTGCTCTTATCTTTCTTCAAAACAAGCTCTGCCGCCCTTGTCTCCGGCAGGGCATCGATCTCGATCGCACGGTGGATCCGGAAATCCGGTGACGCGCCGATAAAAAGATTCACTACATCCTGATAATCCTTCAGAATATAGTCCGCGCACTTTCCTACGATAACACAGGGCCCTTCTTCCGCCACCTTGCGGATCACATTGGACTGTGCCAGAAAGATCCGGTCATCCAGTGACAGGCCGGCAAACCCCACCTCCTGGCTGGAAAAAACATTCATCCCCATGGCGATGGAATACAGAAGGCTGTTGCTGGCCTTATCCTCCGCCCGCTCAAAGGCCGCCTCGGCAAATCCCGTCTCCTTGGCCGCCCGTGAGATAATCTCATTGTCGAAAAATGGAATCTTATAGGCATCCGCCAATTTCCTTCCAATTTCCCGTCCGCCGCTTCCATACTGTCTTGTAATCGTAATAATCTTATTCATACGTATCCCTCCTGTCTGAATCCTGCTGCTCCACCCTGGCGGCGCTGGCATGACCCCGCCGCCAATCTGAATTTATTATTTATTTTACCATAGATTTCAGGAAATCCGCAAGTGTTAAACTCAGGCAAAGTAGTTGTCAATGCCGTCCGAGATTCCCTTCACGATCTTTTTCTGATAAGAAGCCCTGGCCATCCTGCGGTCCTCCGAGGGATTGCTCATAAATCCCATCTCCACGATGGTCACCGGAACCTTGCACCAGTTAATGCCAGTCATCGTATTGGTGTACATAACCCCCCGGTTTTTCGCCCCCGTCGCTTTGCAGAAGGCGGTCAATACCTTTTTGGAAAGCTTCTGGCTGTCTCTCCGGTTCTTTTTCGTCATATACTTGTTGGACGACTGCGGTGCAATGGTAAGGGCTCCCTTCACCCCGGAATTATTGGACGAATTGGCATGTATCCGGATAAAGGCATCCGCCTTATTCCTGTTGGCCACCTTCGCCCTGTCCACATTGGACAGCTTCACATTGTTCTTCGTCCGCACCATGATCACCTTATATCCGCGCTTCACCAGCTCCTTTTTCAGCTTCTTGGCCACCTGCAGATTCAGCTTATATTCTGGCAGATGTGTGACGCACCCCGAGGTGCCTCCTGTCACCTTCGCCTTCCTAACAGAAGAGCCGGGACCATTTGGTTCCGTGGCACCCATGGCACGGGTCTGATGTCCTGCATCGATCACGATCACCCTTCTGTCCTCTTCGTCCCTCTTCGCTGCCGCAGCCGGCACCTGAACCTGTATCAGGCTGCCCAGTACTGCCAGCATCAAAATCCATACTGTCCATCGTCTCGTATTCAATCTCATACTCTGCCTCTCTTTCTCTGGCGCAGTGCGCCGTAAATTACAAAAAACTTTCCTGACAAATAAAAAGAACCATCAAACAACAGTCGATGGCTCCTTTAATTGATGCGGAGTATGGGACTTGAACCCACACGCCCTACGGGCACATGATCCTTAGTCATGCCTGTCTGCCAATTCCAGCAACTCCGCACATTCTGACTGCTGATTCCAATAAGTCAACCAGCGAATTATATCTTACCAAAAAACACGGCTTCTGTCAAGCGGTTCTTTTAATATTCTGTCATAAACCACCGGAACATTTCGTTATTCCTCTTATAAATCGTTTTAAACTGTGAGTGGGGCAGGGGGCATCTCACGGAGCCGGTCTCCACCGTAATACTGACAATTCCTTTCTTATACACAAGCCAGTCGGCAAATCCGCCCGCCGCGTCGGTACTTCCGCTCTTTGGCATCAGAGCATATTTATTAAAGGATGAGACCTTTTCGGCAAATTCCCTCAGGCTGTCATGCATCTCCCCCTCCACATTGAAATCCCAATAGAGAACATTTCCCATGGAATGGAGATTCAACACCGCTTTCGGCTCTATCTCATTGATAAACTTCATCAGCGCCTTTGTCTCCCTCTCACTTCCCGCCTTCTTGCCGAAATAGTTCATATAATGCGGTTTCTTTTTCTTCTTTTTAATAAATCCCGCCGGAAAATTATTATTTAAATTCACACCTCTGGCGTTGGCCTTCCAAATCTTCGCATAACCGGCCTTTTCACATTTCTTCCGCAGCTTTTTATTTCGGATGGCTTCGAATCCGTACTGTGATATGCTCACGCCGTCGGGATTATCCATGGGGATAATATAAATGCACGTATTGGCGAACCTTTTCCTATGCTCCCGGTAGTCCCGCAGGATCTCTTCCGCCTGTCTCATAATGATCTGGGTGTTCTTCCACTCACGGGCATGGATCGCCGCATCGATTACCAGCTTCCGGGATGCGCTCCTGCTGCCGATGCGCAGACACCAGATCTGCCTGTCATCATAGGATTCCCCGATGCTCTGAAGTCCTGTCCAGCCGGGATATTTTTTGATCAGGGACCGCAGATCCCCTGTCATATCCTCATAATCATACAGCTTATCCTTACTGCTGACGATCCACGGTTCCTTCTGAACGATGACCTTTATCCTAACTTCATTTTTCTGTGAGCCCTTCACCTTAATGGTAATATAGGCCGTGCCATGCTTCAGCGCTTCTATATGTCCCTTCCTGCTGACCTTCAATTTCTTCTTGCTGCTGACGGATATCGTCACCTTGCGGTAATCATAATCAAAGCTAAGCTGATCCGTGTGCTTTTCATAGAGATGGATCCCTTTTCCATTGCTGCAGGTAAGTTTCTTCTGAAAATAGATGTAGATATACTGGATTTCCTTTGTGGTCTTAGAGACCGCCTTCACCACGGTATAGAGCTTTTCCCCTTTTCCCCTGCGGTGGCATGTTACCAATCCCTTAGAGGAAACCGTGGCCAGCTTCTTTTTTACCTCTTTCTTGCTTCCGCCGCCATAAATACTAAACGACGCGGGCTGCGACATGGAAAGCTGCACCTTATCTGTCGTGTAGGACTTGATGTGATATATCTTTTTTCCCTTTACCTTCCGGTAATGTATCCCCGTCTGCCCGCCTTTGGCATAACTGGCTCCCTTATTTGTCAAAACAAATTTTCCATTCACGGGTTTCTGGGTGGGGACTGCCGTTGGTTCCGGCGGCTCCGGTTCCCCCCCAGGGGTCTGGACAGGGGGCGGTGAAGCCGTGTGATCCGGCGCCGGGGAAGGGGTTTTTTCATCCGGTATCCCTGGTGTCTCCGCCGGTGAAAGGGTTTCCTGCGGCTGCCCTGTCGGCTCCGGTCCTGGAGCCTCCCCCGCTCCTGCCTCTGCTGCGAAGGTGGTCGCTGCCGTCCTGCCGCCAGATATCCCACCACCGGCAATAAAGGAAAGAACAAGGAAAAATACCAGCACCTTCCTGAATCTCTGATTTCCCATACTGTTCCTCCAATCATACGCTTCCTAAAAAGAAAATAGGCTCTGCTGTTAAACTAGAAAAGGTATCTTATATATAAGATACCTTTTCATTCTATTCTTCAAATATGAAAATTATGTGACATATCATCACATTATGCCAGTTTACTCTTGGCAACTTCTGCCAGCTGTGCAAATCCCTCGGGATCGCTGATCGCCATCTCGGAAAGCATCTTGCGGTTCACATCGATCTGGGCAAGCTTCAATCCGTACATAAATTTGCTGTAGGAAAGTCCGTTGATCCTTGCCGCCGCATTGATACGGGCAATCCACAGACGTCTGAATTCTCTTTTTCTCTGCTTCCTGCCAGTATAAGATTCTTCAAGAGCACGCATAACAGACTGTTTAGCCACACGATACTGCTTGCTTCTGGCGCCTCTGTAACCCTTTGCCAGCTTCAATATTCTTTTATGTTTCTTCTTTGCGTTTAATCCGCCTTTAATTCTAGCCATTTGTCATTTCCCTCCTTCGCGCCATCAGCTGTATGGCATAATCTTCTTCATTGTCTTAACATTCGAATCATCTACCAGTGTAGATTTTCTGAGATTTCTTTTCCTCTTTGTTGTCTTCTTAGTCAGGATATGGCTCTTATTTGCCTTAAATCTCTTTAATTTACCGCTGCCTGTTACCTTAAACCGTTTTGCCGCAGCTCTCTTGGTTTTCATTTTCTGATTTGCCATGATTTCTTTCCTCCGTCATTATTTTGTGGCTGATAAAAACATTACCATACTTCTTCCTTCCATTTTGGCAGGCTTATCTACAACTGCAACATCCTTCAGCTGCTCATAAAAAGAGTTCAGAATCTCTCTTCCAACGTCCTTGTGAGCCATCTCACGCCCACGGAAACGAAGTGACACCTTGATCTTGTTCCCCTTCTGGAGAAACTTCTTAGTCTGGTTTACCTTCGTGTTCAGGTCATTGGTGTCGATGTTAGGGGAGAGGCGAATTTCTTTTGTCTCCACTGTCCTCTGCTTCTTCTTTGCTTCTTTTGCTTTACGAGTCTGCTCATAACGGTATTTGCCATAATCTACGATCTTACATACTGGTGGCTTGGCATTCGGTGAGATCTTTACCAGATCCAGCCCGGCGTCCTTTGCCTTAAAATATGCCTCTTTGGAAGACATAACACCAATCTGCTCTCCGTCCGGTCCGATCAGACGAACTTCCTTGTCACGAATCTGCTCGTTAATCATTAAATCGCCTATTTTTCCTTACCTCCTAATAAAAAAAGTAGATAACTGCTTTTAAAAGCCGGCTATCCACAATAAAATAATTCCCTGTATGAGATATATATAATAAAAGGGTTGACCGCTGACACGTGATAGCAGATGCTATGTGGCAGGGTGAGAGTGGATAACTCTGCTTCTTAACGCCTTTGCTAGTATAACACAGGACAAGAAACCATGTCAAGAAAAATCTTCCGAACACAGGCTGCCCGCCCGTATCCGGAAGATCCGTCTCTTTACGGCTTATACTCAGCTGCCGTAAGCTGTACCGTTGTGTTGCCCGCCACATTGAAAGCGCCGCTCAGACGGTAGGTCCCGATCCGGTCCTCTGCGCTGACAGACGCCCGGTCCTCATTGTAATAGTTTTTCCCTGTCGTATACTTTGAATATACCGTCACCAGATTTTTCGAGCCATCCTCCTCTTTCACCTGCGGCAGCTCATAGCTTCCCGCGCGAAGATAGGCATACATGCTGTAATCGGTCTCACTATCGATCTGGATATACTCTGTATTGCCATAGCCATCCAGCAGCTCCAGCCCTATCTCATCATCGTAGTGATCATAGGCTCCGGCTCCGGCAATGCCAGTAGTAAATTTTACACAGTACTGCGGCAGATCAAAATCCTTCACCGCCGTTCCTGAAGTAAACACGTTGCCGACAGATGTATTGCTTTGTACTCCATTCACATACGTGTCCAGTTCATAATCCCCCGGCACTACTCTTGTTTTGTAGGTACCGTCCGCTTTTGTAGTTGTATAGAAATCAAAGCAATTGCCATAGGCGTCCATCTTCGTCTTCCCGGATACGGTAACGTATCTGGCCGGCGCCCCTCCGGCATCCTTCACTGTACCGCTGAACACAACCCCCGGAACCAGGTTCAGATTGTAATTCAGCGTACCATGCACGCTGCTGTTGTTCCGGTCGCTGACCTTTGCCGTGAAATTGTATGCGCCGGCCGGCACCGCGGTCAAATTGCCATTGGCATCCGTTTTCCCATAGAAATATTTCTCCCCATCCTCATCCGTCTTATATTCGCCCAGTGATGCCGGAACGGAGGTCAGCTCAAATTTGTAGCTGCCGGAACCGCCCCCCACAATAAATCTGGTGCCGTTCATGGCGTATTCTGTGGAATATGCGCTGTTGATCCTGTCTACATAGGTTTCTATGTTCAGTCCGGATGCGTCATATCCCGGAGTATTGGGATCGTCGGGAATATAGGCCAGCTGATCCTGAACAACGATGGTTCCCACCAGCTTGTTCTTATCACCCACAAAGAAAATATATTTCTTTGTATACGTTTTCCCCGTCTCATCGGTAGTGGTCAGCGTAGCAGTAGTCCCTTCCTGAATGCCAGTGAACTTTCCTGCCACCCTGACACGGGAACCATCCTTGCTGACATAAGCCTTCAGACCTGCCGGCAGACCGGTGACCTTACGTTTCACATAACCGGAGGTCGAAACATCCTCTGACCATGTCCTGTCGTAAGTTCCACCGACAGTACCAGTCACAAATTCTGCGGTTTCCTGTACCGTATACCCATCGTCATAAGCCGGTACCTCTGCCACATAGACCTCTTTTGTCTTGCCGGTTGCCAGAACCGGGATCGACACCTTCACATAAGAATAACTGCCGATAATGCTGTCCGCATCAAGAAGGATATCAAATGTTTTCTTGTCCGCTGTCCGCACCCGCTCGATTCCCTCTGTCATGTTGTACTGGCCGGAAGGAGTCTTCTTATCCTGTACCGTAAAGTTTGCCGCCTTGAGTTCTTTGGCGCTTGTCAGCACAACACGGATCACTCTGCTGTTGACAACAGAAACCGATTTGATCCCGGCGCCTACCGTT
>Ga0073907_1003485_pt1 | contig 12997 bp, 4 predicted proteins | sample GluameincwithD2O_FD_65483 | JGI IMG/M metagenome (GOLD analysis project Ga0073907, IMG submission 65483) | Mouse cecum microbial communities from Vienna, Austria - Glucosamine amended microcosms incubated with D2O | ecosystem: Host-associated > Mammals > Digestive system > Large intestine > Cecum... | reverse complement strand
CGTATTTTTTTTATTATTTCCGTGATAGCGCGTGAAAACGTGTTCGCGTGCAATATTCGTAAAGGAGAAAAATGTATGACAAAACCGATGTTCAAAAAGAAACACAAAATAGTGTTCGGAGTTTTGGCGGCGGTTTTCACTTTGCTCATGATCGCGTCGATCGTCGGAACGAGTATAGCCAACTCGTACGATCAGTTTATCAACGCGTTCTTCAACGTGAAACTGTACGTTAAAGACGATTCGGCGGGCAGCGGCTCATCGGGCGCAGACGCCGATTATTACAAGTCCGACTACACCAAAAAGGACGAGAACGGCGAAACTTTGTACAAAAAGGATAAAGAGGACGTATGGCGCCCCGTGTACGACGACGAGGCGATGCTTAACGCGTCCAAAACGATAGCCGAGCGCGTCGCGACCGAGGGCATAGTATTGCTCGAAAACAAGAAGGTCGCGGACGGGAGCAAAGCTCTGCCTATTAACATGAGCGAAGGTTCCGCCGATAAAAAGGTGAGCCTTTTGGGAATTTCGTCCGTCGATTGGCTGTACAGCGGTTACGGCAGCGGACACGTGGACGGACCGAACGCAAACGATCTCAAAACGTCGATGACGGCGGCGGGCTTTGCGGTGAACGACGTGCTGTGGAAACATTATGCGAGCAGCAGCTACCGCCGCGTCGCGGGACAGGGTCAAATAAGCAACTCGCCCATGAACAACACGTGCAACGAAATGCCGTGGTCGAGATACGGCGCGAACGTGAAAAACACGTTCGCAGATTACGGCACGGCAATAGTTACCATAACGCGCGACGGCGGCGAAGGCGCGCCTTGGGATCCCGATCTTACCAACGTCATAAACGACGGATTGCCGTATAACGACGTTCACAACGAGCTGCCCGAAAAGTTCCGCAACAACAACTATTTGCAACTCACGCCGCAAGAGAAAGAGCTTTTGGACAACGTTACCGCGCTCAGACGCGCGGGCACGTTCAAAAAAGTGATCCTGCTTTTGAACATGGCTAACTACATACAGCTCGATCTCATTTCGGGCTATACGGATATAGACGCGATGATGCTCGTCGGCATGGGCGGCACGCGCGCGACCGAGGCGGTCGCTAACGTATTGAGCGGCAGGGACGTGCCGAGCGGCAGGCTTACCGACACGTTCGTTTACGACAATTGGTCCGCGCCCGCCATGGTCAACTTCACGCCGCAGCAGTTCACAAACATTGCGGACTATCCCGAAATAACCAAGCTCGAGCAAGGCTCGGAAGACGACGACAGCTACATCGTCCGTCAAGAGGGTATTTACGTGGGCTATCGCTATTACGAGACGCGTTACGAAGATACGGTATTGGGGCGCGGCGGCGCGTCGTCTGCGGTCGGCGCGTATAACAGTGCGAGCGGCTGGAAATACGGCGAGGAAGTCGCGTATCCGTTCGGCTACGGTCTCACATACGGTGACACGGGCAGGTTCGAGTATTCCGCGTTTACAGCCGACGAGACCGACGACAGCGTGGAACTGACCGTTACCGTCAAGAATACGGGCGTTCTCCCCGCTAAGGAAGTCGTGCAGGTGTATATGCAAAAACCGTACACCGAGTACGACAAGACCAATTTTATAGAAAAATCGGCGGTCGAACTCGTCGGGTTTGAAAAGACCGCGCTCATCGACGGCGGCGCGACGGCGACGGTGACCGTTTCCGTAGATAAAAAACTCATGCGCACTTACGATGCGTACAAAGAGCGCACGTACATACTCGAGGACGGCGATTACTACTTCGCGGTCGGCAACGACGCGCACGACGCGCTCAACAACATACTCGCCAAAAAAGGCGCGGACGCGACCAAAATGGATGCGGCGGGCAAGGCGGGATTCGTTCATACCGTTACCGTAAAGAACAAGGGCGACGATTTCAAAAAGTACTCCGTTTCCGAATCCACGGGTAATGCCATAACAAACCGTTTCGACGAGGCGGATATAAAGCTTGCCGAATGCACGGGCGATCAGAAGATAACCTATCTTTCGCGCAGCGATTGGGAGGGCACGTATCCTAAAGACCTCTATAAACTCGCGCTTACCGACACTGTGGCAAAACAGATCAGTTACGTGGGCGGCGGCGAAGTCGAAGACGACTTTATGGTAGATATGCCTACGCTCAATAAAGTTACCGTCGATCCCGAATATCTCGAGCTTCTCAACGAGGGCAAGAGCGAGGACGAAAAACAGGACAGACTTTGGGCGATCAACATGCGCGAGCTTGCATACGACGATCCGCTGTGGAACAATCTCTTGGATCAGCTCACGTTCAACGAAATGTGCAATCTCATCACCATGGGCGGAATGTCCACGGTCGCGCTCGACTCTGTCAATCTCCCCGGCACCGTCACGCGCGACGGTCCCGCGGGTCTCGGCAGATTCTTCGCGGATAAGTTCGGCGTCACGCGTCAAGGCGTGTGCTATCCTTCGCCGTGCGTAATGGCTGCCACGTTCGATCGCGCGCTCGTGCAGCAGCTCGGCAGAAACTTCGGCACGGAGCTTATGCACTACGGTATAAACGGCATTTACGCACCCGGCGCCGGCTTGCACCGCACGGCATATTCGGGCAGAAACTGGGAGTACTACAGCGAAGACGGATATTTGTCGGGCGAGATACTCTCGGCGGAATGCGCGGGGCTTACGGGCGTCGGTTGCATAACCTACGCCAAGCATATAGGTTTTAACGATCAGGAAGGCGACCGCAACGGCGTAACCCTCTGGGGCAACGAACAAGCGTTCCGCGAAGTATATCTCATGGCGTACGAAAAGAGCTGCTTGCTCAACACGACCAACGGACTTATGAGCGCGTTCAACCGCATAGGCGGTTTGTGGTCGGCTATCCACCCCGGACTGTTCACGGACATCGTGCGCGGCGAATGGGGATTCGGCGGACACGTGATCACCGACGCGTACTGCAATAACTATATGAGCACGTTCGGCGAGGCTGTAGTCGCGGGCAACGACCTGTGGCTGGGCGCGGGTCCCGACGGCGGTATCAAAAAGCACGCGGACAACGCAGTGGTCATAACCGCTATGCGCGAGAGCTGCCACAGAATTATGTACACTGTTATTCACAGCAACGCCATGAACGGAATGACCCCGTCCACGCGTATCATCAAGGTAACGCCGTGGTGGAAGTCGCTGCTGCTCGCCATCGAGATAATCATGGGCATAGCTGCGGGCGCGTTTATAGTTCTGTTCGTACTGACGTTCGTACTCAAAAAGAGCGTTCCCGACGCACCGCAGACCGAGTCCGCCGCGGCGGAAACGGACAGATCGGCAAACGCGGCGGATACCGTAGCGGAAACCGCCGAAAAGACCGACGGCGTTTCGGAGTAATTCGGATTCGTACGGTCCGCGGTCGGTAAACGATGTTTTGCGGCTGCGGAACGTCAAACAATATTTATGGGAGGATAAAAATGAAAAAATCTCAAATCGTTTTTACGGCTGTGCTGTCGATGCTTGTCGTGCTCTGCCTTGCCTTTACGGCGGCGGGATGCAAGTCGTCAAAGCAGGTCGAAAGTATCGAATTGAACACCGACGGCTGTAAGCTCGAGTTCTATGTCGACGACGAATTTACCGCCGCCGGACTCGAGGTCATAGCCCGCTATGCGGACGGTACGACAGGCAAGATCGACATAAAAGACTGCCGCATCACCGCGCCCAATATGAACGTCGAGGGCGAGAAATTCGTTCGCGTCAAATACGGCGAACTGATCTCGGCATACACGGTCAACGTTGTGCAGAGACCGATCGAATGGGCGGAGGACTTCAGTGTAGACCCGTCGTCCGATCAAAAGACGTATGCGCTCGGCGCTGTGAACGCGCACCTTGTAGGATCGGGCGTCAACTTCGGACCGTCCAAAGAACATCCCACGTGGTCGGTAGGCGGTATGGATGTAGGCGACCGCGTCGCGTTCCGTTTCGACGCCAAAACCGCGGGCATCGCGGACATATTCCTCGAGTACGACCACTCGGCAGTCGGCGGCAGAGCGGTGACGAGCCTGTTCGACGTGTATATCGACGACGAACCGCTCGAGATCGAAGCTACTATTGCGGGCGGCGCGGAAGGTCATGCGTGCAATACGTGGTACTGCTTCACCAAAACGTTGCTCTGCCGATTCGATATTTCGGCGGGACATCATACTATAGTATTCAAAGCCAAGGGCGGCGGTTCTAACTTCAAGGGGATCGTGCTCGATTACAAGGTGCTCGAATCGATAGAGATCAACGAGTCCGAACTTCAAAAGTCGTTTAAGGTCGACGAATATTTCGATCAGGATCAAATAGTCGTGAAAGCGCACTATCTCAACGATTATACCGAAACGCTCGAAGCGGGCGACTACAAAATAACCAAGCCCGACACCGGCGTAGTCGGCACGCAAACCGTGACGATAACGTTCGGCGACAAGACGCTCGAATACGATGTGGAAGTAAGCGAGACCACCGCCGCGCTCACGGGGATCACGGTAGATCCGTCCGAGGCGACGACCGATTACTATCTCGCCAAATCTTTGAGCAGAACGGGACTTATCGTAAAAGCGCAATACGACGACGGCAGCGAGATCCGTATCAACCATTCGGCGAAGGATGCGGAGGGTAACTACATAGGAACTATAAAGTGCGTCGAAACGGGTAAATCGACGGTCGGCACCGAGATAGGCGAAAAGACGGTCGAGTTCGGGTACAAGGGCATGACCGCTACGTACAAGATCAACGTGTCTGCGGCATGCACGGTCGACCCGACCGATACAGAAACCAAATACGAGTTTGCGGCACGCGATACCAAGCTTCCGAGCGGACCGAAGGTACATAAAACGCACAACGACGTATATTCGATAGCCAAAGACAAGACCATAACGTTCTATTTCGCTTCTACGGCGGCAGGTCAGACCAAGCTGTATATGAATTACGACCACCAAGTTCAGGGCTTGATCAAGAACCATGTGACCGTACAGGTGAACGGAACGGCAGTAAACAACGAATACAAGTTCGGCACGCCGTCGTTCTTGCACGCGCATAAAGTGAACGGGCATTGTTTCGCCGCGCCCACGTTTGTCGGTCTCATAGATTTGCAACAAGGCGTCAATAAAATAACGTTCAAGTTCAAAGAAGCCGGCACGGGATTTATGGGCTTGACATTCTTCGGCGGCGAAGAAACGATCGATCCAAATGTTCCGAGAGAGTTTATATTCGAGGCGGAAAACGGCATACTGTCGAGATGCACCGCCGAAGCGAATACACAGTTCGGCGCGTCCGGCGCGGCGAACGTCGGCAGCACCGTACTCGACGATCCCGAAACCGAGGAGTTCGACGGCTCGCTCGTAACTCTGAGAATGTACGCCGCCGCCGCGACCACCGTCAAGTTCGGTATTCGCGTGAGCAGCCCGAGCAATACCACGCTCGATACGCTCGTAGGACTTTTGAAAGTCAACGGCAAGGAATTCGATCTTTCGGTTATAGACGTTTCCGCAGGTACTCCCACCGGCTCGCAATGGTTTATTTGGACGGTTGCCGTAGTCGAGGGCGTCGAGCTTCGAGAAGGCTTGAATATCGTGGAGATCAGCCCGATAGCAAACTTCGATGCGATCGCAGTAGAATCTACGGTAGAGCTTAAGGAAAAACTCGATACCGAAATTTTCTACATGGTAGATGCCGGTACGTACGCTATGTATCCGGAGCACGCCGCGATCGATCCGAAAAACCCCGAATGGATCAAGAGCTTCGTGCAGGACGACGAGGTCAAATTCACCGTAAGCGTAGAAAAAGACGTAACGACGATATTCTCATTCTATATGGATCACGGTCCCGATAACTTCGGAAACGGCGCGTTGGATGCTCAAGCGTTCCCGTACGCGGCAGATCTTTACGATTTCACCGTAACGCACAACGGAGAAACGTCGCCGTTCGTGAGCTGGCTCAAGTTCCCGTACTGCCCGCAGAAAGGCGATTGCACGCATAAGGGCTATCACAACCTCGAAGCGCGTCTCGGCTTGCTCGATCTCAAGGCGGGCGAGACGACCGTAACCGTCAAGTTCAAAAAGGCGAGCATATCCAATCTTCACGGCATAGGTTTTTATTCGACCGAAACCGTAACTCCGATCGTGCCCGACGATAGGATCATTCCCGACGACCCGTCGAGACCGATCATGCGTCTTTACACGTTCGAGGCGGAGAACGGCTTGCGCAGTAACTGCAACGTCGAAAAGAATGTATCCGTCGCGTCGGGCGGCGCTTGCGTAGGCAACACCGACGCCGAGGACGATTCGGTAACGTTCAGAATTTACGCTTTGACCGACGTGGTCGCGCCCGAGCTGACGATCAGGATCGCAAACAACGATGCCGGTAAGCTTTCGAGCAGAATTTCCGAGCTTACTGTCAACGGCGTAGCGATCGACGTGGCGTCCGTCGATATTCCCGCAGGCTCTACGGGCAACCAATGGCATAACTATGCCGATGCGGTCATAACCGATATTCCGCTCTCCGCGGGTCTCAACGAGATAGTTTGCAAAGGTATAAGCGGCAACTTCGACTGCATTATCATCAAGTCGGACGTGAGACTGTCGGAAACCGTCGAGGGTTTGGAGACCGTCATGCTCAACGGCACGGCTGCGCAAAAGCCCGAGAACGTAACGGCGATAGCCGATCGCGAGGGTTGGGTCAACGGCATCGCCCAAAACGACGTGCTCGCTTGGACGGTAAACTCCGATGCGGACGTGTCGACCGTACTCTCGATATTTATCGACAGCGAAAATTGCTACGGCGCCGGCGGCGGCAATCCGTGGGTCAACTCCAACCAACTGTACGAGATAACCGTTTCGCACGACGGCGAGGTCGCTACGTTTGAAATATCCGCAGGCATGATCTGGTGGGGCGGCGCGCTCGGCGCGGGCTTCAACGATGCGGAGATCAAACTCGGTGTGCTCGACCTCAAAGCGGGCGAGACCACGATCTCCGTCAAGTTCATTTCCGATACCGTTCCCAATTTCCACGGTATTGGATTGACCACGGCGGGCAGCATAACCGTCGGTTCGGCGCAAGCGTAAGCTCAATTCACGGCATAATAACAATATATATAGTAAAACAGACTGCGCCCCGTTTGATCGGGGCGCTTGTCGTTTGGGCAATGAAATATAAAAAGCCATCTCCTATGGAGAGGGTGGGCGCGCGACGCGCTCGGGAGAGGCGTGCCGAAGAATCCCAACCTTAGAAAAACGTATCGCGTTCATTGCCGCTTTTCCTTTATTATATATAGTATTTGTGCACCCGTTTCGGCGCATTTTGTCGTATTATAATGCTCGAAAAAATTTTTTCAAAAAATTTCAAAAAATTTGTTAAAAACGCTTGACTTATATATTGGCGTGTGGTATCATAACAAAGCTGTCGGCAAGAGCCACAGCACACGGTCATCCATGTATCGCGAATAAGCCATACCTCTGGACATAATGAGCAATAGCGGTTAGGTGAGTCAAATCCCGAGTTGTTGTTTATTGTGTTTTTTTTGACCTAAAATGTCCGTGTCGAACATTGACAACTGCATATAACTTAAGCGAGTATACAAATATCAAATTTATTGGTGATATGTAAATTACCAATACCGCAATTTGTAAGTTTATATCTTGTAATTTCTTTTTTTAGGAATTGGACGATTAAGCTACTAAGAGCGTACGATGGATGCCTAGGCATCTGGCGCCGATGAAGGACGTGATAAGCTGCGATAAGCTGCGGTTAGCTGCACATAAGCATTTGACCCGCAGATTTCCGAATGAGGGAACTCAATTATAGGAAACTATAATTACTCGTAAATGAATTCATAGTTTGCGAGAGGGAACCCGGGGAACTGAAACATCTTAGTACCCGGAGGAAGAGAAAATAAATTAATGATTGCCTCAGTAGTGGCGAGCGAACGGGCAAGAGCCCAAACCGTATATAGCAATATGTACGGGGTAGTGGACTTGTATATGGGCACTTGGTATGGGTAACCGAAGCCGTTTGGAAAACGGAGCGAAACAAGGTGATAGCCCTGTAAGTGAAATCTATACCATAGCTCACAAGTATCCGGAGTACCACCCAACACGTGGAATTGGGTGGGAAGCTGGGAGGACCATCTCCCAAGGCTAAATACGACCAGATGACCGATAGAGTTTAGTACCGTGAGGGAAAGGTGAAAAGCACCCCGGGAGGGGAGTGAAACAGAACCTGAAATCGTGCGCTTACAAGCAGAGAACGCACTACGCCGTCTTCGGGCGGCATGTGTTATCTCGTACTTTTTGTAGAACGGGCCGGCGAGTTACGATGCGTTGCGAGGTTAAGAGATCAAGTCTCGGAGCCGCAGCGAAAGCGAGTCTGAATAGGGCGTATTCAGTAGCGTGTCGTAGACCCGAAACCGAGTGACCTACCCATGAGCAGGCTGAAACAGGAGTAAAATCCTGCGGAGGGCCGAACGCACCCCTGTTGAAATAGTGGGCGATGACTTGTGGTTAGCGGAGAAATTCTAAACGAACTCGGATATAGCTGGTTCTCCTCGAAATAGCTTTAGGGCTAGCCTCAGAAATTAGAGTATCGGGGGTAGAGCACTGAATGGGCTAGGGGCCTTCACGGGTTACCGAACCTTATCAAACTCCGAATACCGAATACTTTTATCTGGGAGTCAGACAGCGTGAGATAAGTTTCGTTGTCAAAAGGGAAAAAGCCCGGACCCACAGCTAAGGTCCCCAAATGTAGATTAAGTGGTAAAGGATGTGACGTTGCACAGACAACCAGGATGTTGGCTTAGAAGCAGCCACTCATTCAAAGAGTGCGTAATAGCTCACTGGTCGAGTGATGTTGCGCCGAAAATTATCGGGGCTAAAATCTACTACCGAAGCTTGGGAATCACATTTTATGTGGTTGGTAGGGGAGCAATGTGTACAGGCTGAAGCAGTATCGAAAGAGGCTGTGGACAGTACACAAGAGAGAATGCCGGCATGAGTAGCGAGAGTGGAGTGAGAATCTCCACCGTCGAAAGCCTAAGGTTTCCTGGGGAAGGTTCGTCCTCTCAGGGTTAGTCGGGACCTAAGTCGAGGCCGAAAGGCGTAGATGATGGACAACGGGTTGATATTCCCGTACTATCATACAGTTCGATGCAGGGACACGGAAGGATAGCCAATCCGCGCGGATGGTAAAGCGCGGCTAAGCGGTTAGACCGGATTGTAGTGAAGTACGCAATCCATTAAGGTTGAGCCGTTATGGGGAGGCATTTAGCTGGAAGTTGGTGAATCCACGCCGGCGAGAAAAGCTGCTAAGGTTAGCTGTAAGGTACCCGTACCGCAAACCGACACAGGTGGGCGGCAAGAGAATTGCAAGACGAGCGGAATAATCGTCGTTAAGGAACTCGGCAAAATGACCCCGTAACTTCGGAATAAGGGGAGCCTAGTAATAGGTCGCAGATAATAGTCCCAACCAACTGTTTATCTAAAACACAGGTCTCTGCTAAAGCGTAAGCTGATGTATAGGGGCTGACGCCTGCCCGGTGCCGGAAGGTCAAGGAGACGTGTTAGCGCAAGCGAAGCACCGAACTTAAGCCCCGGTGAACGGCGGCCGTAACTATAACGGTCCTAAGGTAGCGAAATTCCTTGTCAGGTAAGTTCTGACCCGCATGAATGGCGTAATGAGTTGGGAGCTGTCTCAACGGCGAATCCGGCGAAATTGTAGTATATGTGAAGATGCATATTACCCGCGACTGGACGGAAAGACCCCGTAGAGCTTTACTGTAGCTTGGCATTGGGTCTCGGCAAAGGATGTACAGGATAGGTGGGAGACATTTGAAGCAAGGGCGTCAGCTCTTGTGGAGTCAACCTTGGGATACCACCCTTTCTTTGCTGGGGTTCTAACGAGATGCGCTTATCGCGGTTTCGGACATTGTCAGGTGGGCAGTTTGACTGGGGCGGTCGCCTCCTAAAGAGTAACGGAGGCGTTCAAAGGTTCCTTCAGAATGGTTGGAAACCATTCGTAGAGTGCAAAGGCAGAAGGGAGCTTAACTGTGAGACTTACAAGTCAGGCAGATACGAAAGTAGGACTTAGTGACCAGGCGGTAGAGTATGGAATTGCCGTCGATTATCGGATAAAAGTTACCTCGGGGATAACAGGCTGATCTCCTCCAAGAGTTCACATCGACGAGGAGGTTTGGCACCTCGATGTCGGCTCGTCACATCCTGGGGCTGTAGGAGGTCCCAAGGGTTCGGCTGTTCGCCGATTAAAGTGGCACGCGAGCTGGGTTCAGAACGTCGTGAGACAGTTCGGTCCCTATCCTTCGCGGGCGCAGGATATTTGAGAGGATTTGCCCTTAGTACGAAAGGACCGGGGTGAACGCACCTATTGTGTACCTGTTGTCGCGCCAGCGGCACTGCAGGGTAGCGAAGTGCGGAGCGGATAAACGCTGAAAGCATCTAAGCGTGAAACCCACCTCAAGATTAGATATCCCATTTACACGCAAGTGTAAAGTAAGACTCCATGTAGACGACGTGGTTGATAGGTCGCAGCTGTAAGTACCAAAAGTATTCAGGTGAGCGATACTAATTAGTCGAGGGCTTGATCATAACCATTGCCTATAAGAGGCATTGCAAGATTAAACCCACTTGTTAAGTTATATGTAGTTGCCTTTGTTTGACGGGGGCGGAGCGTACATTTAATCAAATATACATTCCGCATAGAGCTTGTACAAAGAGAGGCAGAGAGCGTAATCCTCGGTAGCTCAGTAGGTAGAGCGTTCGGCTGTTAACCGAATTGTCACAGGTTCGAGTCCTGTCCGGGGAGCCATTGCGGTGGTCATGTCGTAGGGGTCACACCTGTTCACATTCCGAACACAGAAGTTAAGCCCTATGGAGCCGATAGTACCTGTCGGGCAACTGACCGGGAGGGTAGGTAGCTGCCGCATTTAACTAAAGACGTCCTAATAAAATAGGGCGTCTTTTCTTGTGCGAAAAACGCTTGTCTACAATAAAAAACCTATTTTTACGTTGAGAGTGTCCGAGGAACAATTGCGTGAGAAGGTATTTTAGCGATTATCGCCGCATTGAGGTTTTTTTACCTATGTCTCAGAATAGCCTGCGGCTGCTGCGTGTGACAAAAAAGTAGCCGCTATGCGGCATTAAAATCGATATTACGCCTTCGCCTGTCGGTATAAAATATTTCATATACCTATTGACAAAACGTTCGATTCGTGGTATCATTTTAGTACAAACATTCAAGCGGAGCGAAAAATGATAAACGTTGCGATAGTCGAAGACAGCGACGCCGACGCGAACGTACTGTGCGAGTATGTGCGACGTGCGGTCGCGGAGCTTGATCGAGCGTGCGAAATAAGCGTGTTCGAGCGGTCGAGCTTGTTTCTCGACGGTTATCGCGGGAATTACGACGTAGTGTTCATGGACATAGAATTGCCCGATATTGACGGCATGGAAGCGGCAAAGCGTTTACGCGCAGTCGATCCCGACGTTGTGCTTATATTCGTTACCAACATGTCGCAGTATGCCGTGGGCGGTTATGCCGTGGACGCGATGGACTTTATGGTCAAGCCCGTGTCGTACGATAATCTCAAGCTCAAGCTTATGCGCGCGGTCAAACGCATAGAGAGCCGCAAGCAAGAAAAGCTCGTCATTCAAGGCAAGACGGGCGCGCAGGTCGTCAATATCCCGTCGGTGCGGTATATAGAGGTACTCAATCACAAGCTCACTATCTACACCGTGAACGGCGCGATCTCTGCTATCGGCTCGCTCAGCAAGATAGAAGACAAGCTCAAAGACTTCGCGTTTTCGCGGTGCAACAATTGCTATCTCGTCAATCTCGATTACGTTACGGGCGTTGACGATTACACCGCGTATATCGGCAAAGACGCGCTGTCCGTGAGCCGTTCGCGCAAAAAACAGTTTCTCAAAGACATTGCCGATCATCTCGGCGGGCATGTTTGAGCGTACCGAGCACAGATCGGCGAAACATAAAAGCAATAACCCGAAAAGAGGAAAAACTTGTACGAAATAGGTCCGATGTTTTGGTATAAACTCGTGTTTATGACCGAACTCATAGCGGCGGATGCGACGATCGTTTACCGATTGCGGCGCAGAAAATATTTCCCGCTGCGGCTCGTGCTGTCGCTTATAGGCTGTTACGGTCTTGCGCTTGCCGTGCCGTTCGGCGAAGGCGCATGGTGGAGCATCGTCATGTTTCTCGCGCTGTTCGCAATATCGACGGGCGCGGTTGCCGTATGTTTCAAAGAGCGCCCGATAAAAATACTGTTTTGCGCGGTGGCGGCTTATACGTTGCAGCACATCGCGTTCGAGATTTTCGATTTTTTGGCGATAGCAATGGGGTTCAGCAATGCGGAAAACGTTATCGGCAGCGGCTCGATCGGTTTCATGATGATCTACGGCGCAAGCTCGAATACGATAAACGTAAACCCGTTCACTTTGCTTGTGTACTTGTTCGTTTACGGCATCACGTACTTTTTCGGATTTTTGTTTATACGCAGTCGCATAAAAGCGGGCGATTTCGGCGCGGATAATATCAAAACGTTCGTTATAGCCGGCGTGATACTGTTTTTCGACGTAATAGTCAGTTCGGTTATCGCGGCGTACCGCGCCGTCGATTTCAGCAAGACGTACATGCTGTTTCTCGACGCGTTTAATATTTTCTGCTGTTTGTTCGCGCTGTATCTGCTGTTCGACGTCGACGACAGACACAAGCTCCGAACCGATCTATACACTGTCAAGCGACTGTGGAAAGAGAAGGAAGAACAGTACAATCTGAGCAAGTCCAATATCGAGCTTATCAATCAAAAGTGTCATGACTTAAAGCATCAGATCCGCACCATAGGCAAGCGCGGCGAGCTTGACAAGGAAGTAGTAAAAGAAATAGAGGACGTAATATCCATTTACGATTCGCCCGTGCGCACCGATAACGAGGCGCTCGACGTTATACTTACCGA
>Ga0073907_1003469_pt1 | contig 13088 bp, 10 predicted proteins | sample GluameincwithD2O_FD_65483 | JGI IMG/M metagenome (GOLD analysis project Ga0073907, IMG submission 65483) | Mouse cecum microbial communities from Vienna, Austria - Glucosamine amended microcosms incubated with D2O | ecosystem: Host-associated > Mammals > Digestive system > Large intestine >... | reverse complement strand
TTGGAGCTGATCGACACGCTCACACTGACAGAAGTAGAATCACTGGAAGATTTATATCTCTTCGCGGATCTGTATGAGAAGGCGGAGAGACTGAATGAGAAGAAGGATATTTTCTTTCTGATATATGAGAGAACGCATTCCCGCTATATCCTGAACCGTCTGCTCCGCCTGGTGATACGGATGGGAAATATGGACGAGGCAAGAGAGCTGTTCCTCACCTATGAATTCGCGGGAAAGGTCACGCTGGATACCTTTGAACTGCGGTATCTGCTGGCGAAGGCCCAGGGGGAATCCCGGACCACGCTGATCAGTATACTGGAGGAATTAAAAAAAGAAGAGTACACCGAGGAGTGGGGATATCAGCTGGCGCTTCTCTATGAGATGGAGGGGATGCGGGAAGAATGCATCCAGGAATGTAAGGATCTCAAGCTGTGGTTTGGCGAGGGAAGGATTATTGACAAGGCCATGGAGCTGAAGAAGCGCTGCGAGGCCCCGGACTGGGAGCCTCCCGGGGAAGCGGAGATACCAGAACCGGAAGAGCCGGACAGAGAGCCGAGACTTGCGTATGCCGTGCCCCGGGCAGATGTGACGGAGCTTGATCTGAACCCGGATCAGGAATCGGTATCTGCCCCCTACAAAAAAGAAAAGAAAAAGGAATTAAAACCGGAGAAGCAAGAGCAAGAGCGGGAGCGGGAACCTGAGCCGGAGCCAGTGGATGCCGTGCCGGAGGAGGAGAAAGATGTCCCGCCGGAAGAGGGGGGGCCGGGGGAATACACAGGAGATTTTGTGTCGGCGCCAAGAGTGGTAAAACGGGAGAAACCGGTGGAACAGAGGGAACAAGCGCTGCCGCTCCAATCGGATGCGGAGTGGGAGGATGATCCGGAGGATATATCGGAGAGAGGTGTTTCCTACCGCACGCTGAAAAGTACCATCGCCCATATGCGCAGAGATGATGACGAGGCTCATTTTGTCTTCGCCGGCGGGGAGGAGAGGATTGTTCTGGCGGTGGCAAAGCGCATTACAAAGGAGCTGCACCGCCGCGGGCAGCAGCCCATGAGAAAGATCGCGAAGATCGCCGCGGAAAAGCTCAACGGGCTGGAGCTTTCTGAGCAGAGGGAGAAGCTGGCGGGAACATGCATGCTGGTGACAGAGGCATCGGAGATAACGGAGAAAACGGCGGGGGATCTCCTGGCCATGATAGAGGACAACGGCAGCGACATCGTGGTGATGCTGTCAGGGCCTTTTGATGAGCTGGATTGTTTCCTCTCCATCTATAAGGATCTGTCGGATAAGCTGATCTATAAGATACATATGTAGGGAGGGACGCGGTTATGGACAAGAAACAGGTGTGGAAGGCGGGAAATATGCTCTATCCGGTGCCGGCGGTTATGGTAAGCTGTGCCGGGAGGGACGGTAGGAAGGACATTGTGACCATCGCGTGGACCGGAACGGTATGCTCCGATCCGGTGATGGTCTCTATTTCCGTGCGCCCGGAGCGGTATTCCTACGGACTGATCCGGGAGACCGGGGAATTTGTCATAAATCTCACCACCGGGGAACTCACCTATGCTACGGATTGGTGCGGCGTAAAGTCCGGCAGGGATGTGGATAAATTTGCCGCCATGGAACTGACCGCCCTTCCGGCGGAGACACTGGCGCATGCGCCGCTGATCGCAGAAAGCCCCCTCAGTCTGGAGTGCCGGGTGAAGGATGTGCTGGAACTGGGGAGCCATCACATGTTCCTGGCAGAGGTGACGGCGGTACAGGTCAGCGGGAGGTTTATGAGCGAAAATGGGAAGTTTGAATTAAACGGGACAGGGCTTGTCTGTTATTCTCACGGAGAATATTTTGAACTCGGCCGCAGGATAGGAAAATTTGGTTATTCTGTGAAAAAGAGGCGGTGATTTTTTGTGAAAAGTATTCAAATTGCCGTTTTACAAATGTCAAAATTGTGTTATACTAATAAAATGATGCAAGAAAAAACGAGAGCAGAGTACGTTTCTATCTGTGGAGGTAATAATGAAACAATACATTATTAAAGGTGGAACGCCATTAAGAGGAGAGGTGACCATCGGCGGCGCGAAAAATGCGGCACTGGGTATTATTGTCGCGGCTATTATGGCCAATGAGCCGGTGGTGATCGAGAATCTCCCGGATGTGGACGACGTTCATGTCTTATTAGATGCAATAGAGGGGATAGGTGCCATCGTGGAACGGATAGACACCCATACCGTGAAGATAAATGGAGCTTTGATCAGTAATACCAGCGTGGATGAGGACGCGATCCGCAAGATCCGCGGTTCTTACTATCTTGTCGGGGCATTGCTGGGGAAATATAAAAGGGCACTGGTGGCGCTTCCGGGGGGCTGCCAGATCGGCAGCCGCCCTATAGACCAGCATATCAAGGGATTTGAGCAGCTGGGGGCGGAGGTGACGATCCATCATGGCAAGATTGACGCCAGTGCGGAGAGGCTGGTCGGAGAACATATTTATCTGGACTGTCCCAGCGTTGGCGCCACGATCAATATTATGATGGCAGCATGTATGGCAGAGGGCAGGACGATCATTGAAAATCCGGCGAAGGAGCCGCATATTGTTGATGTGGCAAACTTTCTCAACAGTATGGGTGCCAATATCAGAGGTGCGGGAACGGATGCCATCCGTATCCGAGGCGTGGAATCCCTGCACGGCAGTGAATATTCCATTATCCCGGATCAGATTGAGGCGGGAACATATATGCTGGCTGTTGCCGCTACCGGCGGCGACGTGTATATCCAGAATGTCATTCCCAAGCATCTGGAGGCCATTACGGCGAAGCTGGTAGAGATTGGCGCCAGGGTGGAGGAATTTGACGATTGTGTTCATGTGTCGGCGGATCACAGACTGTCTTATGCCAATGTCAAGACAATGCCGTATCCTGGATTTCCCACGGATATGCAGCCCCAGATGACGACGCTGCTTGCCCTGTCTGAGGGGACCAGCATTGTCACGGAGACGATTTTTGAGACGCGGCTGAAATATGTAGGGGAGCTGCGCCGGATGGGGGCCAATATCACCGTGGAAGGAAATGCCGCTATCATTACAGGAGTGGACGGATTGACAGGGGCTGCCGTGAGCGCACCGGATCTCCGGGCGGGGGCGGCGCTGGTTATGGCTGGTCTGGCGGCGGAGGGATTTACCTGTGTGGATCATATCCAGTATATCGAGCGGGGATATGAGAATTTCGAGGAGAAGATCCGCCGGCTCGGCGGTAATATAGACAAGATCGATGCGGAGGATGAGAGGGCTGTCCGCAAATTTAAGATGAAAGTATCCTAATCAGGAAATGCAATATATTCCGGCAGTATCTGCTGGACAGAGAACGCCGGAGGGACACGGCGTTTTCTTGGCTCAACGGCGCCGATTTATAACGGCGGCCGGACTGACAGTATAGTGTGGTACGTGTGCAGGAATCTGCATTAGGGGAAGGAAAGGAGAACAAAAGGTGAACGAGAAGATCGAAACTATTTTAAATGAGGTGGGGAAGGTGATCCGGGGTAAGGATGAGGCCATTGAACTGGTGATGACAGCCATTCTTGCCAAGGGGCATATTCTCATTGAAGATGTGCCGGGGGTGGGAAAGACCACGCTGGCGGTGGCGTTTTCCCGCGCCATGGAGCTGACGGAGCGCCGCCTGCAGTTTACGCCGGATGTGCTTCCCAGTGATGTAGTGGGCTTTAATATGATCGGGGCGGACGGTGAATTTCAGTATAAGCCGGGAGCCATCCTCTGCAATCTGCTTCTGGCCGATGAGATCAATCGTACATCCACTAAGACACAGTCGGCGCTTCTGGAGGTTATGGAGGAGGGACAGGTGACAGTAGACGGCGTCACCCGACAGCTGCCAAATCCCTTTGTCGTAGTGGCCACCCAGAATCCGGTTGGTTCTGCCGGGACCCAGATGCTGCCGGAATCCCAGCTGGACCGGTTTATGATCCGTCTTTCCATGGGATATCCCACCATGGAAGAGGAAATGCGCCTTATCAAGGAACGTCAGGATATCAATCCGCTGGATTTCATAGAGGAGATCATCTCCAAGAGGGAACTGCTGCAGATGCAGGATCAGGTGAAGCAGATCTATGTGGACGACAAGGTGCTCAAATTCTTGTCCCGCATTGTGGACGGCACAAGGAAACATGCTATGATCTCGCTGGGAGTGAGCCCCCGGGGGACACTGGCTTTTATGGATATGTCAAAGGGACGTGCTTTCGTGAAAGGACGTACCTTTGTGCTGCCTGAGGATATACAGGAGGTGGCATCCGCAGTTCTGGCACACCGCCTTCTTTTGAACGGCAAGGCGCGTATGGCCCACATAACAGAACAGGATGTAGTAGAGGAGATCGTGAACAAAGTACCAGTACCGAAGCTGTAGGAGGAGACGTCGATGACGATAGGAACACTGCTTTTTGCATTTCTTTTTCTGCTGGGATTGTTCATCTCGATTTTTTATATGGAATTTGGAGCAGTGGCCATTATGGGACTGCTTATTATCGTACCGGTGGTTATGCTGGTCCTGCTTATCTTACAGAGACTGCGGATCACCGTTGCCGTCGACTCAAAGAATCCGGTGACAGAGAAAGAGGAAATGGAGAAACCAGCCCGGGCAGTGATCACCCTCTCGGTGGAAAATGCAAACCGGATTCTCCCCGTCACGAAAGGGATTGCACGGGTGCGGTATGAAAATCTTTTTTCGGGTGAAAAGGGCAGGATGAAGGTTCGCTTCTCTGTGGATTCGGGAAAAAAGCGTGACCGGAGGATCCCGGTAGTAATGCAGAACTGCGGAAATGTGGCGATCCGGGTGGAGAGCGTGAAAATCTATGATTATCTGAACATATTTGCCTGGACGGTGGGAAAGGATTTCGAGACGCAGAATGTCCTGGTGCTGCCGCCTCTGAAAGACATGTATCTGGACCGGGACGGGTGGTACAATGAGACGGAGGAGGACAGCGACAGGTTTTCTCTGTACAAGAAGGGAGACGATCCGTCGGAGATTTTCAATGTAAGGGAATTTGCCGACGGGGACAAGATTCAGACGATTCACTGGAAACTCAGCGGGAAGACCGGCAGCCTTATGGTGAAGGAAGGCAGTCTGCCGCTGACGAAGGTAGTTAATATTTTTGTCGACCTGTGCGTTGCCGGGGATACGACGAAGGAAGGCAGGGAACGGCGGCACAGGGAGAGCAATCTTTTAGTCCAGGGAATCTATTCTGTATCCATGTATATGATCGAGAATGCCATACCGCAGAAGTATATCTGGTATGACGGGCGAAATGAAGTGATCCAGGAGCGGATCGTGGAGCATGAGGAAGAGCTGCTCTGGATGTTCCAGGAGCTGTTTAAGTGTCGCATTACAAAGGATGCCCAGGAGCTGGTGCAGGCATATCTGGCGTGGGAAGAGGGAAGACCTCTGGAATCGGCAATGTACCTGACAGTAGCTGACCATACGGATCTGGAATCCATGGGACTGGTTCGGGATCGTCTGGAAGTGATGGATTTACGAGGTGAAAAATTTGAGGTCTAGAAACAATAAACTGATTAATTTTATATTGGAGATCAGCCAGGTCGTACTGGTGTTTCTGGGTGTTTATTCGGCAGTTATGTGTACCGCCACCAGCCTCCAGCTGTCTTTCAGCAGGTGGATCTGTACCCTTGTGATGTTTCTGGCTGCGGTTCTTTTCTATGGCCTTTTTACGGTGCTGGAAACATTTCACAGAGGGAAGCTGTATGGTATCGCAGGAATCACGGTTTTCTTCCTTATGATCCTGTTCTATTTCCGCAGCCAGATCCAGAAGGGCTTTGTGGTTATGGTAAATGGTTTCCTGAAAGAATTTATGAATTATTCAGGCAGCAAGCTGACGCTGCTGGCATATGACCCGGCAAAGGAGAGTGCCAGCGTCCGGTTCTGTACTTCCTTTGTCCTGATCCTTCTGGGTGTCTACCTGATCGTGGTGATCAGTGCTTTTTTCTACCGCCGCCGCCGCTCGGCTGTATTTCTGGCGGTGACCGTCCCCTTTGTGATCCTGCCTTTGGTGGTGGGGAGGCTGGGATATTTCAGCAATCTTTTTACCTATCTGATCGTGGCCATGTCCATTATCGGCACGCGGCATCTGAAAACCGATGCCACAGACCGGAGGATGCGGCAGAAGCTGTCCATCCTTCTTATGATGATCGGGCTGGCCGCCGGTGGGATTACCTATATCTATATGCCGCCGGCACGTTATGAGACTAAAAAGGAGGGCATTACAGAGACGAAGAACTCCGTCGTGGCACTGATGTCCTGGAGCGGGGAGGATGTCGTTGCCTGGATCAAGTCGCATTTTAACGATGATGCCATAGACTACGGCGAGATTGGTGATAAGGAGAAGGTGAACTATACCGGAGAGGTCATGCTCAAGCTGTCCGGCATGGTAAATAATAGTTCTGGACTGTATCTGAAGGGGTATGTGGGGGATCATTATGAGGATAACAGATGGACTTCCCTGCAGGGGGATTCCAGCTACCAGTCGGATCTGGCTGCTCTGGAGCAGCAGGGGATCTCACCGGATGCCTGGCACATGAGATTATATAAGGAGGCCAGTGATAGTACAGCCAGCGGTGATAACAAATGGGGGAAGGGAACACTTCGCATCCGCAATCTGGCATTTGGTTATGGCAATTACCTTATGCCGTATCTGCCCACCGCACCGTTCCAGACAAAGGAGAACGGGAAGTCAGGCATAGAGACCGGCGGGATAGATTATACAGTGGAATATTTTCTGACCTCGTCTATTGTGATGCGCCGGGATCTGCTGTCGCAGAATTACTCCATGCTGGGCCAGGAGTTCTGGGAGAAAAGTAAGACAGAGCGGCAGCTTATGACAGAATTTGCAAAGAAATATTATCTACAGGTTCCTGATGATCTCACCGGGATCTGTGATGATTTTAAGAAATACCTGGATAACAATGGCGGCATATATACAGAGTGGCAGAGCGGAGCCGACAACATGCGAAAAATACTGCTGATGACCAAGACCTATATCACCCGGGATACCGAATATACCCTGGCACCGGGAAGGACTCCCTCCGGCAGGGATACGGTGGAATACTTCCTGAAAGAGGGGAAACGGGGATATTGCACATATTATGCCACCACTGCGGCAATGCTGCTTCGGAGCGTGGGGATTCCGGTGCGGTATGTGGAAGGCATGTATGTTTCCGCGAAAGAACTCACAGAGGGGACGAAGCAGAATGCGGAGATTCTTATACCAGATAACGACGCACATGCCTGGATTGAGGTGTACAGCGACCGATATGGTTTCGTTCCGATGGAGGTGACGCCGGGGATCGGAGAGAACGCCGGCATGCAGCAGGGGGACAGCACATCCGATGATACACAGGGGGATCAGGAGCCGGATGAACCGGATACGCCGGACAGTACGCAGGAAGAACCGGAGCTGGCCACGCCTACTCCGGCGGTGACACAGGTTCCCCAGGAGGATATGACTTTTGAAGATATTGAGAGGGAGACAGGATCCAAAGGAGAGAAGGGGGGGCTGCCGTCCTCTGGGAAATCCATGAACCGGATCTGGAAGATCGTTCTTGAGGTTCTTATCGTGATGATCCTTATCGCGGTCATCCTGGAAGGGGAGAGGAGGATTCGCCATTATCTCTTTATGAAGAGCCTGCAGAGCCTGCGGATGCGGCGAAGGATCCGGATGGCACACCGGCATCTGATGCCGCTGTTCAGTAGACGGGGCGCCTCTTACCGGGGACAGTCTCTGGCGGATTATGCCGCCGCCATCGCCGGAGCCATGGAGATGCCGGTGGACCAGATTACAGAATATGTGGCGCTGGTGTATCATGCCCGGTTTGGCCCGGATGATATTACCGAGGCACAGCTTGCTGAATTTCGTATGCAGTTCGACAGGATCCGGAGAAAAGCCTACGACGACGCGAAGATCATGAAGAAATTATATTATATGTATATTATGGTATTATAAGGAGGGCAACATGTTAAAGAGAACATATGACAAGGTAAATGCATTATTTGATGAAGCCGGCGGTTATCTTCCAGCCAGGGAGCTCCTTGCAAATAAGATCACTACGATCCAGATCCGGTCCATGCTTCAGGATGGAAAGATCGAACGGATTTCTCATGGTAATTACTGGAACCTGATGCAGGGGAAGAAGAAACCGAAGCATTATAAAATGATCGAGGCATGTATGACAAATCCTAAGGCAGTGATCTGCGCTCTCAGCGCCTGCTATTACCATGGCCTGCTGCAGGAGGAGCCCCACCGGCTCTATGTCGCCACTGCCCGGACAGACCGCGGCGGCATGAAGCTGACATTTCCGGTATCCCGGCACTATTTTTCTGTCCATGCTTTCTCCGATGATATCATAGAGAAAAAGACTCCCTCCGGCATCATCCGGGTATACGATCTGGACCGGAGTGTCTGCGATTGCATCCGCCTGGAAAAGGAGATCGGCCATGAAATGGTACAGCGGGTTGTGGACAGCTACAAAAATTCGAAAAAGAAGAAACCGAAGCATCTTCTGGAGTATGCGGACCGCATGCGCTTTGGCAAGATCGCACGCGAATACATCAGTGAATAACAGGAGGAGGAAACGTGGAGAAGGATAAGGCGGCTGATGGAATCCATCTGGATGAAAGCTTTGTAGAACGGCTACTGGGCAATGACGCCATGGGAATGATCCTGGAAGAGGGAGAGGCATTCCGCGCCCTTATGACATATTACCGCTGTGCCATTATGGAAGTGGAGACGAAGTTTAATGTGCTGAACAGGGAATTTTCCCTTACCTATGACCGAAATCCCATTGAGACAATTAAATCAAGGCTGAAATCCCCGGAGAGTATTATAGAGAAGCTGCAGCGAAAAAATTTACCCTTCAGCGCAAGGGTTATTGAAGAAGAGCTGCATGATATCGCCGGCGTAAGGGTAGTCTGTGCCTTTTCCGATGATATTTACCTTCTGAGCGGCTATCTGCTGGCTCAGGATGACATTACCCTGCTCAAGAAGAAGGATTACATAGAGAACCCCAAGGAGAATGGCTACAGGAGCCTTCACCTTATCGTGCAGACACCGATCTATCTGCACGATGAGAAAAGGATGATGAAGGTTGAGGTGCAGCTCCGCACCATTGCCATGGATTTCTGGGCGAGTCTCGAGCACCGCATTTATTACAAAAAGGGGCAGGACAATGCCCGGCTCCGGGCAGAACTGCGGGAGTGCGCCGATGTCAGCGCGGCGCTGGACCTGAGGATGCAGGCCATCCGGGGCGAACTGGATGAATAAGAATACGGTTGTCTGACGATACTAATCCCATGAAATAGGAATGGAGGGATGTATTGTGGAGAAGGACGACAAGAAGATCGATTATCATGAATTTGAATTTGGTGAGGGCATAGACAATCTGAATTCCTGTTCGACAACGGACTGTACCGGCATTATGTACAGAGCCCCGGCAAGTGAGGCAGAACGGGAGTCCTACCAGGATGTCTATGACTACGAGCCGCCATTTGTAAGAGAGAAAAAATAGACGTAAGCCATGACGGGACACGGCGCCGCTGTGTCTGTCATGGCTTAAATATTTTCTAAAAAATCTCTTGTAATGACACCTATAAAGGATGTATAATAAAAACAAATTATGACAGGGATTCATAGAAAATATGTTTTTCCCTGGTAAAAGGAGGAACGAAATGTTATTATCAAAAGATTACAAATTTTGGTTTTGCACCGGTTCACAGGATTTATATGGTGATGAGTGCCTTGCTAATGTAGCAGAACACTCCAAGAAGATGGTGGAGGCTCTGAACCAGTCAGGACTGCTCCCATATGAAGTGATCTGGAAACCGACACTGATCACAAACGAACTGATCCGTAAGACATTTAATGAGGCGAATGCAGATGACAACTGTGCGGGTGTTATCACATGGATGCACACCTTTTCACCAGCGAAGTCATGGATCCTCGGACTTCAGGAATACAGAAAACCGCTTCTCCACTTACATACACAGTTCAATGAGGAGCTTCCGTACGACACCATCGATATGGACTTTATGAATGAGAACCAGGCGGCTCACGGAGACCGTGAGTATGGTCATATCGTAAGCCGTATGCGCATCGAGCGCAAGGTTGTCGTTGGACACTGGAGCGATGAGATCGTACAGAAAAAGATTGCTTCCTGGATGCGTACAGCAGTAGGTATTATGGAGAGCAGCCATATCCGTGTAATGCGTGTGGCTGATAATATGCGCAATGTGGCAGTGACAGAGGGCGACAAGGTAGAGGCCCAGATTAAATTTGGATGGGAGATCGATGCCTATCCGGTGAATGAGATTGCAGATTGTGTCGCTTCTGTATCCGTTTCGGACACCAATGCGCTGGTGGATGAATATTATGAGAAGTATGATATTCTTCTGGAGGGAAGAGATCCGGAAGAATTTAAGAAGCATGTGGCTGTCCAGGCGCAGATCGAGCTCGGCTTCGAACGTTTCCTTCAGGAGAAGAACTATCAGGCCATCGTAACCCACTTTGGCGATCTGGGTGCCTTAAAGCAGCTTCCCGGCCTGGCCATTCAGAGATTGGAAGAAAAAGGCTATGGATTTGGTGCTGAGGGAGACTGGAAGGTGGCAGCCATGGTCCGCCTGATGAAGATCATGACAGCAGGAATGAAAGACGCAAAGGGTACTTCCATGCTGGAGGACTACACATACAATATGGTGAAAGGCAAGGAAGGTATTCTTCAGGCTCATATGCTGGAGATCTGCCCAAGTATTGCAGACGGTCCTATCAGTATTAAGTGTCAGCCGCTGTCCATGGGTGACAGGGAAGATCCGACCCGCCTTGTATTTACGGCGAAGGAGGGACATGGTATCGCTACATCCCTGATCGATCTGGGCAACCGTTTCCGCCTTATCATCAATGATGTTGAGTGCAAGAAGACAGAGAAGGATATGCCGAAGCTTCCGGTGGCTACTGCTTACTGGACACCGGAACCGGATCTGTATACCGGCGCTGAGGCATGGATCCTGGCAGGCGGCGCACACCACACAGCGTTCTCCTATGACCTCACTGCAGATCAGATGGGAGACTGGGCTGCCGCTATGGGCATTGAGGCAGTGTATATTGACAAGGATACGAAGATTCGCGACTTTAAGCGTGATCTTATGCTTGGCGAGGTATTTTACCGCTAGACCGAAATTTGTAATAAACGGCGGGGAAACGCCGTTATGGATAGGCGTAGGGACATTGCGTTCCTGCGCCTCTTCCGCTTATAGCATGGAAAATGAATGGAGATAGAAGAGTGGAAAAGATGAATACTAAGATACGATATCCGGAAGAGCCGCCGAAGGAGCCGCCGAAATCAATCCTCAAGGAACTGTGGGGGAAGATGAGGCCAGATTCCCCCATCGGATTGTGGCTTACTCATGATCCGGCGATCTACCAGGATGAGGTTTCCGGTAACTATTACATATATGGCACAGGCGCCATCTGCCAGCGGTCAGAGGATCTGATCCACTGGGAGAAGGTGGGGAAGGTTGTGGAGAATCCGCCCAGGGAAGCCTCGGACTGGACGGGGGGAAAGGATATCTGGGCACCGGATATCGTCAAGGTGGGAGAGGAGTATCGTCTCTATTGTTCCAATTCTACCTTCGGGGTTCAGCAGTCGTGCATTTTTCTTGCAGTGGCTGATTCGCCGGAGGGACCTTTTGTTCCCCGGGGCATCGTGCTGAAGACCAGCGATAAACTGCCGGTGAATGCCATTGACGCCAACATTATAACGGATGTAGAGACCGGAGAGATGTATATGATCTACGGTTCCTTCTGGGGCGGCTGCCATGCCCTCCGGCTGGACAGAGAGACGGGTCTTGCGGCGGAGGAAGGCATCGGCACCTGTCTGGCAAGGCGTCCTGCCTGGCTCAGCACGGGTGTCGAGGGGCCATATATGATCTACAATCCCGAGACGGGATATTATTATCTATTTGTATCCTATGGTTCCCTGAAGATGGATTATCAGGTGCGGGTGGGAAGAAGCCGTTCTATTCTGGGGCCGTTTCTGGATTTCCACGGGCGGGAGCTGACCGATACAAGCGATGCGGATAACAGCGTGGGACTGATGCAGCTCTGCGGCTACTGCTGGAGTGATGCAACATCCTATATGGCACCGGGGCATAATTCTGTCCTCCATGACAGGGATGGCAACTGGTATATTGTATACCATATCCGGGAAAAAAATTTCGTGACTAAGGGAGAGCCCTCCACCATGCAGATCCGCAAGATGTATTGGACAGAGGAGGGCTGGCCGGTGGTAAGCGCAGAGCCCTACAGCGGAGAGGTGGAACAGGAGATTCCACGAGAGGCCCTGCAGGGACGGTATGAGCGCATCAACCTTGCATGCAGCCTTCCCCAGGGGATCCAGACATCGGTGCCCATGAAACTGAAAGACAGCAATGATTATTATGAATGCTGTTCCATTCAGGGAAAATGGCACTATGAGGACGGAAGGATAACGATTACCTACGGACCTCACAGGGAGACCGCCTTTGTCACGGCGGTATGGGATCATGAGAGAAACCAGCCCACCATAGCACTTTGTGGGATGTCGCAGGATGGGGTTCCGTTCTGGGCAAAACGTCTTGGGGAGATATTGTAATATCTTCCCGTTGTCAGGCAGGGGGGAAGTCTATGAAAGTGGTAATTTGTGATGACAGCATTGAGGATCTCATGAAGATTGATGAGGCACTGGCTAAGTACAATGAGAGAAATCCCGGCCGGGATATCCAGGTGGAGAAATACTCGGACGCCTTACAGCTGTATGCCAGGATAAAGGAAAAGGAGCTGGCGGATCTGTATATTCTCGATATGATCATGCCGGAGAAGACGGGTATTGAACTGGGGAATAAGCTCCGCCAGTGCGGCAGTGAGAAGGGGATCATCTATATCACCACCTCAGATGAGTTCGCTATGGATGCCTATGATGTGCATGCCCTGCGGTATCTGCTGAAGCCCCTTCGGGAAGATCAGCTCTTCGAGGCGCTTGACTAT
>Ga0073907_1003457_pt1 | contig 13131 bp, 15 predicted proteins | sample GluameincwithD2O_FD_65483 | JGI IMG/M metagenome (GOLD analysis project Ga0073907, IMG submission 65483) | Mouse cecum microbial communities from Vienna, Austria - Glucosamine amended microcosms incubated with D2O | ecosystem: Host-associated > Mammals > Digestive system > Large intestine >... | reverse complement strand
ACAAAGGCGGTCTTGCGGCGCAGGCGCAAAATGTCCTTCTTGCCCATGTGGGCCAGGTCGAAGTCCTCCCCGTCGAAGGTAAGACGTCCCCCGTTGGCGCGCTCCAGAAAGTTCAGACACCGAAGCAGGGTGGTCTTCCCCGAGCCGCTGGGACCCAAAATAGCCACCACATCTCCCTGTCCGACGCGCAGGTCCACGCCCTTCAACACCTCCAGCGTTCCAAAGGACTTGGCAACGCCGCGGGCCTCCAGCATCATGCCGCCGCCCCCCTTCTCTCATAGGCGGAGAGCTTCCGCTCCCCCCAGCTCTGAAGCCTGGTGAGCACCGTGCAGAACATGAGGTAAATAAACGCCGTCTCCAGATAGAGGGCCAGGGGCTCATAGTAGATGGCGTTGATCTGCTTGGTGGCCATCATCATCTCGGTCACCGTCACCACCGACACCAGAGACGTGTCCTTGAGCATGGCGATGAGGGAGTTGGCCAGGGAGGGAAAGGCGGTCCGCAGGGCCTGGGGCAGCACGATGCGGCGGATGACCTGAAGATAGCTCATCCCCACGCAGTACCCCGCCTCCAGCTGGCCCGCCGGGACAGATTCCAGCGCGGCCCGGACGATCTCCGCGGCATAGGCTCCCTCATTGATGGAAAAGACTAAGATGGCGGCGGCAAAGGGCTCGATGACCACCCCCACCCGGGGCAGACCGTAGAAGACCACAAAGAGCTGCACCAGCAGAGGCGTGCCCCGGATGACCCAGATGTAGAAGCGGCAGAACTGCCTGAGGACCTTCACATTGGCGAACTGGGCCAGCGCCACCGCCACGGCGATCACCATCGCCAGAGAAAAGGCGATGGCGGTCAAGGGGATGGTCCGGGTCAGGCCGGGGATCAAAATTTTCGGAAAGGAATCCACCAGGATCCCAAGAAGTCGCTCATTCAAATGCTGTTTCCCACCTTTTTCTTACAGGCAAAACGTCATTTCCAGGGTCCAGCTTCTACTCTCGCCCGGCAAGAGCAGCTTCGCTCCCGGCCGCTCCAGCAGGTCGTGGGCGTCGCTGACGTAGCCGTCCCACGGCTCGATGCACACAAACCCCGGGATCCCCGGCTTGCTCCACAGCAGGGTGGTGAACCAGCCCTTGTTGTTCACCTCGATATACTTCCCGCTGGGCACGTGCTCCAAGCGCGCCCAGTCACCCCCGCCCTCAAAGGCGATGGAGTCGTTGTCGAACACGTCTCTGGTCATGGGAATGACCCGGCCGGCGGCAAAGCGCACCGCATATTCCTCCACGGTGCTCCCCTCCACGAAGGGACAGCGGAAGGCCGGATGGAACCCAAACTGCACCGGCATGGCCTTATCCGAGCGGTTGACGGCGGTGCAGACCGTAAACGCCTTGCCTCCCTCCACCTTGTGGGTGGTGCGGAAGGTAAAGGCCCAGGGCCAGACCTCGTCCCCCTCGTGGTCCATGCGGAAGGTCATCTCGCTGTCGCTTTGGGCCTCCAGCGTGTGCTCCACATCCCGGGCAAAGCCGTGGCGGGTGGACACCTTCCGGCGCACACCGTCCTGCTCATACCAGTTGTCCTTGATGTTTCCGCACCAGGGAAAGCACACCGGCGCCCGGTTGGCCCAGATCTCCGGCTTGCCATCCCACAGCAACTCCCGCCCATCCACAAAACGGATGGCCTGCAGCAGCGCGCCCTTGGTGGCGGCGGTCAGGGTCAGCCGTGAACTCTGAATGGTATATTCCATAAAAACACATCCTCCTTGTATCAGCTTGCGGTGAAACAGGTATTTAACATTGTATCACGCCCCCGGTTTTTTGACAATACCTCCCTGCTCCCCCTCTTGACTTCCCCGCTCCCCCTTTGCTACAATGAAGCCCACGAAAGCACCCGCTATTTTGAGATGAAAGGAGGCGATCCCATGGCCCGCCGCGACGCGTTCTCCACCTGCCACCCCTGGGTGAGCTTCCTCTTTTTTGCCCTGACCATCTTCTTTTCTATGTGCTTCATGGATCCCGCCAGCCTGGCGGCCTCCTTTCTGTGCGCTCTGGCCTATGTTCTCCGGCTCAATGGCCAGGAGGCCCTACGGCTCCAGCTGCGCGCCCTTCTGCCCATCCTGCTGTTCACCGCCGCGGTCAATCCGCTCTTTAACCACCAGGGGGACACCGTTCTAGCCCGCCTCCCCTGGGGCAGTCCGCTGACCCTGGAGAGCGTCCTCTACGGCCTGGCCGCCGCCTTGATGCTCTGCGCGGTGATCAACTGGTTCGTCTGCTTTACCGCCGTGGTGTCCTCGGATAAATTTGTCTATCTCTTTGGCCGGGTCATCCCCGCCCTCTCTTTGGCGCTGTCCATGACCCTGCGCTTCGTCCCCCGGTTCAAGGCCCAATTTCGGACCGTGGTCAACGCCCAGCGGTGCCTGGGCCGGGACCTGTCCTCCGGTCCTCTCCACCGGCGGCTCAAGACCGCCGTCTCCGTCTTTTCCATTCTGGTCACCTGGTCCCTGGAAAGCGCCATTGAGACCGCTGATTCCATGAAAAGCCGGGGCTACGGTCTTCCCGGCCGCACCGCCTTCTCCATCTACCGCTTTGACCACCGGAACAAGCTGGTCCTTTTTTGGCTGGCCCTCTGCGGCGGGGCTCTGGTCGCCGGATGGCTGGGAGGCGGCTTTGCCTGGCAATATTTCCCCGCCCTTCAGGTCTCCTCCTCCCTGCCTATGGCGGCGGCTCTGCGCCTGCTTTACCTGTGCCTCTGCCTCACCCCGCTCATCCTCAACGGAAAGGAGGACCTGGCATGGAAACGCTCGCGTTGCGCGGCCTGACCTTCACCTACCCCGGCCAGACCGTCCCTGCCCTCCATAACGTCACCCTCACGGTGGAACGGGGGAACTTCTTTGTCCTCTGCGGCCCCTCCGGGTGCGGCAAATCCACCCTTCTGCGCCAGTGCAAGAGCGTCCTCGCCCCCCACGGCCGACGCAGCGGGGAGCTCCTTCTTGACGGCGCCCCCTTAGACAGCTATGACCAGCGGCAGCAGACCGGGCGCATCGGCTTTGTCCGGCAGTCCCCCGACAGTCAGCTGGTCACCGACAAGGTCTGGCACGAGTTGGCCTTCGGCCTGGAGTCCCTGGGGCGGGACACCCCCTTTATCCGCCGCCGGGTGGCGGAGATGGCCTCCTTCTTCGGCATCCAAAATTGGTTCCACCGGGATGTCGCCTCCCTCTCCGGGGGACAAAAACAGCTCCTCAACCTTGCCGCTGTGATGACCCTGGACCCGGAGCTCCTCATCCTGGACGAGCCCACCAGCCAGCTGGACCCTATTGCAGCCTCCGACTTTCTCGGCGTCCTCGCCAAGCTCAACCGGGAGCTGGGGGTCACCGTCCTGCTCACCGAGCACCGCCTGGAGGACGCCCTTCCTCTGGCCAACCGGGCGGCGGTGATGGACCGAGGGACCATCCTCGCCGCGGGTACGCCCCGTGAGCTGGCTCTGGCCTTACAAGAAAAGAACCACCCCATGTTTCTCGCCATGCCCACCCCCCTGCGGGTGTGGGCGGCGGTGGAGGACAGCGGAGAGACGTCCCCCATCACCGTCCGGGAGGGCCGGGACTGGCTTTCCCAATATGCCGCGGAGCACCCCTTGAGGCCCCTGCCCAACGAGCCCGGACACACCGATCCCACCGGGGATGCCATCGCCTGCAGGGAGCTGTGGTTCCGCTACGAAAAAGACGGTCCCGACGTGGTCGGGGGACTGTCCCTGGCGGTCCGGCAGGGGGAGCTTCTTGCCCTGCTGGGGGGCAACGGCACGGGCAAGACCACCCTTCTCAAGCTGGTGGCGGGACTGGAACAGCCCGACCGGGGAACGGTCCGCGTCAGCGGGACCCTGGGCGTCCTTCCCCAGGCCCCCCAGGCGCTTTTTGTCAAGAAAACCGTCCGGGAGGACCTGCTGGAGTTCTGCCCTGACGAGGCCAAGGCCGCCCAGGTGGCCGCTCTTTGCCGTCTGGACGACCTGCTGGATCGCCATCCCTTCGATCTCTCCGGCGGCGAGCAGCAGCGCGCCGCCCTGGCCAAGCTCCTGCTCCTGGACCCGGAAGTCCTGCTGCTGGATGAGCCCACTAAGGGGCTGGACGCGGGCTTCAAGCAGGTGCTGGCTCAAATTCTGCGGTCCCTTTCCGACCAGGGCGTCACCATCCTTATGGTGAGCCACGACATTGAATTTTGCGCCGCCCATGCCCACCGCTGCGCCCTCATGTTTGACGGCGCCATTGTCACGGAAGGAACGCCCCGGGCCTTTTTCTCGGGCAACGCCTTCTACACTACCGCCGCCGACCGCATGGGCCGCCATGCGGCCCCCGGCGCCATTACACCGGAGGACCTGATCCACGTCTGTGGCGGTACGCTGCCCGCGCCGGTCTCTCCGCCGCCCATGCCGCCGTCTCCCCCATCCTCTCAAAACGTCTCCGGGCCGCCTGCCCCAACAGCGGCAACCGCCACACTGCCCCTCTGGCGCAAGCTTCTGGGCGGATTCTTTGCGGGCGCGGCCCTGCTGTTTCTTCTCCACCTGCTGAAGGTCCTTGACCTCTCCCCGCTTCTGGCCGCCCTGGGGCTCACCAACCGGGCCAAGCGTCAATTCTATCTCTCCGGTGGCTTTTCCCTCTCCCTGCTGGCCTGTGCTCTCTGTTTCTCCAAGCCCTCCGCGGCTCTGCCGCCGACAGTCCTGCCGTCCCGCCCTCTCTCCCGGCAGACCGTTTTTGCCGCCTGGGCGCTGGTCCTGCTGATCCCCCTCACCCTTGTGACGGGAACGCTCCTGCTTCCGGCGAAGAATTACTATGTCACCATTCTTCTTGTCCTTCTGGAGACCATCGCCCTGTTTTTTCTGCGCTTTGAGGGCAGAAAACCCCGGGCACGGGAGCTGGTGCTGCTGGCGGTCCTCTGCGCCGTAGGGGTGGCAAGCCGGGCTGCCCTCATCATGCTTCCCCAGTTCAAGCCAACTCTGGCCCTCACCATTATCGCCGGGGCAAGCCTGGGCGGCGAGAGCGGCTTCCTGGTGGGGGCGGTGACCATGCTGGCCTCCAACCTTCTCTTCGGCCAGGGGCCCTATACCCCCTGGCAGATGTTCGCCGCGGGGCTGGTGGGTCTTCTGGCAGGAGCTTTGACCCGCTGGGGCCTGCTGCGAAAGCGCCGCCTGCCCCTGTGCGTGTTCGGCTCTCTGGCCACCCTGGTTCTTTACGGCGGCGTGATGAATCTGCAGTCCGCCCTCCAGTCCGCTCCCACCGCCCTGACTCCCGGCATCTGGCTGTCCTACGAGCTGGCCGGTCTCCCCATGGACTGCATCCACGCCGCCGCCACCTGGTTCTTCCTCTGGGTCGCCGCCGAGCCCATGCTGGAAAAGCTGGAGCGGGTGAAGACCAAATACGGCCTGACGGAGGCCCTGTAGGGCGCGACACGAAAGGCGCAGCCACACCTCGTAACAACAAGACTGAGGGACGGCTTTCTCTGTCGGGTACTTTCCGACAGGAGAACCGTCCCTGCTGTCTTGTACAAACCTTGCCCTCCGTACGGGCGGGTTTGGAACCCGCCCCTACAAAATTTGCTGACCCTTCCCCAATATAAAAACAAGCGGCTGACCAAATGGTCAGCCGCTTTGCTTTCGCTGTGGTGTTTACACGTAATAGGGATTGGGCTTGAAGAGCAGGGTAAGGGCGTCTACCAGCGTTCCTATCCCGCAGAGACCGAACGTGAGCAGATACAAAACGCCCATTCCCGCTTTCCCTTCATAGAATTTGTGTATGCCGCCCAGGCCAAAGAAGCCCAAACAGCACAGCGCCAGCGCTGCCCACTTGTTTTTGGGAGTACCCATCACCACTACGGGTCCCATCGTCTGCTTTTGCACCTGGGTGTTGGTATTGGTGTTGGTGTTATCATTGTTGATAACGATGCTGGGGGTAGCGGTGGCCATCTGCTCCACCTGACAGCCGCACAGCGGACAAATCACTGCCTGGGCATCAATGCTCTTGCCGCAGTGACTACAAAATTTGGTAGGCCGCAGGGCTGTAGCCGCCTGGACCTGCACCGTCTGCTGTGACACCTCCGTCTCCGGCGCGGCCGCAGCGTCTTCTGGCCGGGCCGCCGTCTCTTTCATATCCATGTTAGCCCCTCCTCTAGTCATTTTTGGGATAATAAAATTGTATCACACCCGCTAAGATAATGTCAACTATAAAATAGTCATCTAAGGGATGAGGTTGATGTTGTGCGGTTGCTAAAACTGGAAGGACGGTGCAATATGTGCGGCGACGCAGTACGTGCGGCACGGGAGGCTCTTGGGCTTTCTCAGGAACAACTGGCCGCACAGGTGCAGCTTCGCGGCCACTCCTTAACCCAAAAAGCCATCAGCCGCATTGAGTCAGGGGAGCGTGTGGTGCCAGATTATGAGATCCCTCTTCTGGCAGCTGCACTAAAAATCGGCCCTCTGCGCCTGCTGGGTCTGGAAGATGAAATAAGCGGCTGACCACATCGGTCAGCCGCTTATTATTTGGTTTCTTTCACTCCCTCACGCTCAGGTAGAAATCCAGCGTCCGAAAGCCCCGCTCCAGCTGGGTGGTCAAATAATCCGACGCCACCGCCGCGAAGCGCCCCAACTGCTCCGGGGGCAAGGAGAACGAAAACAGCCGCTTTGGATCGCCCAAAACAATGTGCCGCAGAGCGGCCAGCATTTCCGCCGTCACCGCCGCGCCATCGCCGCAGTGGGCGCAGCTCACCACCCCGGCGGTGAGGTTGAGCCGCGGGTCCCGTGGCTCTTCCCCGCACCCGGCGCAGCCCTCCAGCAGTGGGGCATACCCCGCCAAGGCCATGCACTTCCAGTCAAAGGCCGCACGGACCAGCTCCGGGGGCTTTTTGAGGACATCCAGGGCGTACAGGCTGTTGAGGAGCAGGGATAAAAGCTCCGGGTCGTCCTCCCCCTCGGCGGCCACCGCCTCGCACACCTCGGCGAAGTAGGAGCCCAGGGCCAGACGGGTCAGGTCCTCCCGCACGCCGCGAAACTCCTGCAGGGTCGCCGCCTCCTGAAGGGTCCAGCGGCCCTGATATTCAAACCAAGTCATTTCGGAGTAGACCAGCAGCTGGCTCCCCGCCGCCAGGGGGCTGTTTTTCCGGCGGCATCCCCGGGACTTCACCGTCACCTTCCCCTGGCCCTTGGCCAGGACGGTCAAGATCTTGTCCGTCTCCTTGTACTGCACCTCCCGCAGGACGATGCCTTGGGTCACGATATGCACGTTATTCCTCCCGGTAGCCGAAGTTCTGCACCTGGCTCAGGCTGGCCCGCCAGTTCTCCTTCACCTTCACCCAGGTCTCCAAAAACACCTTCGCCCCCATGAACCGCTCCATGTCCTCCCTGGCCAGGGTAGAGATCCTTTTCAGCATCGCGCCCTTTTTGCCGATGATGATGCCCTTGTGGCTCTCCTTCTCGCAGTAAATGGTGGCCTCGCACTCAATCACATCGTCCCGGTCCCGCTGGGCAAAGCGGGTCAGCTCCACCGCCGTGCCGTGGGGGACTTCCTTGTCGAGGCACAAGAGCAACTTCTCCCGCAAGATTTCCGCGCACACCTGCCGCTCGGGCTGGTCGGTGGTCATGTCCTCGAGGAACAGGGCGGGGCCGACAGGCAAAAGCTCCATGGCAAGAGCGGTCAGCTCCTCCAGCCCCTCTTTCGTCTTGGCGGAGATGGGCAAAATGGCTCGCCAGGTGTGGGCCTGTCCGTAGGCCGCCATCACCGCCAGCAGGTCCTCCTTTTTCACCGTGTCCACCTTGTTAATGACCAGCACCGCGGGCGCGCCCAAGGCCTTGATCCGGGCGATGAGCTCCTGCTCCGGCTCGCCGATCTTGGCCACAGGCTCCACCAGCAGGAATACCCCGTCCACATCGGCCACGCTGTGGCGGACGGTCTGGGTCATGTATTCGTCCAGCTTGTTGTGGGCCCGGTGAAGCCCCGGCGTGTCCAGCAGCACCAGCTGCCCCTCGGGGCGGTTCACCACCCCGGTGATGCGGTTGCGGGTGGTCTGGGGCTTGGGGGAGACAATGGCGATCTTCTCCCCCACCAGGGCGTTGGTCAACGTGGACTTGCCCACATTGGGCCGGCCCACAATAGAGATCACGCCGCATTTTTTCATTTGGTTCATTGGTTGACCTCCTGCTTGTCGGTGCGGCCCGCCAGGTAGTCCATGGACACACCAAAGAAGTCCGCGATGAGCACCAGATTGGCGAAGTTGGGGGTGTTGCCCTCCGCCTCCAGACGTTGGTAATGCCGGTAATTCAGTTCTAACGCCGCGGCCGCCTCCTTTTGCGTCAATTTTCTTTCCGTGCGCAAGGCTTTCAATCTCTCGTTAAAAAGCATTATACCACTCCCCTCTTGACATGTATATATTTGCCGTGTATAATACGTACATAAATGTACGTTAGGGGGTTTTCATCATGGATAATCAAATTCCCGACATTGTAGAAACTCTGTATCCCTATTTTGTCCTGGCTCCCAACCCGGAACGGTGGCCCGACTATCTGCGGGATAACCCTATGAAGGGCCACGGCCTCTACGCTTTCTATCAAGGTCTCCGTCTGGGCCTCCAGATCGCCGCGGCAGGGCTGGAGGTCATTTGAGGCTTACGGCGCATAATACTTGTCCTCCTTCCATTCCGTCACGCGCCCTTTTTCCGTCCCCGTTCCATCCCCCGCATCACCGCGCCGACCACCCAGTCGATCACCTGGGCCAGGAGGCAGGAGAGGGTCACAGTCGCCAGCACCGTAGGGGCCATCCACCACAGCCGCTGGTGGGCGGCGGGGACGGCGGCGGCGAGCCTGGGGTAGACCAGCTGGTCGGCCACGTAGGAGACCAGATACATCCCCAGGGACAGCTTCGCCAGCCGCTCCACCAGCCATTTGATGGGCTTGGGCGGGGTCTTGGCCTTCACCAGCGCGGAGAAGAGCAGGGCGGCCTGGAGGGTCAGGGACCAGCTCCCCCAGTTGTCCTCGGCCAGCCACTCATACACACCGCCGTGGGCGTTGAGATACCCCACCGCGCCCATGACCGCCGCCAGTGTTGCCCAGCCAAGCAAAAGCTGCCAGCTCTTGGCCTTGAGGGGGTGTTCCCGCAGCCACGCGCCGAGAACGTAGTAGGTCAAAGGGTAGACCGTCACCCACCACTGGGGCAGGACCTGTCCAAAGTGGTTCAACAGCCCGGGCAGGGCGGTCATGGCCAGCAGGGTGAGCACCAGCGCCCCCTTTGCCTTGCCGCTCAGGGCCTTCCACCCAGCATTCAAAAAGGGGCTGAGCAGAAACAGGCCGATATACATCTCGATGTACCACGCATAGGGCGCGGCGGAGAAGTCCAGCACCCGCCGCACCATGCCCAGGGGGGAGATGGCCTCCTTCAGCACCGCCACCCGGAACGCCAGACAGATCCCGCTCGCCCCCAGATAGGTGAGCAGGACGGGCAGCAGCTTGCGGTAGTAGCCCTTGGACCACTCCCGGTGAATGCAGGTGTACCCCGTAAGCACCAAAAACAGCGGCACGCAGGTCATACACAGCATCCGCGCCACGCAGGCCAGCAGCATGGTCCCTCCCGCCGCCGGGGTCTGGTAAAAGCCGTTGTTGAGGAAAAAGTGGACGCTGAGCACCAGCACCCCCGCCGCGGCCCGCACCAGATCGAGGCCGAAGCTCCGCTTGTTGACCGTCTCCGACATCTCTCTCACTTCTTTCTGGGCAGCCCCAAAACTTCCATGACCGCTTCTTCCCGCGCGCGCATTTGGGCCTTCATTGGCCCTTCGTCCAGGTGGTCGTAGCCCAGCAGGTGCAAAACGGAATGTACGGTGAGATAGGCCAGCTCCCGGCGGTTGGAGTGGCCGTACTCCTTGGCTTGGGCGGTGACATGGGGCCAGGAGATCATCATATCCCCCAGGGGCACCAACCCGGTGGCGGGGTCGGCGTCGTCCGGGGAGGGCTTGTCCCCCGGCGAGAAATCGAACATGGGAAAGCTCAAAACGTCGGTGGCCGCGTCCACGTTTCGCATCTCTTGGTTGACCGCCCGGATACCCGTGTCGTTGGTGATAAGGACGTTGATCTCGCAGGGCACGTCCACCCCCTCCGCCGCCAGAGCGGTGCGGACGCACTTGCGGATCAACGCCCTGAGGCCGTCGTTGATCCCCGGCACGTCGGCGGTGACGGGAATATAGTGGCTCTTTCTCATGGCTTTTTCGTCCTCCGTTTCTCGTCGTCCTCGTATGCCTTAATGATGCGCTGGACGATGACATGGCGCACCACGTCGGAGCCTGTGAGGCGGCAGATGGCGATGTCCTCTACCCCCTTGAGCACCCGCATGGCCTCCTTGAGGCCCGACTGCTTGTCCGCCGGCAGATCGATCTGGGTCACGTCGCCGGTGATGACGATCTTGGAGCCAAAGCCCATACGGGTCAAAAACATTTTCATCTGCTCCCGGGAGGTATTCTGGGCCTCGTCCAGGATGATGAAGCTGTCGTCCAACGTGCGGCCGCGCATATAGGCCAGGGGAGCTACCTCGATGTTCCCCCGCTCCAGATATTTCTGGTAGGTCTCCGGGCCCAGCATTTCAAACAGCGCGTCGTAGAGTGGCCGCAGGTAGGGGTCCACCTTGCTCTGCAGGTCGCCGGGAAGGAAGCCCAGCCGCTCCCCCGCCTCCACAGCGGGGCGGGTCAAAATGATGCGGTTGACCTGCTTGTCCCGGAAGGCGGCCACGGCGGCGGCCACCGCCAGATAGGTCTTGCCCGTGCCCGCGGGACCCACGCCCAGGGTCACGGCGTTCTTGGCGATGGCCTCCACATATTTCTTCTGGCCGATGGTCTTGGCCTTGATGGGCTTGCCCTTGGCGGTAACGCACAGCACGTCGGCGGCGATCTCTCCGATCTTGTCCTCCGCCCCGGCGCGGACCAGCTCCAGCACGTAGCGCACGTTCTGCTCGTTGATGCTTTCCCCCCGTGTGGAGAGGGCCAACAGGCCCTGGATGGCCTTCACCGCCAGCATCACATTTTCCGGCTCGCCTGAGACCTTCAGCTCCGAGTCCCGTGACACCACCGTCACGCGAAGGCTCTCCTCCAGGATGCGGATATTCTCATCGAAGGAGCCGAAGAGGTTCACCGCCTCCTCCATGCGCTCCATGCTGATACTCTGCTCAAACATCTTTTGTGTCTCCTTTGTATAGGTTGGGGCTGTCAAGCTCGCGTTGGACGCGCTGTTCGGTTCGGCTTCCCTCCGTCTCGGATCAAATCGCGGCGGCTCTGCCGCCTTACCAATTCGATCCTCGCTCCGGTCCATCCGAACCGGCACGTCTACGCTCACTCTTCTATGGTCACTCCAATTTCCTGCTCGCACTCCGCCAACAGAGTCGCCACCAGCAGGCCGTTCTGCTCCTGTACGCTCCAGTCGGTTTTCAGCACGTCCCCCTTGTCCACCCGGGCAGCCAGCTGTTCCTCCAGGGCAGCCCGGAGGATGACCTCTCCCTTTTCCACGTCGATGGGGCTTTCCGCCATGGTGTATTCCCGGCACACCTCCCGGCGCAGGGAGATGGGCAGCTCCCTGCCATCGGGCAAAGCGGGAGTATGGTATTTTGTTATTTTATCATACCTCTCATAGGAAATTCCACCCCCGGGGAAAATTTTTACGTTTCGTCCCAAAATTTCCAGGCTCCAGCGGGTCCTCTCCCGCCCGGTGTACTCCTTGGCCGAGGCGTTCAGGGGGATGGACGCCCGGAGGGTGTGCCAGGTGCGGGCCCACACCTTCCCTGTGGCCCGGACGGTCATGCCTCCCAGGTCGATGGCGCTCCCCTCCGGCTCCACAAAGTCCACCCAGCTGCCGATCAGGGTATCTCCTGCCGCCACCGTGTCTCCCTTCTCCACCAGCTGCTGGCCACGAGTAGCCTGCACCTTGGTGATGATACCGGGGTATTTGGCCACGATGTGGGCGGGCTCGTCTTCTTCCATCAGCTCGGGCCGGGGGTTCCCCTCCCGCACCAGCACCTCCGCCACCATGCCGTGGCGGTTGATGGACATCCAGGAGAGCTCGGGCAGCTCCAAAATGACCGCGTGGCTGATCTGCCGGGTGTCCAGCCCCGGTCCAAAGGCGCCGGGACGCACCCCCTGGGCCCGCAGCTGGGTGAGGATGGCCCCGGTGGGCACCTTCACGTTGCCCGACACCTCTACCTTCACGATGAATTGGCTGAGCACCGCCACCACCACTACGCAGGCTGCCATCCCCGCCAAAAAGGCGTACCGCCGGCGCAGCTTCCAGAACACCCCCGGCAGGCCGCCCCGGCGGAGCAGCCGCACCTCCCACTGCCCCTTCTGTCCCAGGGCAGTGACCTTGCCCGCGTCCAAAAAGGCCACCCGGCACGTCCAGGTGACCTCGTCCAGCCGTTTGGCCCACCAAAAGCCGATACCCTCCCGGGCACAGCGGTTGAAAAACTCCTCGCAGTCGCCCCCCCGGACCCGCACCTCCGCCCAGCCCCGAACGGCATTGGCCGCCTGCCGCATACGCTCCCTCCTATTCCAGCTCCACGCCGAAGATCTGCCCCGTAATGAGCAGTTCCCCCGCGTTCATCACCTTCAGCTCCATGTCCAGCCCTTTCACCCGAATGGCCACCTTACCCCCGCCGATGTGTATCTCTCTGGGGTCGTAGGCCAAAATGCCCCGGTGGTTCTCCACCCGAAGCTGCTTGTCGCCGATCAGCTCGATGAGCGGCAGACCCGCCACCGCGTCGGCGGGCAGGTCGAAAAGCTGGGCCAGCTTCTCCGCGAACCCCCGTCGCCGTACCCGTTCCTCCATGTCCCCACCTCCGTTCCAAAACCTTATGCACAGGAGGCTCCATCCATGCCTTGCATAGGGTCAAGCCGTGGGGACATAGGATATCGGACCCCCATCGGAAAAGGAGTGCAACCCTATGCTCTGGCGCGTCGTTCGATCTCAACGGACCCGAGACCTGTTTTTCGGTCTGGCGCTGGCGGTGTCCACCGCCGGGCTGATGGCCTTTCCCCAAGCGTGCGTGGCGGCAGCCAAGACCGGGCTGGAGCTGTGCGGCAACGTGATCGTCCCCTCCCTGTTCCCCTTCTTCGTGCTGTCCTCCCTGGTGGTGGA
>Ga0073907_1003437_pt1 | contig 13238 bp, 12 predicted proteins | sample GluameincwithD2O_FD_65483 | JGI IMG/M metagenome (GOLD analysis project Ga0073907, IMG submission 65483) | Mouse cecum microbial communities from Vienna, Austria - Glucosamine amended microcosms incubated with D2O | ecosystem: Host-associated > Mammals > Digestive system > Large intestine >... | reverse complement strand
CGCAAAGAATGCAACGGGACTCGTTGACCACACCGGCAAGGCGTTTACGGCAAGCGCGGACTGCGTTAAAACTTACGACCCCAAGCTTACCGAAATCGACAGAACGACGTACAAAAATTCACCCTATGAAAATGAAGTAACGGTAGAAAATCAGTTCGCGGACGCGGACCTCAACTACTGGGTCGACGACGACCAGAAGATTACTTACCTCACCAGAAACGACTGGGAAGGCACCTTCCCTACGGAAGTAAAAACTCTTCGCACCAACGACAGAATGGTGGAAGCGCTCGATATGGCTAAGTACAAGAAAGCTGCCGACGCCCCCTCGTACAAGGCCGGCAAGGGCACCGTTTACGAAGTCGAACTCGAGGAGCCGCTCTATTTCAGCGATATGAAGGGAGTGCCTTACGACGACCCGAAGTGGGACGCGCTTGTTTCGCAGCTTTCACTCAAAGAGCTTATAATTTCCGTTCAGGACGCGAGAAGCATTCCCGGCGTAGCTATTATAAAGAAACCCGCTCAAACCGTTTCCGAAGGGCCCGAAGGCTTGCTTCAGAAGTTCAACTTCGGCGACAAGCGCGCGGCAACCGGCTTTGCTACGCTTCCTACGGTGGCGGCTTCGTGGGACCACAAGCTGCAAGCTAAATTCGGCGATATGTACGCCGAGGAAGCTCTCTTCTGCGGAGCGACAATGGTAAATGCTCCCGGTTGTAACACCATAAGAACTCCTTATACGAGCCGTGCTTCCGAGTATTTCTCCGAGGACGCAACCTTGTCTTACTACTCCGTTTCCGATGTTATTCTCGCAATGCGTACAAAGGGACTTATATGCAACGTCAAGCACTGCTTCCTTAACGAGCAGGAAACCAACCGTCAGGGCGTTTCCACCTTCTGTAACGAGCAGGCTATCCGCGAAATTTATCTCAAACCCTTCGAGGGCGCTCTTACCAGAGGAAAATCCCTCGGAATAATGACTGCTTACAACAGAATTGGCTTACAGTATGCCGCAACTCATAAAACTCTTATGATGACCGTTCTTCGCGGCGAGTGGGGATATGAGGGGACGATTATCGACGACGCTCTTACATATCGTGCAAATTATAGCGTAGGCCCCGATATGTTGATGGCAGGCACTAATATGTGGTGTCTTGACGGTAACAGAGGCAAGGAGCTTAAGGATGCAATAGAAAACACCGACGACGGCGCTATGCTTAAAGAGCTGCAGGAAGCTAACAAGCACATATTCTTCAGTATGATTAATTCGTCCATGGGCGGAAGCGTCGACGCAAATACGGTAGTAAGCACCTCGATGAACTGGTGGCAGGGAGTCTTAGTCGCAATAGACGTGGTGCTCGGCGTTGCCGCAGTAGGAGCGATAGTATTGTTTGTATTAACTACCTATAAAAAGAAAGCGGTAAACACCGCAGATAATTCCGTAAAGGAGGAAAACGGCAATGAACTTTAAAGAATTGTTTAAAAGCAAGGGCTTAGGTTACTGGATTTGCACCGGTGCGGCTGTCGCCTCGCTAATCATGGCGATTATAGTGTTTGCAACAAACGGCAGCGCTCTGCCCGGCGTGCATACCGACGGATACGTTATCGGTATAGTATTGCTTTTACCTATCATAGTGCAGGCGGTTGTAACGTTCTTCCCCGTACGCTTTTCGGGAATTATCAACGTAGCTCTTTACGGAATAGCCTTTGCTACCGTGCTTTTAAGAATACCCGAGGCCGTTGCCGACTATTTCAACAACGTGCACTATCAGGGCGGAAATTTCGGTATGTGCGTATTTTATGCGGTTGCGGTACTGCTTCTTGCCGCTGCCGGCATAGTGGGATGCTTCTTTGACCAGGATAAAGAAGAAAAATATTTGATATAAGGAGAAAAATATGAATAAGCGTAACTTGTTGATATGCGGATTGCTCGCTTTAGGCGTTACGTCCACGGCAGTTGCTTTAGTTGGTTGTAATGCGCCGGAGGAAGAGGTGCCCGAAATTAAAGAAACGGTAAGATACTCCGAAGAAACAAACCCTTATGCCGAGCTCACATGGCAAGAGATTGCAACTATAGACGACTGGGGCAAGAAACTGACGGAGGCGCCCATCAGCTATCAGTTCGAGGGCTCGTATTCCGAAGCTTATCAGGGCAATTACCACCGCGATTATCTGTATATGAACTGCTATGAGGACGGCTCTCTTCACGCAACCTACGGCGCCAACAGCAACTATTACGGTTACTGGACGAATGTTGACAGAAGAGGAAATCAGGATTTAGTGCTTCACGTCCTGAATTATAACGGTAGTGAGTATAACAGCGGAATTTACGATTTGGTTTGTGACGAGGCGAACTCGGAATACTATGATTTCGCATCCAACATTCACAATCCGCTTAACGGAGGTCGTACAGTTACAATCAGCGGTTATCGTTACTCGCCCGTTAAAAGTCTTGAAGTAACAACCTCGGACCAAAGCTCCGGCTGTATTATCGGCGACGATATGAATTATTCCGGTCTTGTTGTAAAGGTAAACAGAGAAAACGGTAAAAGTATAGCTATAGACGAGGAATCCTACAAGGACTCCACCTGCCGCGTTAAATTCGAAGGCTTCGACAGCTCGAAGGCGGGAGATATCGATATAACAGTAAGCTATGTAAATACCGATATTTCGACGACATACAAGGTAAAGGTAGTGGGCGTTACGGCTATCGAGCTCAATACGACAAAGGTTATAAAGGAATTCAATGTAGGAGATAAAATCAATACCGACGGACTTATAATCAACGCTACCAGAGACGACGGAGTCGTAGCCGTGCTCGGCGTCGACAAGTGCGAGGTGAAATGCTCGGGCGAAGCGGGCGAAAGCGTTCCCGTCACGATTTCTTTCCAGGGCATTGAAGAGTCGTACAACGTTAAAATCAATCCCGTCGTTTTGAAGGGCGAGCTTGACAACGGGGATGAAATTACCGTCAAGTTGGTTTCTCTTACCGATTGCGAATATACCGTAGGCGGAAAAACTTATCGTCTGAATTACAGTAAATCTAACGTCAGCGGTACAACATACTGTATGTTAAGCAAGCCGGAGAGCGCCGATATCCCCGCAGCGGTATGGGAAGAGATCAATACTAATTACGTTATCTTAGCCGCCGAGGGCGCTATCAAGGTAAGTAAAATGATAGCTTATTCAATCCCCGATTCAGGCGACGGCGGCACGCCCGGAACGCCCAGATATGAAAACGAGCCTATGCTCGGCATCGGCGGCGGTACCGAACAGCGCACGCTTGTAATAGACTCGGCGGCAGGAACCACAACCATTTCGTATAAGTACTGGTATGCGGGGCAGACGGATACGTTCGTGTGCAAATATACGCTTGAAAACGGTGTGCTTACTCTTACCGAGGAAATAAGCAAGCAGGTAGGCGGCAGCGGCGCTCAATTCCAAAACCTTCATAAGGTATGGACGTTACAAAGCGACGGTACGGCATTAAGAACACCTTTTGTAAGCGGCTGAAAAAATTAATTAAAACACTCTTTTCTCCTTCAAATGCGAATGAAACTGCACAAGCCGCGGAAGCGGCTTGTGCAGGGACATTTGCGTCGTAAGGAAAACGGCTTAGTAACAAAATTTTAAGGTGGAGTGCAATAATCGTTTTGTTTCACTCCGCTTTTTTGATATAATGAATTCAGATAAGAGGTACAAAATGAGCAATCTACAAGTATTCAACCCCTATCTGCCGAGCTGGGAATATATCCCCGACGGCGAACCGCACGTATTCGGTGACAGGGTTTATATTTACGGCAGCCACGATAAGTTCAACGGCAAGACGTTCTGCATGAACGATTACGTATGCTGGTCCGCGCCCGTCGACAATCTGAAAGAGTGGAAGTACGAGGGGGTTATCTGGAAAAAGTCGGACGACCCTACGAACATTAAGGGTATGTTCAAGGAAATGTACGCGCCCGACGTGGTTCGCGGCAACGACGGAAAGTATTATCTTTACTATTTTATGGGTAACCACGGCACAATCGGCGTTGCTGTGTGCGATACCCCCGCTGGCAGGTACAAATACCACGGCAGAGTGCGCTATCCCGGCGGCAAGACGCTGGGCAGAAACAAGGAAAAGGATTTGCACCAGTTCGACCCGGGCGTATTCCGCGACGACGACGGCAAAATTTATTTATATACGGGGTTTTCGCCCAAAAGCCCCAACATATTCACTCGGTTTAAGCCGGTCAATAAAAACGGCGCCATGGGCGCTGAGCTCGAAAACGATATGCTTACCTTAAAGCTTCCGCTTAAACGTATAGCGCGGTCGCAGCACTGCTCAAAGGGCACGGGCTACGAGGGGCATGAGTTTTTCGAAGCAAGCTCAATGCGCAAGTTCAACGGCAAGTATTATTTCATTTATTCTTCCGTAAAGGGGCACGAGCTTTGCTATGCAATGGGCGACAGCCCTCTCGGCGAGTTCGAGTATAAGGGTACGCTCGTCAGCCTCGGCGATTTGGGGATTTCGGATAAAGCCCTTAACTATCTCGGCAACACTCACGGCAGTATAGAGTTTATAAACGGTAAATATTACGTGTTCTATCACCGCCAGACCAACAGACATTGCTATTCGCGGCAGGCGTGCGCGGAAGAGATTAAAATGAATGCGGACGGCACTTTCTCGCAGGCGGAAATAACCAGCTGCGGGCTGAACGGCGGCGCGCTCAAAGCCGAGGGCGAGTACGAGGCGAGGATTGCCTGCAATCTGTTTTCCAAAAAGGGCGTAAAATTCTACACGTTCAAAACCCGCGCGGGGTGCCACCCGTACTTTACGCAGAGCGGCGGGGACAGAGAGAATAACCCCGACCAGTATATAGCCAACTTCTGCGACGGGGCGACGGCGGGATTTAAGTACTTTGAATTTGACGGCGCAAATAAAATTTCCGTAAATATTTGCGGGAATGCGGACGGCGTAATCAAGGTTACCGACGGCAAAGATACGGTTGCTGTCATACCCGTCAAGCCGTGCAAAACCCGCAAGGTATTTTCGGCAGAGCTTAACGTGCAAAACGGCGTAAAACCGCTGTATTTTACGTTCAACGGCAAAGGTAATTTCTGTTTTCACAGTTTAGGATTTAATTAAGACCGTATTCCGAAGGGGGGCGGCGCGTTTCAACGCGCCGCCCCCCTTTCATAATGCGTTGGGGATAACAATAATATAGAGAAAACGGCTATTTCCGCCGTGCGCGTCAAAAATTGTCGCATTTGGGATACATTTGACGAAAACCCCCGATTTCGGCGGCGCGTATGCTTGACAACCCGGGCGCGGCGTCAACCTCACATGAACACCTATATTGTGGTTTATGGGTGTAAAAACGCACAAAAACCACAATATATAGAAATCAAATAAATACATTAACGAGTAATCTCTGCGTTTCGCCTTGTTTGGGCGGCGAAAACTTACATCTGCGCCCTTTTAGATGCGCAATGTAAGAGTAGGTAAACGACGTAAAAAGAAAACCCTGTTCGGATAAATTCCGTTCAGGGTTTTTGCTATGCTTCTTATTTTTGTCGGGCGGACTGTCTGATTTGTATTTTAAGTAAACGTCAACTGCGTCGTCCTGTATAATTGCTTTACGCACAAGTAACTCTATTAAGTTTTGCGATGGTTGGGTAATGGCGAACGTCAAGTAATCGACTACCGTTTCTCTTTGCAGCGGCTGCACTTCTTTGGTTTTCTCCGAAAGTATAAATGCTTTCAGTTCGGTCTTTCGGTTTTCCAATTCATTTAGCCGTTCTTTACTTGCTTCGGAATAGAAGCCGTTTTCAACCGCTGTGATTAGATTGGATAGGGCGGTTTCCACGCGAGCTAATTCCTTTTCGGCAATCCGCAGATTGGTAGTATCGTAAAGCTCGCCATTGTAAGTTTCCAGAATTTTATTGACGAGCAGATTGAAGTTGCTTTCGGTAGAAAACATTTTCTCAAACGCTTTTGTTATGGCTTGCTCCAAATCATCCTTTTTAACCGTTTGCTTATAATCGCAAACTTCGGCTTGCGGACATTTGTAGTAACGCATAACTTTGCCCGACTTGGACGTACCGGCGTAAGAATACATACGCCTGCCGCAGTGTCCGCAGAACAACTTTCCCTTTAATAAGTACGGGTGCTGTGTCTTTGGGTGGCTGCCGTATTTATGCGCGTCTATTTTTATTCTGGCGGCGTTAAACAATTCTACTGGAATGATAGGCGGATAGATTTTATCGTAAGTATTGCCGTTTATGCGGTAAATACCCGAATACTTTTCCATACGTAAAATTTTATAGATGCTATTCGTTTTGAACGGCTTGCCGCGATTGAGAATACCGCGAGTATAGAAATCTCTCGCAATATCTACGGGATTTTTACCGTTTACATACTCGGTAAAGATTTCTTTGACTATGGGCGCTTCTTCCTCGTTTATAATAACCTTGGCGGCGATTTTCTTGCCTGTTTCTTTATCGAGAACGTCTATAAGCGACCAGCCGTAATTGATTATGCCGCCTATGAAGTTGCCTTTCAACCGCGTTTCGTTCATACCGCGTTTGGTTTTTTGCGACAACTCCTCCGAATAGTACTGGTTCATGCCTTCGAGAAGGCTTTCCAAGAGGATGCCTTCGGGACTGTCGGGAATGTTCTCCATAGCGGAAAGAATTTTTATGCCGTTATCTTTTAAGTGCTTACGGTGGATAGCCATTTCGTACTTGTTACGGGAAAAGCGATCCAGCTTGTAGATAAGAACATAATCCCATTCTTTTTTATCGCTGTCTTTGAGCATCCGCTGAAAATCGTCGCGGTTGTCGTTTGTACCCGACATAGCTTTGTCGTAATAAATGGCAACGATTTTTATGCCGTTCCTTTCGGCAAACTCCTTACAAACACGTAACTGTCCGTCGATGGACTGTTCGTTCTGACGGTCGCAGGAATAGCGAGCGTAGATAACGGCAATTTTGTATTTCATTCGCCATAACACGAGTTCTTCGTGCGTGTAGGAAGCGGGGATGCCTATATCAAACATCTCTGTCATTGCGAAGTTCTCCCATAACCGTAAACATAAAGTCCGCTTCGTCCTCGCTCATAGGCTCCAATGCGGACAAAATACGCACACCGTGTTCTTTGATCTTTGCGCGGTCTTTTAACACTTTGGATAAATCACGACCGGCGCGGCTGTAATTGTAGACAAGTATGTAATCGTATTTCGGCTTTTTGGTGTTGATAATGTTCCGCCAATTCGGGTATTTAGGTTTGTTGCCAAAAAGAAGTATATCCGAGAACAATCCGACGATTTTAATATCGTTTTTCTCGGCATACTCTTTACAGGTTTGGAACTGCCCTTTGACGGACGTAAGCCCGAAATCCGAAAGATCGGCTTTTGCTCTTGCGTAGATAATTGCTGTTTTCATAGAATAAATTCTCCTTTTTCATTTTTGAAAGCAGTATAAAGTTCAAACTCGACAGGTTTTGTCGAGTTCAAAAACTTTTTTCTACTTTCTCTATTCGTCTTTCGACGAACAAACGGAGAATCGGGGAAAGGCACAGCCGTCAAGGAACAAGAAAAAAGTATTGCGTGGAAGGCTTACCGTTAAAAATTTTAAGCGATACTTTTTTCCCTTGACGAATCAAGCATATATAAAGATAGGGCAATATCGGCAAGACTTTTCCCGATACAACCCTACGGCGAAAGACGAATACCGCTATGCTACCTAATGAAACCTTTTGCCCGTTTGCGCACTTTCAATGCGACCGACAAACAAAAAACTTTGTGCTATACTCCACAGTACGGAGGCAAAAGAAATGAAAAAACAACCGAAAAGGGAATATGGGGTAAATCTTATAGGGGAAACGGATTTGAGTAAACTTTCCAAAGAGGAGCTTGAATTGCTTGTGAAAATGTATGTGGAAAGCCTACGAGTGTTTCTTGAAAATCAAACTCAAAATTCATAATATAAAGGCGACTTATCAAAATTATATGCCGCCTTTACATACTGTCTAAAATTTTGGACAGTGAACTCTTGCAATTCTTGTCGGAATTTGCTATAATAAATATATATAGTTAAAGGAGTGTTATGGGCAAGCAGAACTTTTCTAAAATTAAATTATTAAAGATTTGGGAAATGCTGAAACAGGACACTGACGAACAGCATCCTTTGACAACTAATCAAATTATAGCGAAATTAAAAGCTGTAGGGATAGAGTGCGACCGAAAAACGCTATACCAAGATATTGCAACGCTCAATGATTATGGGTACGAAATCATACAGCGTAGGGGACAGCACAATAATTCCTATTATATAATTGACCGAAATTTTGACGTGCCGGAACTGCGTATCTTAATGGATGCGGTACAAGCTGCAAGTTTTGTTACCGAAAAAAAGACGGCGGAATTTATGGATAAGATTTCGGCGCTCGGCGGTAGTAATCGTGCCGAATTGTTAAAAAGGAATATCGTCTTATTTAATACAACCAAGCATACAAATGAAAATATTTATTACAGCATTGACAAGATAGACGAAGCTATACTGTCCGAGAAAAAAATTATCTTTAAGTATTTCGATTATGATTTGCACGGCGAGAGAGTATTTCGCAGGGAAGGACATCGTTATGTTGCAAACCCCGTAACACTGGTTTTCTCTAACGATAACTATTATCTTGTCTGTTACCATGATAATCATAAAACGCTTACGAACTACCGAATAGACCGTATGACGGAAGTCGATATGCTCAATGCACCCATAAATAAAGAAGCAAGACCAAAGGGCATAGATATTTCGGATAGTCGCAAGCAAGCCTTTTCTATGTTTAACGGCGAAACGCAAAAGGTAACATTTGAAATGACTTCCGATTTAATAGATGTCATTTTCGATAAGTTCGGTGAGAAAACCAAGATATCCGATCTAGGCAACAATAAAATTCAGTTTTCAGCCGAAATTCAAATAAGCAATATGTTTTTCGGTTGGTGTTGCAGTTTTGGCGACAAGTTGAAAATTGTTGCCCCAAGAGAGCTTAAAAGCCAATTTACAGATTATTTGCAAGCGCTTACAACTATGTACACAGCCGATTAACACAAGTAACACTGAGAGGACTGAATGCAGGATTTTGAAACTCTGTATGACGAGAAATTGTCGTCATTACAGGACAACGGAATAGTAGATGAATATTTTATGAGCCTTTTACAGACTCATAGTTTTGTCGAACTTCTTAAATCCTTATATTACAGTCTGCAAGATGCTGATACGTCATCAATATATTTGGAGTGCTTAAAGCAAGGTTATCGTATGTGTGATTTGCAACGAGCTTTTTGCCTTCTTAACGATGAATGGTATGATGGTCCAATTTGCTTTATTGTTGATGAGAGGGAAAGTAAAGAAGAACTTGTTGTGGTGAACGAAGAACCCATAGAAACTATTTCTCGGTTTACAGAGGAGTATTTTTTACGAATACGTTTAATTTCGGAAGAAGAAGTAATTGTTGGCGAAACAAACAGTATAGAGATAGAAAGCAACTTGTTTTCGGTAAAATCTATATTTAGTGAAGCAGCAGAATGGGCGTCATTAAATATAGATGAAAATACGGCGGTACATACGCGCATAAGGATATAGCGTTTGAGTTCGGAATGTGGATAAGTCCGGAATTCAAAATTTATCTTATAAAAGAATTTCAGCGACTAAAAGAAAATGAACAGAAAGCGCTCGAATGGTCTGCCAAACGTGAGCTTGCGAAAGTAAACTATCGCATACATACCGACGCTATAAAAGAAAACATAGTGCCGACGCTTACGGAAGAACAGTTGAAATATGTGTATGCGGATGAGGCGGATTTGCTGAATATGGCATTGTTCGGTAAAACGGCAGCGCAGTGGCGTAAAGAAAATTCGGATAAAAAGGGCAATATCCGCGATTACGCTACGATAGAGCAGTTGCTTGTAATAGCGAATATGGAAAGTTACAATGCAATTCTCATAGAGCAAAATGTTTCGCAACCCGAACGATTGAAACAACTTAATAATATGGCGCGTTCGCAGCTTCGCGTATTGCAACAGACAAGCTCGCCGTTGCTTGCGGAAGGGAAAAAGGATGATAACAATAATTAATCGGTTGTGTTGCAGAATAAGTTAAGGAGAAAGTTTATGGGAATTAGAATTAATTTATTGCCAACTATGATGATAAGCAAAATGGAAATAAATGATCAAAAGTTTATTTATGAAGATTATCTTTTGGAGTTGGTAAATTTTTCGGGGTTTTTTAAGGGCTTGACAGGTGGAGAGCAGTTTACAAAAATTGTCGAGCAGGATCATGGACAGGCAGATGTTAGGACGTCTAATTATGAATTGGATTTTAAGTTGTTGGTTAATGAAGAATTTGTAAATAAAAAATTGAAGTCATTACCTAATAGGGATTACTCTCATTTGCAAGACGGTTATATTTTTTTGAATGATAAAAAAAGCGGGGAATCCATAACGCAGCCCAAAGCTAATAGTGAATTTGTTAAATTTTTTTGTAAGTTAATGAATATTACAAATGAACAAATAGTAGATGGCGAAAAAGATAAAAATAATGAATTCTACAGTATAATTAAAATGATGAAGAAGCAAAAGAATTTACTTTTCTTTTTGCCCTTTGAAATAGAGTGCGACACCGATATTGAAGCGCTTAATACTGTTGCAAGAATAAAAAATATTTTTAGTTTAAGAGATAGTATAAATAAAGATACGTTTATAGTTGTTCTTCGGAAAGTGGATGGAACCCTTGATGAATTTTATATTATAAAATATGATAAAGGCGGATTTGAAATTGTAGATAAAGTAAATAAACTATTTGTTCCTTTGTTCTATGAACTATATAGAGTTACATCTATTACTGAGAACAGATAGATCAAGACAGTGAGAATGTTTAAGATTTTAATCTACACAAAAAAAGCCGAGAATCCGTAAGGACTCCCGGCTTTGATTTTATATTCGCTTAGACTGTTTGTGTTTTGTCCGGTATGTAGATTTTGTCGGCAACCTTTACGGCTTTGTATGTTACGCCGTCTATCGTCTGCGTTATGTATTCGGGCTTACCGTCTGCGTTTGCCCGTAAAAACATTTTCTCGCTGTTCTCGTCTATGCGGTCAATATTGCCGTCTATAAATTTGCTGTCGTTGCCGACTTCCAACACTTTCAAGCCTTTTTGCAAGAGCAGAGAACTGAATTGCCAAAGTTTCTCGAACATTCCGTAGCAGTCCATAATAAAGCAAAAATCTTCTTTCTCGCAGTAACCTGTAATTCTGTAATAGTTGTTCATAATATTTAACTCCTTTGCGGCTCACGCCGCCGCTTGTATTTTCTTTAACTGTCTGTTAGCAAAAGGCAGCCATTTCTTGTTTACAAACTCCAAAACGCTGTCATTCGGCTTGCGGTCGTGTTCGCCGTAGCATTGCAATACCTTTTTGTTTTTCAACGAGTATTCAACCGTAACGAAAGGCACGTCCGGACATTCTTTATCCCGTACAAAGAATATAAGTGTTTCTTCTCTTGCGAATTTCTGGTCGTAGTTCATACGCCCTACGCAATGGGAGAGCGCCTCGCCCTCATGTATCAGGTCTTGCGGAGAACGTGCAATAACCATAATAAACGCATCTTCTTTGTTGCGCTGTAACGGCAGATATTTTTCGGCAACGTCCGCGAATTTCGCATACAGTTCCTTGCGTTCTTCGGCGTCTTTCAATGCCTTTGCCGTGCGGTATTCGTCAATTCGAATATCGTGCCAACGCTGGAAATCGTGCGGATAAAGGTTTTTCGGCAACGTCATATCCAAGCCGATATAATTGCACGCTTTTACATAGTCGGCATAAGAGCTTGTATTAGTATTTTGCTTTTGAATGTAATCCACGAATTCAACAATCTTTTTTTTGGGTATTACTTGGCTGATTGTATTTGTGTAATTATAATCGTGCAATATTTCTTTTTCTGCTCTATCCATTATTTGTCCGTCGATTAAAGTCATATTCTTTTTATACGACGATAAAATAACTTGACCTGAAAAGTACGGATATTTTCCGTATTCGTTACGCATCAGTCGGGCGTTCCGTATAAGCCATTTGCGGAAGGCTTTGTCTTTTCCCGCCTTTTTTAATAATGTTTTATTTGTGGCGTGATGCTGTAACCCGATTTTTATAAAGTATTCGGCTTGCGGATATTTTTCGTAAGTTCTCAAATATTTCAGCACGTCCCAATAGGGATATTTATCTAACGCGCTGTATTTGAAAATATCGAATTTAAGAGCGTATTTTTTGTTTACGACTTCCGCAACCGGATCGTAATATTTATCGTTTGCGGGATACCATTTACCGTCCTCGTAGCTTTTTTTGGAATCCGAAAGTCCTTCGTTGTACCATCCTACGCCGTAACCTCCCAACTGAAAGTACTCCATATCGCAAACAATACAATCTTGCGAATGAACGCCGTGTACGGCAACCTGTTTGCAAAACCATTGATATTTATAGTTTTTGCACGCAACGGTTATTTTGACAAGTTCGCCTTTCATTTTAGACAGATAGGCGTAAAACCTGACGTTACCGCAATATTCGTTGCGTTTGTCTATGTTCCGTATTCTTTTTGCTATATAGTTCGGAATGGGTTTCAAATATTTTTCGTCAATCATAAGGCACCTCACGCAATATCCAATTTGCCGTCGAGCAAATCGTAAAGATAAATCATTGTTTCTTTGTCGAAAGAATAAGGAGAGTAGGGCGCGGCGGTTTCTTCGTTATCGTCGGTATCGGCGGCAACTTTCGGCTCTTGTATATCCCCGTCGAACTCACGCATTTCGGCTTCGGACAGTTCTTCAATATCGTCGTTTATAATTTCGCCCGTATTCGTATCTACCGATTTTCCTCCCGTCTTTACAATTTTGCCGAGCGTGCCGACGTCGCCGTTGCTTTCTATAATAACGATACCGTACTTATTTCGTATTTTATTTATGTAAGTATCTGCGGCGTGATAAGGGAAGCCGACCATAGGCACGCGCACATTCGTTCCGACGCTTCTGCCTGTAAGCGTTAAATCGAGTTCTTCGGCAAGTATTACGGCGTCGTTATCAAACGCTTCGTAGAAATCGCCGAGCCTTATAAGCACGATTTCTTCCTTATGGTTTGTTTTCATATCCATATACTGCACATAGAATACAGGCATATCCTTTTTAGGCGGTTCGGGTTTAACGCCGTTTTTCTTGTCAACGGC
>Ga0073907_1003376_pt1 | contig 13499 bp, 13 predicted proteins | sample GluameincwithD2O_FD_65483 | JGI IMG/M metagenome (GOLD analysis project Ga0073907, IMG submission 65483) | Mouse cecum microbial communities from Vienna, Austria - Glucosamine amended microcosms incubated with D2O | ecosystem: Host-associated > Mammals > Digestive system > Large intestine >... | reverse complement strand
TGATGGTGACCCCTCGGTTGGACCGGCGGAACAGCTCAAAGCCAATCTCCTCCTCCAGTTCCTTCACGGCGCTGGACAGGCTTGGCTGGGAGAGATACAGGTTTTTGGCGGCCGAGTTAACAGAGCCGCTGTCCGCAATGGCAATAACATATTTCAGCTGCTGGAGCGTCATGGTACTCTCACCCTTCCAACATTTATTCCCGAAGGAGATCCGCCAGGGTAAACCGCGACAGATAGTCGGAGATCACCTTGTCCAGCCCCTGCCAGAGAGGAAGAGTCCGACATCCCCCCCTCCGGGGACAGGTTCCCTGTCCCGGTTCCAGGCAGGCGACGGGGGCCAATGGGCCTTCCATCCGCTCAATAATAGCCTTCACACTGTACTCCTCCGGAGGCCGGTTCAGCCGGTAGCCACCGCCCTTTCCTCGCAGCGTATCAAGCAGCCCGCCCTTTACCAGCTCTTTTACCACGATCTCCAGATACTTTTCCGAAATCTCCTGGCGGGCGGCCACATCCTTCAAGGGAACAAAGCCGTCCCCCTGACGCTCCGCAACATCCAACAGAAACCGCATGGCATACCGGCCCTTTGTGGAAATCATCATAAAAATCCCTCCCATTTTTCCCTATCATACCACAGGGTAAATAGGATTTCAAGAAATATATTTATTCCTATTTACAGAGTTGGTATATAGGAATATACTTGCTTCAACAACAGAGAAAGGGGATATTTCCCATGAGCTATAAATTTGAGACCTTGCAGCTCCATGTTGGCCAGGAGCAGCCGGACCCCGCCACCGATGCCCGGGCGGTGCCCATCTACCAGACCACCAGTTATGTGTTCCGGGATTCCGCCCACGCCGCCGCCCGGTTCGGTCTGGCGGACGCAGGCAACATCTATGGCCGGCTGACCAACTCCACCCAGGACGTGCTGGAAAAGCGGATTGCCGCCCTGGAAGGGGGCGTAGCGGCGCTGGCCGTGGCCTCGGGCGCGGCGGCTATTACCTATACCATCCAGGCCCTTGCTCAGGCGGGGGATCACATCGTGGCCCAGAAGACCATCTACGGCGGCAGCTACAACCTGCTGGCCCACCCCCTGCCCCAGTACGGCATAAAGACCACCTTTGTGGACGCCCACAACCTGGAGGAACTGACCGCCGCCATCCGGCCCAACACGAAGGCGGTTTACCTGGAGACCCTGGGTAACCCCAACAGCGACATTCCCGACATCGACGCCATCGCGGCCATTGCCCACGCCCACAGCCTGCCCCTGGTCATCGACAACACCTTCGGGACACCCTATTTGATCCGGCCCATCGAGCACGGGGCGGACATCGTGGTTCACTCCGCCACCAAGTTCATCGGCGGTCACGGCACCACTTTAGGCGGCGTCATCGTGGACAGCGGCAAATTTGACTGGAAGGCCTCGGGCAAGTACAAGCCCATCGCGGAGCCCAACCCCAGCTACCACGGCGTCAGCTTTGTGGACGCCGCCGGCCCCGCCGCCTTTGTCACCTATATCCGGGCCATCCTTCTCAGGGATACAGGAGCCACCATCTCTCCTTTCAACGCTTTCCTGCTCCTCCAGGGTGTGGAGACCATGTCCCTTCGGGTGGAGCGCCACGCAGAGAACACCAAAAAGGTGGTGGAGTATCTGGCCAACCATCCCCAAGTGGAGAAAGTCAACCACCCCTCCTTGCCGAACCACCCGGATCATGCCCTCTATGAGAAGTATTTCCCCAACGGCGGCGGATCCATCTTTACCTTTGAGATCAAGGGCGGCCAGGCGGAAGCCCACAGGTTTATCGACAATCTGGAAATCTTCTCCCTGCTGGCCAACGTGGCGGACGTAAAATCTCTGGTCATTCACCCGGCCACCACCACCCACTCTCAACTCTCTCCCGAGGAGCTGCTGGATCAGGGCATCAAGCCCAATACCATCCGGCTGTCCATCGGCACGGAGCACATCGACGACATCATCGCTGACCTGGAAAAAGGTTTTACTGCCGCAGCGCAGAAATAAGAGGAGGAATCTATCATGTCCAATATCTACACATCTGCTGACCAGCTGATCGGCAGGACGCCCTTACTGGAGCTGACCCGCATTGAAAAGGAGACGGGAGCAAAAGCCCGCATTCTGGCCAAGCTGGAATATTTCAACCCTGCCGGGTCGGTAAAAGACCGCATTGCCAAGGCGATGCTTGACGAGGCGGAGGCCGGCGGAAAGCTGAAGCCCGGCTCCACCATCATCGAGCCCACCTCCGGCAACACCGGGATCGGCCTGGCCTCCGTGGCCGCCGCCCGGGGCTACCGTATTATCATCACCATGCCGGAAACCATGAGCGTGGAGCGCCGCCAGCTGATGAAGGCCTACGGCGCGGAGCTGGTGCTCACCGAAGGGGCCAAGGGGATGAAGGGGGCCATCGCCAAGGCGGAGGAGCTGACAAAGGAGATTCCCGACAGCTTTATCCCCGGTCAGTTTGTCAATCCGGCCAATCCCGCCGCCCACCGCTCCGCCACCGGCCCGGAAATCTGGGTGGACACCGACGGCGCGGTGGACGTCTTTGTGGCGGGCGTGGGCACCGGCGGCACCATCACCGGCGTGGGCCAGTACCTGAAAGAGCAGAACCCGGCAGTGAAGGTGGTAGCAGTGGAGCCCAAGGACTCTCCCGTTCTCAGTGAGGGCCGCGCTGGATCTCACAAGATCCAAGGGATTGGTGCAGGCTTTGTCCCGGAGGTGCTGGACACCGCCGTCTACGACGAAGTTATTCCTGTGTCCAACGACGATGCCTTTGCCGCCGGGCAGCTGATGGGCCGCAAGGAGGGTGTGCTGGTGGGCATTTCCTCCGGGGCGGCGCTCCACGCGGCAATCCAACTGGCAACACGTCCGGAAAATGCAGGGAAGACCATTGTGGTTCTGTTCCCGGATACCGGCGACCGCTACCTGTCCACCCCGCTGTTTGCTGAATAAAGATAGAGCGAACACGCCGGTGAAAGCGCCGGCGTGTTCCCGTTCGGAAAGGATTTCTATGATTTACGCAGACAATGCGGCCACCACCCAAATGAGCGGGGCTGCGATCAACGCCATGACCGCCTGTATGCGGGACACTTGGGGCAACCCCTCCAGTCTGTACGGGCTGGGACAGCGGGCCAGGGAGGCTCTGGAGGACGCCCGGGAGCGGATTGCCGCCTGCATCGGGGCGTCTTCAAAGGAGATTACCTTCACCTCCGGGGGCAGCGAGGCGGACAACCAGGCCATCCGCTCCGCCGCCCTGCTGGGGTCCCGAAAAGGAAAGCGGCACATCATCTCCACCGCCTTTGAGCACCACGCCGTCCTGCATACCCTGAAAAAGCTGGAGGGCGAGGGCTTTGAGGTGGAGCTGCTCCCCGTGGGAGAGCTGGGAACTGTCACAGCGGACCAGGTGGCAGAGGCCATCCGGGAGGACACCGCCCTAGTTACGATTATGTATGCCAACAACGAGATCGGCTCCGTCCTGCCTGTTCCGGAAATCGGCGCGGTGTGCCGGGAGCGGAGAGTTATCTTCCATACCGATGCGGTTCAGGCGGCGGGACACCTGCCCATTGACGTAAAGGTGCAGAACATCGACCTGCTGTCCCTCTCTGCCCACAAGTTCCACGGCCCTAAGGGGATCGGCGTACTCTATGCCCGGCAGGGGATACCGCTGTCCAACCTCATTGAGGGCGGGGCTCAGGAGCGGGGCAAACGGGCAGGAACGGAGAATGTCCCGGCCATTGTGGGCATGGCGGCGGCCCTGGAAGAGTCCTGCGGTCATCTGGAAGAGAACGCCATCAGGGTCTCCGCCCTGCGGGACCTGCTCATTGGAGGACTCTCCCAAATTCCCCACTCCGCCCTCAACGGCGACCCGGTAAACCGGCTCCCTGGCAATGTGAATTTCTGCTTTGAGGGCATTGAGGGGGAGAGCCTGCTCCTGCTGCTGGATGACCGGGGCATCTGCGCCTCCTCCGGATCGGCCTGCACCTCCGGCTCCCTGGACCCCAGCCATGTGCTGCTGGCCATTGGGCGGCCCCATGAGGTGGCCCACGGCTCTCTGCGGCTGTCCCTCTGCGAGCAAAACACAGAGGCTGACGTGGATGCGATTTTAAAAGCTGTTCCGGAGATTGTAGGTTATCTGCGCAATATGTCCCCACTGTGGAAGGATAAGGCCGGCAGAAAGAAAAAATTTGTCCTGTGAGGAGGGTCTTACTATGGCACTTTACAGTGAAAAGGTGATGGATCACTTCCGGAATCCCCGGAATGTGGGGGTGATCGAGGACGCGGACGGTGTGGGCGAGGTGGGCAACGCCGTCTGCGGGGATATTATGAAGATTTACCTCAAAATTGAGGACGGCACTGTCTCGGATGTGAAGTTTGAGACCTTCGGCTGCGGCTCAGCCATTGCCTCCAGTTCCATGGCCACTGAACTGATCAAGGGCAAGCCCCTGTCCGACGCACTGAAGCTCACCAACCAAGCAGTTACCGAGGCGCTGGACGGCCTGCCCGCCCATAAACTACACTGCTCTGTCCTGGCGGAGGAAGCCATCCGGGCAGCGGTAAAAGACTACTACGACCGGCAAGGCATCGCCTATGACCCGAAAGATTTTCCTGACTGCGGCTCCTGCGAGGGCTGTCACAGGTAAGAAAGCCCTGAACGCTGTAAGCGACGGTGGATTCCTCCACCACCGCTTTTTTGCGGATAATAGCCGCTGGGTAGTTTTTATCTCTCTATCTCCTTCGCAAATTCGCCGGTCAGATTAAAGTTGTGCCGCATGGGCCCCCGGCCCTTCCCCAGATCCAGCATAGCCCCCAACGCACCGGAGAGATAGTCTTTGACCTCTGAATAGATGTGGGCAGGTCAAAGCCTTTTGCCAGATTGGCGGCAATGGCACTGGACAGGGTACAGCCGGTGCCGTGGGTGTTGGGATTGTCGATGTGCGTTCCATAAAACCACGTCCCCACACCGTCCGCGTAAAGAAAATCGTTGGCGTCGTTGATGTTGTGCCCACCCTTGAGCAGGACGGCGCAGCCGTAGGCATCGCCGATCTTCCGGGCGGCGTTCTCAATGTCCGCTTGACTGCGGATGATCGTACCGGACAAAATCTCCGCCTCGGGAATGTTGGGGGTGGCCACAGCCGCCAGGGGGAGCAGACAGCTTTTCAGGGTGTCCACCGCCTCCTCTGAGATCAGCCGGTCGCCGCTGGTAGCCACCATTACCGGGTCCACCACGATATTCTTTGCCTGATAGAACCGCAGCCGTTCCCCGATTTTCTCAATCAGCCCACAGGAGGCCACCATGCCGATCTTCACCGCGTCGGGCGGGATGTCCTCGAACACCACGTCGATCTGCTGTCCCAGAAATTCCAGGGTCAGTTCCACGATCTCCCGCACACCAGTGGTGTTCTGGGCCACCAGCGCCGTGATGGCGCTCATGGCAAAAACACCGTTCAGGGTCATCGTTTTCAGATCGGCCTGAATCCCGGCGCCTCCACTGGGGTCTGTCCCAGCGATTGATAATGCTGTTTTCATTACTGTTGTCTCCTTTGCATTATTTTTATAAAGCGGCGGAGAGTGGTGCCCCCAATCCGCCGCTTTTACTCAATTGACCATCTGCTCCGACAATGCGCACAGCTCCCGGCAGGCCGCTTCAATATCCTCCGCCCCGAAGATGGCGGAAACCAGCGCTACGCCGTCCACCCCGCTGCCGGACAGCCGGAGGATATTGTCCCGATTCAGCCCGCCAATGGCCACGACAGGTATCTCCACCGCGCCGCAAATGTCCCGCAAAGTCTCGTTGGACATCTGATCCGCGTCGGTTTTGGTGCTGGTGGGGAACACCGCCCCCAGGCCCAGGTAGTCCGCGCCGTCCCGGACGGCCCGGCGGGCCTCCTCTACTGTGTGGACAGAGACGCCCAAGATCATGTCCTCTCCCACACGGCGGCGGACTTCTCCCGCTTTCATATCCTCCTGGCCCACATGGACGCCGTCCGCTCCGCAGGCCTGAGCGACGTCCACATTGTCGTTCACAATGAAAGGCACACCGTACCGGCGGCACAGGGCGCAGAGTTCTTTGGCCTCCTGGAGAAACGCTGCTTCGTCCAGCTCCTTCTCCCGAAGCTGCACACAGGTCGCGCCACCCTTCAGCGCCGCCTCCACCTGCTGGTAAAGGGTCTGCGTCCCAATCCAGGCCCGGTCGGTGACGGCGTAGAGCAGCATATGTTTTTTATCGCACCTCATATTTGGCTCCCTTCTCCAGCTCCGCCGGGGTCAGGCGGTACATGGCGTCGATGATGTAATTTCGATAGGAGGAATTGCCATCCAGCTCGGTCATACGACCATGGGCGATCTCCCCGCACAGGCCCATGGCGCATACAGCGGCGGCAGCGGCCTCCAAAGACCGGTCTGGGTTGGCGGTGACGAAGGCCGCCGTCAGGGCGGAGAGCTGACAGCCGGTGCCGGTGATGGCGGACATTTCAGGGCGGCCGTTGCGGATGCAGAAAGCCCGTTCCTCGTCCGCCACGATGTCGATGGCCCCGGTAATGGCGATCACCGCCCCGGCGCGCCTTGAAAAATCTTTGGCAAAGGCCACCGCTCCATCCAGGTTTTCCTCCGTCACCCTGTCCGCCACATCGGCGTCCACCCCCTTAGTGGTGCCGCTGCCCAGAGCCAGGGTCTTGATTTCCGAGATGTTGCCCCGAATCACGGTAAACTTCACCTCTTTGAGCAGACCTAAGGCGGTCTCTGTCCGCAGGGTGGAGGCCCCCGCCCCCACCGGATCCAATACCACGGGATGGCCCAGCTCATTGGCCCGCTTCCCGGCGGCGAATATGGCGGGGATGGTGCGCTGGTTCAGCGTTCCAATGTTGATGTTCAGCCCGCCGCAGATGGCGGTGATCTCCTCCGCTTCACCGGCATCGTCTGCCATAATGGGTGAGCCGCCGCAGGCCAGCAGCATGTTTGCGCAGTCGTTGACGGTGACATAGTTGGTGATATTGTGGACCAGGGGGGATTTTTGCCGGACATTTTCAAATAGCTGTTCAAACATAGCATTTTCCTCCTAGATAAAACAGAAAAACAGGGAACACCCGAATAGGATGTCCCCTGAAAAAGTACAGTTCTCTATGACTTCCTCCGGCGGCATTATCCGCATCAGGTTCAAGGGTCGAAGTTGATTACTTCCTCTCAGCCTGCAAACACAAGCTCCCCTGTTATTTTGTTTTTCATATTGTAGTGCAAATCTGTGTTAATGTCAAACCGACTATTTATGAGCCTAATCCCTTTTGAACGGCTCCTGCCTCATTAAGCGGTGTTTCTTGGTTGTGTCCGTAGGGTCAGACAACCACCGCTTGGATTTTTGATATCGTTCTGTTGGTACTGTGCCCTGCAAGTAGAGAACATTGGAGCAATCTTCAAATCCGTTTCAAATAGCGTCAGCGTTTATCAAGTTTTGCTGTTGCTGGGGAGCGGTGCGGCAATTATCTTCCTTAGCGGACTTCAAATGCTTATATGATACCGCTCCATCCAGGTGTTCACCTGTACCAGGTATGCTAGAAGTTGAGGGCCTGCCATCAACTGGCCAAACCAAGGTCTTCCCATCTGAGCGGGAGCAGTGGAGAAGTCTCTGGCCCGCTCTCGGTCGATAAGTGGCCGAATGGGAACATTAGGGTCCTCCAGCATTATGAGGAACCGATCTGTCACTAGTTTCTGGTAAACAGGGCTATAAGTCTTGGGGTAAGGGCTCTTTTTCCGATGGAGCAGGGCCCGAGGCAAAAGTTCGCCGAAGGCGTCCCGAAGCAGAGCCTTCTCCTCCCCTTCCCGGTACTTCATAGACCAGGGTACGTTGTAAAGGTATTCGATGATCCGGTGGTCCGCAAAGGGGACCCGTGCCTCCAGACCGGAGTACATACTGGTCCGGTCCATCCGATCCAGCAGGGTACGCATGAACCACTGCAGATTCAGCCAGGAAATTTCCCGATGACGGCGCTCCATCCCCGATTCATCCGGAAGACAGGGAGTTTGATGGATGCTCTCCCGGTATCGCTCCAAAGCATAGTCCTCCAGGTTCAAAGCCCGTCGGGCCTCCTCGGTCAGAAGCAGACCCCTGGTGTCCATATTTTTGGACCAAGGAAATCCCTCCCCCTCCGCCAGTTCGGAACGATAGAACCAGGGGTAGCCTCCGAATATCTCATCAGCGCACTCGCCGGTAAGGGCAACTTTGTTGTGCTCCTTAACCAAGCGGCAGAAGTAGAGCAGAGACGCATCCACATCCGCCATACCCGGCAAGTCTTTGGCGTCCACAGCATTGTCCAGCAGCTGGGCCAAACATTCCTCGTTGCACTCCAAAAAGGTGTGATTCATCTCCGGGTGAGCGGACAGCATGATTTCCACATATGCCCGGTCCTGTTCTGGTTGGAAAGCATTGGATTGGAAATATTGATCGTTTCCAGTGAAATCGAAGGAGAAAGTGTTCAGTCGCCCACCCTGTCTCCCCAAAAAATCTGCAGCCAGAGCGGTGACAATGCTGGAGTCTACGCCGCCGGAGAGGAAACTGCATACCGGCACATCGGAAATCATCTGCCGTTCCACAGCATCCCGCACCAGAAAGGCAGTGCGGGCCACAGTATCCTGATAGTTTTCCTCATGCTCCCGGGCCTGGAGCCGCCAGTAGTACGCAGTACGGAATCCCTCTCTGTCAAAGACAGCGAATTGTCCTGGCTCCAGTTCCTTGATCCCTTTGAACACGCCGTGGCCGCTGGTACGGGCGGGACCAATTCCAAAAATCTCTTGAAGACTCTCCCTGTTAATCTCCGGACAGACTGCCGGGTGCCGGAAGAGCGCCTTGAGCTCGGAACCGAAAATGAGTTCTCCGTTCTGAAGGGTGTAAAACAGAGGCTTTACCCCCGCCCGATCACGGACTAAAACCAGTCGTTCCCGGGCCCCGTCCCAGATGGCAGCAGCGTAAATACCGTTAAGTTGGGAGAAAAAGTCCGGGCCATATTCCATGTAGCCATAGAGGAGCACCTCGGTATCTGTCGTTGTAGAGAAAACGCAGTTTGGTAAAATCCGCTTCAGTTCATCAACGTTGTAGAGTTCGCCATTATAGACAATAACATACTCTTTTTCATCCTGCCGGCGAACCATAGGCTGGGTGCCTCCCTCCACATCCCGAATGGACAGACGGCTGTGGCTGAGACCAATTTGCTTCTCTAAAAATTGTCCCTCCTGGTCTCCCCCCCGATGGCGCAAAATATGTCGCATTTCCCCCAGGACAGCGTCCCACATCTTCCTTTGAGTCAGATAATCTTTTTCAAAACTGCTAAATCCCGCAATTCCGCACATGCTGACACACTCCAATCCGCTCACTGATAGAGCATCGTGTTGTTTACAGCAACAGTTTATGACTGCGAACCGAGATGTGCTCCTATGTTGGGAAAGACAATCGAAACATTAGTTCCCTCCCCGATCCTGCTGTGCAGACTGAGATCGGCGTGATGGTATTGCGCAATATGTTTGACGATCGACAAGCCCAGCCCAGTGCCGCCGGAAGCCTTTGAGCGGCTTTTATCCACTCGGAAAAACCGCTCAAATACTCTGGCTTGATACTCCGGCGGGATGCCGATTCCGGTATCTTTCACGGAAACAGTTGCGCCGATTTCACCTGCGGAAACAGCGACCTCCACTCTGCCGCCGTCTAAGTTGTATTTGATCGCATTATCTATCAGATTATAGAACATTTCATACAAGAAACTCCGCACTCCATCTACCATCAGATTTTCGCCTGAAACGGACAGGTCAATATGCCTTTCCTTCGCCCGCACCCGCAGAGCGGAAACCGCGCTGCGGGCCAGCTCCAGAAGGTTCACCTGTTCCTCTGCCGGGGCAATCCCCTCATCCAACTGCGACAAGTGAATGATGTCCTCCACCAGCGTTACCAGCCGCGCCGCCTCTGTGCGGATGACGCCGACAAACTGCGGAACATCCTCCTGCTTGACAAGGCCGTTCTCTAACAGCTCGGCGCTTCCCATGATGGACTGCAAAGGAGTTTTCAATTCGTGGGACACGTTGGCGGTAAACTCCCGTCGGCTGCGCTCCGCTGCGGCCTGCTCCGTCACATCAAAGGCCAGCAGCACCGTCCCCGCCACAGCGCCATCCGCTGTGATCCGGCTGATGTCAAATTGAACCTCCCGGTCGTTTCGCACAGCGCGGATCTCGCTGTGTCCCCCTTCCAGCGCGGTCTGAATGGCAAGATTGATCTCATGGTCACGGTCTACCACAAGGAAGTCCTGCCCAACGCAGGAGCTGCCCGCATGAAAGATTTTTTGCGCGGCGGGGTTGATACTCAAAATCACGCCTTTTCTGTCCAGTAGGACAAGTCCCTCACTCATGCTCTTTGTGATCTGCTCGAATTCCTCGGTTTTCCGTTGCAGTTCCCGAAGCTGTGCCTCGATCTGCCTGTGCTGCTGGTAGATGCGTTCCAGGAGGGGAGATAATTCCTCATAGGCGTCGTTTTCCAATGGTCTGTCCAAATCCAGACAGTTCAGCGGTGCGACAACGCTTTTCGCCATCCGGTGGGCCAGCAGAGCAGAGAGAATGACTGCTATGATCGCAGTCAGCAAAATCGGCTGAAGCATCCCCATCGCCAGGGCAAACACCGTCAGCTGGCTGATAGAAATACGCAGGACGGTTCCATCCGCCAGCCGCTGCGCGCAGTACAGCGTCCGCTCAGTCAGCGTTTCCGAGTAGCGGACCCCGCCACTTTCACCTTTGGCCAGGGCCTCCCGAACCTCCGCTCGGTCCGCGTGGTTCTCCATCTCGGAGGCCGGGACGTGGGTGTCGAAGAGTACCTCGCCGCCGGGGGCGATCCAGGTCAGGCGAAAATCTGCCGTGGATGGGAACCGATAAGGAGATGCCAACCGCTCCAGATAATCCAATCCGTCCACCTCTGTTCCATAGGAGGCCAAACGGAGCTCATCCCGCAGCTGTTTCTCCTGCACGTTTTTGTAATAGTCATACAGACAGCCCATGATGATGACCAGACTTGCCAGAAGAACGGAGACCGCCGCCAGCAGGATGGAACGGAAAATTTTCTTTGTCATGGCTTTGCCTCCAGCCGGTAGCCGATATGCCGGACTGTTTCGATCATTGCGCCATAGTCCCCCAGCTTCTGCCTGAGCGTTTTGATGTGCATATCCACCGTCCGCGTCTCCCCGGTGTAATCCATGCCCCAAATGTCGGACAAGAGCTGCTCCCTGGTGAACGCCACGCCGGGGCGGGAGAGGAACAGCCGGAGCAGTTCAAATTCTTTGTAGGTGAGCAGGATACGTGCTCCATCTGCGGTGACAGTCCGTTCTTCCAGATCAACCGTCAGTCCCCCGGCTGTCAGCTGCTTTGCCGGAGATACCGGGCGGCAGCGGCGCAGGACGGCCTTTACCCTGGACACCATTTCCATCATGCCGAAGGGCTTCACAAGGTAATCATCCGCGCCCAAATCCAGGCTTTGAATTTTGTCGTACTCCGCGCCCTTGGCGGTGGCCATGATGACCGGAATATCGGGAATTGCCATCTTCATCCGCCGCAGCAGCTCCACGCCGTCCATTCCCGGCAGCATGACATCCAGAATGACAAGCTCTGGCCTCTCTGTTTCCAGCGCCGCCAGGAACGCTCCGCCGTCCTCAAAGCCCCTGGCTTCAAAGCCGGTGGAGCGCAGGGTGTAAAGCTCAATATCCCGGATGCTGGCATCGTCCTCTACACACCAGATCATAGCGTTTCTCCTTTATGTTCGCCTGTCACGGCAAAAATCACCCATTCCGCAATGTTGACTGCGTGATCTCCGATACGCTCCAGATATTTGTCGATCATCAGCAAATCAAGCGCGTGTTCACCGCAGTCCGGGTTTGCCGCGATGTTCCCAATCAGCACCTGTTTTACCCGGTCAAAGCACTGATCCACAATGTCATCATGGGAAATCACCAGCTTGGCCCGGACAGTATCTTTCTGGACGTAGGAATCTACGCTTTCCGTGACCATCTTGATGACCTCCGCCGCCATTTCCCGGATATGGCCCACATCCTCCGGCACATATCCCTGGGCCAGCATCGCCAGGATGATCTCCGCGATGTCCGCAGCCTGATCTCCGATGCGTTCCATATCCGTGATGATCTTCATGGCGGCGGAGATTTGCCGCAGGTCGCGGGCCACCGGCTGCTGCTGAAGCAGCAGTTTCAGGCACAGCGTTTCAATGTCCCGCTCCATCTGGTCAATCTCGCCCTCCAGTGGCTTAACCTGTTCTGCCAATGTGTGATCGCCAGCCTCCAACGCCTTTGCCGCCTTTGAGATGGCCTCCTCGCACAGCGCCCCCATTTGAATCAGTTCTGTATTCAGAAGGGCAAGCTGGCTGTCAAATCTGCTCCGCATCACCCAAACCTCCCTGTGATGTAGTCCTCCGTGCGCTGATTCTCTGGCTGAGAAAACAGCTTTTCCGTTTCGTCATACTCGATCAGCTCCCCCAGCAGAAAGAACGCTGTGCGGTCGGAAATGCGTACCGCCTGCTGCATATTGTGGGTCACGATAATAATAGTGTACCGCTCTTTCAGCTGCATTGCAAGTTCCTCAATTCTGGAGGTAGAAATGGGGTCCAGGGCGCTGGTGGGTTCGTCCATCAGCAGCACCTTTGGCTCCACGGCCAGGGCGCGGGCGATGCAAAGCCGCTGCTGCTGGCCCCCGGACAGTCCCAGGGCGTTCTTTTTCAGCCGGTCTTTTACTTCATCCCAAATAGCTGCACCCCGGAGGGACTGCTCCACAAGTTCATCCAGCCTAGCCTTGCTTTTGATGCCGTGGGTACGAGGGCCGTAAGCGATGTTGTCATAGATGGACATGGGGAAGGGGTTGGGCTTCTGGAATACCATGCCGATTTCCTTACGCAGAGCGTTCACATCCAGGCCGGGAGCAAAAATGTCCGTATCCCGATACCGCACCTCCCCGGTGATTTTCACGCCGGGAATCAGGTCATTCATGCGATTCAGCGTTTTCAGAAACGTGGACTTTCCGCAGCCGGAAGGACCGATCAGAGCGGTGATGTTGTTCTCTGGAATCTGGATGTTGATATTCTTCAATGCCTGAGTGCTGCCGTACCACAGGCATAAATTTTTTGCGGTGATTGCGTGATTCATAGTGCCCTCCTTTTCTTGAAGCAGCGGCCCACCAGGGCGGCGGTCAGGTTGACCGCCAGCGTCAAGAGCATCAGAATGGCGGCGATGGCAAAGGCCACGCCAAATTCTCCCTGCTCCTTCGCGTAGACATACAGCGCCACGGTGAGGGTGGCCCCCGGACTGGTCAGCCCGGTAAACAGGCCGTTCAGCGCATGGGCAAAGCCCGCCGTAAACAGCAGCGCCGCCGATTCCCCCAAAATGCGCCCCACCGACAGGATACAGCCGGTGATGATGCCGTCCGCGCACCCAGGCAGTACCACGGTGCGGATGACCCGCCACTT
>Ga0073907_1003371_pt1 | contig 13520 bp, 10 predicted proteins | sample GluameincwithD2O_FD_65483 | JGI IMG/M metagenome (GOLD analysis project Ga0073907, IMG submission 65483) | Mouse cecum microbial communities from Vienna, Austria - Glucosamine amended microcosms incubated with D2O | ecosystem: Host-associated > Mammals > Digestive system > Large intestine >... | reverse complement strand
AGCGGCAGCTGCACGATAGCCCGCAGCAGGCCGTGCAGCCACCGGAGGTGCGCACCGGAAACCTTACTTTGATCCGACGCGATTCAACGATGAAACTGTCGCGGCAACCGAGTATTTCCGTTTGCGCACCTCGTTTTTTTGCAAGGCGCCGACATTATGGCAAGGAGTTAGGCGGAAATCAAATAAATTATTGCTATATTCGCATAACCGAGCGGCAAGCGCCGACGGATGATACCGGGCATAATAGCAACTTTCACAGACAAAAGTTGTATATAAATAAGAGGCAACAACCGATATAACACCTACCGAAATATGAAAAAATTGTTCTTTATTACACTATGTATGCTGTCGCTCGCAGCGTTGCGGTCGTGCGGCAAAACAGACGACCCCACCCCCAAGAAGCCAGCAGGATATCCCGAAACGGGGCCAGTGGCCGACGGCCGCATAAGCATCGACCGAGAGACGAGCACCGCGATACGGTTTGCGTACTGCATGATTTTGGGCAGCTGCACCGATGATCCGCAGAGCGGCGAGGCGGAATACATAAACGAGTTCGCGCTGTTCGCCGAGTCGATGTTCCTGCGCCCCGACCATGGGAGTTACCCGCAATGGCCTGCCGAGGCGCGCTTGCGATATTACCACAAGGTCGACACGCAGACGGGTGAGACCGCAACGGAGCGCATAGATATAAGTCTGGCGCAAGCGCCGTTCGACAAGATGAATCTGAGCATAGAGACAGCCGGCGGCAGGATGAACATGTCGGAGGATATAGCGGAGGTCGTCGAGCTGACGCGGCGCGACGGCCAGGGGCATATATACGAGCCGTGGCGGTACGATGCCGAGTACGGGTTTTGGAGCGAATACCGCGACATAGAGCTGGCGATGCACTTGCGGCTGACGGACGGCCACAACGTGAAGATAGAGTTCCGGGGAGAGGTACTCGATATAATGCTCTATTGAGAGCCGGCAGAGGCGACCGGCCGTGCGACCGAAGAGTCATGCGGCCATGCAGTCATACAGTCGTGTAGGCGGGCAGTCGTGCGCGAAAAACCGGTCATACGAGAAAAACCTGCCATGCAAGAGAAACCGGCCATGCGCAAAAAAAAGAAAAGCAGGACTTGTTCGGTCCTGCTTCGATTTGTAGTGGATAGGGGATTCGAACCCCTATGTCGTGCGTGAGAGGCACGTATCCTAGCCCTTAGATGAATCCACCTCAATGATCGTGATGCAAAGGTAAGACATTTTTTTTAATCTCCAAAATTATTTGCAAAAAAAATTGCAAAACATCTCGACAGACCGTTTTTTTATATACCTTTACGGTATGAGTTTTTCGGCCTCCGAAGCCCGCAGGAGGCGCATCGGAGCCGGAAAAAGGGTATGAACATGAATATCAAATTGAAGAGTATGAAACGCATTGTCATGATGAGCGCAGTGGCGGCGGCATTGCTTGCCGCGGGCTGCAACAGAGGCGAAAAGACCGTAGCACCGTCGATCGAGACCGTCGAGTTCAGCGCCGAGGCGGCCGAGCCGTCGCCCTATACGGTCACGGCAGCATATTGCCGCATAACGAATGCCGACGACAGCACCGTATTGACGGCTATCGAGCGCGCCAACCGCGAACGCATCTTCGGAGCCGAGGCCACGGCCGATCTGCAAGCCGACTTCGACGCTATGGTCGAGCGGCTGGCGGGCGAATACGTATGTTGCGACGAGGAGCTGTCGCACAGCTTTACATACCAGTTCTCGGCATTGCAGAATTGCGAGACCACGCGCGGCGGGACAATACTCTGCTACCAGACATCATACTATATATATACGGGCGGCGCGCACGGGCTCGGATCGGTCGAGTACGACTGCTACGATCTGACCACGGGACAGCGCTACGAGTTCGGATATCTGGGCGAGGACGAGTGGGCGCCCGCCGTGCGGCAGCTTATCTCGGAGCGCCTCAATGCCGAATACGGCGAGGAGCTGTTCGGGACCACGCCCGAAACGGCATACGTGCCCTCGGCGGTAAGGATTACCGACACGGGACTGCTGCTCGAATACCAGCCGTACGAAGTGGCGCCCTACTGCGTCGGCATCGTCGGCATCGAGCTGACCGACGACCAGATCGCCGCAACGGGTGCGCCGCTTATCTGGATCGACGAGAAATAGCCGGCCGCACGGGCTGAGGTTGCAGGCAAGGATGTATTGTAGCTGCGGCGGCCGGTTTGCAGCGGCGCTTGGGTTGTGGTCGGTTTGCGGCGGTTGGATTGCAGCTGCGGCAGCGATTGCGATCGGTTTGCACTCGGATTGTATTTGCGTCCCGCGAAGCCGCGAGTGGCTTCGGTGTGCAGAGAGGCAGGTACAGCGGCCGAGGCATTCGGGACGCTGCGTGAATGGCGGAGCATGCGGGACGCTGCGCGGCGAGTACTGAGCAGCCAAAACCCACGGCCGGAACGTTCGGGGAGCGGCGTGGCGAGAGGATTATAACGGCTCACGTGCCCGGGCGTATAATTACCGGTGTTCGGCTGCGACAGAGTGCCGAGCAGCGGGACAATCCCGGAAAACAATACCATTTCGAACAAAGACAAAAGCTACACCCCTGCCGAAATTCTTTTCGGCAGGGGTGCGGTCTGTACGGATAAAGGCAACGGCGTTACTTGTAAAGACTCTCTATCGCGGCGGATATGCCCTCCTCGTCGTAGCCGCACAGGGCGTAGAGCTCGGCAGGGGTGCCGTGCTCTACGAATTTGTCGTCGATGCCGAGCATGCGCACCTCGGGGTGCAGCCCCTTGCGCGCCAGCGACGCTATGACGGCCTCGCCCACGCCTCCGCGCAGGATGCCGTCCTCGACGGTAACAATACGGTCGAAACGGCGTCCGATGCTCTCTATAAGCTCCTCGTCGAGCGGCTTGACGTACCTCAACGAATACACCGCAACGCTGCGCGACGACATTTCGGCTGCACGCAGCGCCCTGCCGCACATCGTGCCGACGGCTATAACGGCCATGTCGCGGCCGTCGCGCAGCATCTCGCCGCGCCCCGGCTCCAACATCTCGAAGGGGGTATCGCGCCACTCGACGCCATCGCCCGTGCCGCGCGGATAGCGGATCACGCTCGGGGTATCGGTGTGCAGCGCCGTGTACATCATCTGCCTGAGCTCCCACTCGTTGCGCGGTGCGGCGATAGTAAGACCCGGCACGCAGCCGAAGTAGGCGAGATCGAACGCACCGTGGTGCGTGGCGCCGTCCTCGCCGACCAGACCTCCGCGGTCGATGCACATCACAACGGGCAGGCGCTGCAACGCCACGTCGTGGATGACATTATCGTAGGCACGCTGCATGAAGGACGAATATATATTGCAGAACGGACGCATGCCCGACGCAGCCAGTCCGGCCGAGAACGTCACGGCATGTCCCTCGGCTATGCCCACGTCGAAACAGCGCTCGGGCATCTCGCGCATCATGATATTCATCGAACAGCCCGACGGCATGGCCGGAGTGATGCCCACCACGCGCGCATCGATGCGCGCCAGATCGAGCAGCGTCTGTCCGAAGACATCCTGATATCGTGCCGCGCCGTGCGCCGAGGCGATCCGCACACCGGTCTTGGGGTCGAAGCGTCCCGGAGCATGCCATGTCGACTGGTCGCTCTCGGCAGGGGTATAACCCTTGCCCTTGACCGTCTTGATATGCAGCAGCTTGGGACCCTTGATGCGTTTCAAGTTGCGCAGCGTGCGCACCAATTCGGCGATGTCGTGGCCGTCGATCTGTCCGAAATATCTGAAATCAAGGCTCTCGAACAGATTGCTGTTCTGCAACAGCCCCTGCTTGACGGCATTGCCCGTCTTCTGCATCATGCGCAACAGAGGCGGCACCTTGCCCAGCACGCGCCAAAGCCTGTTCTTGAAGCGGTTGTACGACGACGAGGTGGAGACCCTCACGAGATAACGTTCGAGCGCTCCGGTGGCCTTGTCGATGGCCATGTTGTTGTCGTTGAGTATGACCAGGATATCGCTGCGCGGACATGCGCCGGCGTTGTTGAGCCCCTCGAAAGCCAGTCCGCCTGTCATAGCGCCGTCGCCTATGACGGCCACCACGCTGCGCTTCTCGCCCCTCAGATCGGCGGCCTTGGCCATGCCGAACGCAGCCGAGATGCTGACCGACGAGTGTCCCGCGCCGAAGGCGTCGTACTCGCTCTCGGCCATGCGCGGAAAGCCGCTGATGCCGCCCAGCTTGCGGTTCGACAGAAACGCATCGCGACGTGCGGTGATGATCTTGTGGGCGTATGCCTGATGTCCGACATCCCACACTATCTTGTCGTCGGGCGTATCGTATACGTAGTGGAGAGCCACCGTGAGCTCAACGACGCCGAGGCTCGAAGCCAGATGACCCGGGTTGCGCGAACAGCACTCGACGATATAGCGTCTCAGCTCGGCGCAATAGTCGCCCAGTTGCGCCACGGTCAGCCTTTTCAGATCGGCCGGTGTATCGACCGCATATAGATATTTGTACTCTGCACAAGACATGATTCGACAAATATATAAAATAATCGCAACAGCGCATCGGCCGCCGCAGAATAATTTAACAAATACGATACAAACGATCCGAATTAGCGATTTTTTAGTATCTTCGCACAAATAATACGAATCGTATGCAATATCATAGAATCCTGCTCAAACTCAGCGGCGAGTCGTTGCAGGGCGACCGCGGCTTCGGACTCTCGACGGAGGTGCTCTCGTCGTATGCCGAACAGATAAAACGTGTACAGTCGACCGGCGTCGAGATCGGAATAGTGATCGGCGGCGGCAACATATTCCGCGGCTTGCAGGGCGCAGGGCGCGGCTTCGACCGCGTCAAGGGCGACCAGATGGGCATGCTCGCCACCATAATCAACTCTCTGGCGTTGCAGTCGGCGTTGGAGAGCGCAGGCGTAAAGGCCAAGGTGCTGACATCGATACGCATGGAGCCTATCGGCGAATACTACTCTAAGGCGCGTGCCTTGGAACTGCTGCAACAGGGATATGTCGTAATCATAGGCGGCGGCACGTCGAACCCCTACTTCTCGACCGATACGGCATCGGCTTTGCGTGGTATCGAGATCGAGGCCGAGGTAATGTTCAAGGGGACGCGCGTGGACGGCATATACACGGCCGACCCAGAGAAAGATCCCGCGGCCGAGCGCTTCGACCGCATCACGTTCGACGAGGTCATCGACCGACGATTGAAGGTCATGGACCAGACCGCATTCACGCTCTGCCGCGAGAACGGACTGGACATCATCGTATTCGACATGGACACGGAGGGCAATCTCGAACGCGTGCTGGCGGGCGAGCGCATAGGAACGCTTGTCACACAATAAAAAACTATCGAACAATGGCTATTCGCAGAAGACGTAAACGCGGCAGCACGATACAGCTGCTACTGATGCTCGTATTGCTCATCGCAATCGTGATAATGATAATCCTCTGGCCCACGCCGGCAGGCGCTTCGGCCGCGGCGCAGCGCCCGACCGAGCAGGCCGACCGCGCGATAATAGAGTCGACGCTGGTGCGCGCGGGAGACACGGCGCCCGATTTCCGCGTCGAGATGCTCGACGGCGAGCGCATAGTCCTCTCGTCGCTGCGCGGCAAGGTCGTGCTGCTCAACTTCTGGGCTACATGGTGCCCGCCCTGCCGCGAGGAGCTGTCGCACGTGCAGGCGGAGATCCTCGACCGCTTCGCGGGCAAGGATTTCGTCATGCTGCCCGTATCGCGCGGCGAGAGACGCGAGACGGTCGAGCGCTTCATCGATAAGACGGGCTATACATTCCCCGTCGGCCTGGATGCCGACCAGTCGATATTCCGCAAGTATGCCACCAACTACATACCGCGCAACTTCCTTATCGGCGCCGACGGCCGCGTGATATACGTATCGGTAGGTTACGACGAGGCCGACTTCGGCGAGATGATACGCAAGATCGACGAAGCACTCAAATAGACAATGCAAACAACATAAACGGAAAGATGTGATTATGGATACCAAAACCATTTTAGGCGAAGCCACCGATCGCATGCAGCGTGCGATAGACCACCTCGAAGAGGAGCTGCTGAACATCCGCGCCGGCAAGGCGTCGGTCAATGTCCTCAACGGCGTTATGGTCGATTACTACGGTTCGCAGACCCCCGTATCGGGCGTTGCGAGCGTTACCGTACCCGACGCCAAGACCGTGCTCATACAGCCGTGGGACAAGAATATGATACGCATGATCGAGAAGGCGATAATCGACTCGAATATAGGCCTCACGCCGTCGAACAACGGCGAGCAGATACGTCTGTCGATACCGCCCCTTACCGAGGAGCGCCGCCGCGAGATCGTCAAGAGCGTCCGCGCCGAGGCCGAGACGGCACGCATAAGCCTGCGCAACGCACGCCGCGATGCTGTCGAGGCGTTCAAGAAGGCGCAGAAGGAAGGCATGTCGGAGGACGAGTCCAAGGACGGCGAGGCACAGAGCCAGAAGCTGTTGGAGAAGTTCTCGAAGACGGTCGACACGGCTGTCGAGAAGAAGGAGAAAGAGGTTATGACGGTCTGATACTTGGCTGCAAGCGGCATTAGGCCGCACGCATCGAATCATCGGGGCAAACGGAACGTACGACGAGTACCGGCCGTCTGCCCCGATTTCGCTTACCCTCCGCGGCCGTCCTCGCGGCGCATGCAGGTTGCGCATGCGGAGCCGTTCTCCCAGTCCGCGTGCAGCCGCATTCAGTCAAGCGAGCCGGTCGCGAAGAGCGCGGCCGGCGTCACGTCGAGAAATTAATCGGCCACAAGCGCAATATAATCGTTGAAAAAAACGTATCTTTGCCATAAGCGACAAATTCTTAAAAAACCCGTATATGAAAAAACTGTTTCTTATCCTCTCGGCCGTCGGGATCACGCTCTCGGCAGCAGCCGACGAGGGCATGTGGCTGCTGCCCTACATCAAAAAGATGAACATCAAACAGATGCGCGCCAAGGGCTGCCGTCTCTCGGCCGACGACATCTACTCGGCCGACAAGAGCTCGTTGAAGGATGCGATCGTCGTATTCGGCGGCGGCTGCACCGGCGAGATCGTTTCGCCCGACGGCCTGCTCTTTACCAACCACCACTGCGGCTATTCGTCGATCCAGCAACTCTCGTCGGTCGACCACGACTATCTGGCCGACGGATTCTGGGCCGAGAACCGCGAGGGCGAGCTGCCCGCGCCGGGTCTGAAAGTGAGATTCGTACGTCACATAATCGACGTTACGCCCGATGTCATCGGCAACATCCCGTCGATCGCCGGCGAGGATGAGTATATGGCTATCGCGGAGCAGAACATCGCCGCCCTGACCAAAGAGCTCGAAGCGCAGTATCCCGGCATGGAGATCATCGTGCCGAGCTTCTTCGGCAACAACCAGTTCTTCGCATTCGTCTACGAGGTATATACCGACGTGCGTCTGGTGGGTACCCCGCCCTCGTCGATAGGCAAGTTCGGCGGCGACACGGACAACTGGATGTGGCCGCGCCACACGGGCGACTTCTCGATATTCCGCGTATATGCCGGCAAGGACAACCGTCCGGCGGCATACTCTAAGGACAACGTGCCCTACAAGGCCGAGCGCTGGCTCGACATATCGCTGAAAGGATACGACGAGGGCGACTTCGCCATGATAATGGGATTCCCCGGCTCGACGCAGCGCTACATGACCTCTTACGAGATCGACGACATGCTCGAAGTATCCAACCCGCAGCGCATATACATACGCGGCGAGCGTCAGAAGATACTGCGTTCGTTCATGGACAAGGATCAGGCGATACGCATACAGTACGCCGCCAAGTACGCCCAGTCGTCGAACTACTGGAAGAACTCGATCGGCATGTCGCGCGGCATCGAGAAACTCGACGTCCGCTCGAAGAAGCTCGTTCAGGAGGAGGCCTTCTCGGCCTGGGCTGCCGCCAACACCCTGCCCGAGGAGCGTTTCACGGAGGCTCTGCCCATGATCGAGCGTTATACCGCTCAGACACGCGACCTGTCGGCCAGAATGCAGTATGTAAGCGAGGCCATGTACGGCGCCATAGAGCTCATCCGCGCCGCAGCCACGGCACAGGCGCTCGAAGGAGAGGAGTTTACCGAGAGACACCGCGAGGCATTGTCCAACTTCTACAAGGACTACAACGCCGAGGTGGACCGCGCCGTGGCCAAACGCATGCTGCGCATATTCCGCGAGAACGTATCGGAGCTGCCGTCGGTATACGCCGATGTGATCGACGCCCGCTTCGGCGGCGACTCGGACGCATACGTCGACTATCTCTACGACAACTCGAAGTTCACTTCGTTCGAGGGCTTCTGCGCCGCTATCGAAAGCAAGGAGGATATATCGGCCGACCCGGCCGTCGTGCTCGCCGCCTCGATCGACGAGGTATATACGGCCCTCTACGCACAGCTCGCGCCGCTGCGCAAGATCTACGACGAGGGACACCGCCGCTACATAGCCGGCCTGATGCGCATGCAGCCCGACAAGGCGTGGGCGTCGGATGCCAACTTCACGCTGCGTCTTACATACGGTCAGGTATTGCCCTACAACCCTGCCGACGGCATAACCTACAAGTACTACACGACCCTCGACGGCGTAATAGCCAAGGAGGATCCGTCTAACCCCGTCGAGTTTACCGTACCCGAGCGCCTGAAAGAGCTGCACGCCGCACGCGACTACGGCCGCTATGCCGACCGCGACGGCCGTCTGCCGGTGGCCTTCCTGGCCAACTGCGACATCACGGGAGGCAACTCGGGCTCGCCCGTGCTGAACAGCCGCGGAGAGCTGATCGGTCTGGCATTCGACGGCAACTGGGAAGCCATGTCGGGCGACGTGGCCTTCGAGCCGGAGCTGCAACGCACCATAGCCGTCGACATCCGCTACGTGCTCTTTACGATCGACAAGTTCGCCGGAGCCCGCTGGCTGCTCGACGAGCTGACGATAAAGTAACGCGCACTGCGCCGCACAGCGATGCAAGGCCGCCCGACGACTGTCGCGGGCGGCCTTGCCGCATTCTGCGGGCTGCATTTTATCGCCGGAAAAGGCTGTCCGTTACGCTATTTTTTATTATTTTTGCAGCCGGGCATGCCCTGTCGCGGCGAGCGCCGCGGGCTGCCGGAAAGAGGGCGGCATGGGCAGAACCTACAAAACGCAGGAAATATCTGAATAACAACTAATAATATGGGAAGAGCATTTGAATATCGCAAGGCGAGAAAGATGAAGCGCTGGGGTCACATGGCGCGCACGTTTACCAAGATAGGCAAGGAGATCGAAATGGCGGTCAAGGCATCGGGACCCGATCCGTCGAGCAACCTGCGCCTGAGACTGCTCATGCAGAACGCCAAGGCCGAGAACATGCCCAAGGAGAATGTCGAGCGTGCCATCAAGCGCGCCACCGACAAGGATGCCGCCGACTACAAGGAGGTGATCTACGAGGGATACGGACCTCACGGCATTGCGGTGCTGGTCGAGACGGCTACCGACAACACCAACCGCACGGTGGCCAGCGTGCGCATGTACTTCAACAAGTACGGCGGAACGCTCGGCACGTCGGGCTCGGTGGGCTTCATGTTCGAGCACAAGTGCGTATTCAAGTTCAAGCCCGCCGAAGGCGTCGACTTGGAGGAGCTCGAATTGGAGATGATCGATCTTGGCGTCGACGAGTTCTACCCCGAGCAGAGCGAAGTAACGGTATATGCCCCCTACGAGTCGTTCGGCGCGATACAGAAATGGATCGAGGACAACGGCTACGAGCTGGTATCGGGCGAGTCGGTAAGAATACCGACCGATACAAAGGAGCTGACGGCCGAGGAGCGCGAGTCGGTAAACAAGCTCATCGAGCACCTCGAAGAGGACGACGACGTGACCAACGTCTACACCACCATGAAGGAGGAGGAGGAGAGCGACGAAGAGGAGGAGTAACCCCCGCAACCCGCCGCAACGAATTATCAACCGGCCGCAAGGCAGAAAGAGACGAAAGAGTATGAAGTTCAACGAATACAAGGGTCTCGACCTGTCCGCAGTAGCGAGCGAAGTGCTCGAACGCTGGACACGCAACGACACCTTCCACAAGAGTATAACCACGCGCGAGGGACATCCCGCATTCGTGTTCTACGAGGGTCCCCCCTCGGCCAACGGCCTGCCGGGCATACACCATGTCATGGCGCGCACGATAAAGGATATATTCTGCCGCTTCAAGACGCAGCAGGGTTATCTGGTACACCGCAAGGCCGGCTGGGACACCCACGGCCTTCCGGTCGAGTTGGGCGTGGAGAAGAAGTTAGGCATAACCAAGGAGGACATAGGCCGCAAGATCTCGATCGAGGAGTACAACCGCACATGCCGCGAGGCCGTAATGGAGTTTACCGACGTATGGGAGAACCTAACGCGCCGCATGGGCTACTGGGTCAACATGGACGACCCGTACATCACATACGACAACAAGTATATCGAGACGTTGTGGTATCTGTTGAAGCAGCTCTTCGACAAGGGTCTGCTCTACAAGGGCTACACCATACAGCCCTACTCGCCGGCCGCAGGCACGGGTCTGTCTACACACGAGCTGAACCAGCCCGGCTGCTACCGCGACGTCAAGGATACGACCTGCACCGCGCAGTTCCGCATCGTGCGCAACGAGCGCAGCGAGGAGCTGTTCGACGGCGCCGAGGGCGAGCTCTACTTCCTCGCATGGACCACTACCCCGTGGACGCTGCCGTCGAATACGGCGCTGGCCGTGGGACCCGACATCGAGTATGTCCGTGTCAAGTGCCGCAACCCCTACACCGACGCGCAGCAGACCGTCATAATGGCCTCGGCGCTCGTGCCGACACTCTTTACCAAGAAGATGGCGGGCACATACACCGTCGACGGCAGGACATGGCGCGGCCGCGAGCTGGCGGGTGTGGAGTACGAGCAGCTGATCGACTGGATCAAGCCCGCAGGCGATGCGTTCCGCGTCATCGGCGGCGACTACGTTTCGGTGGCCGACGGTACGGGTATAGTCCACATCGCGCCGACATTCGGTGCCGACGACGACCGCGTGGCACGTCAGGCGGGCATCGCTCCGCTCTTCGTGGTCGACAAGGCCGGCAAGAACCAGCCCATGGTCGACCGCCGCGGCCGCTTCTACCCGATCGAGGATCTCGACGAGAAGTTCGTCCAGACCAATGTCGACGCCGGGCGCTACGCCGAGTATGCCGGACGTTACGTCAAGAACGCATACGACGAGACGCTGGCTGAGAGCGACTCGACGCTCGACATAGACATATCGGTCATGCTGAAAGCCGAGAACAAGGTCTTCAAGATCGAGAAGCACGTACACTCGTATCCGCACTGCTGGCGCACCGACAAGCCGGTGCTGTACTACCCTCTCGACTCGTGGTTCATCCGCACCACGGCGCTCAAAGAGCGCATGATAGAGCTCAACCGCACGATAGCATGGCACCCCGAGTCGACCGGCACGGGACGCTTCGGCAAGTGGTTGGAGGGTCTGGTGGACTGGAACCTGTCGCGCTCGCGCTTCTGGGGTACGCCGCTGCCGATATGGGCGACGGAGGACCACTCGGAGATGAAGTGCATAGGCTCGATCGAGGAGCTGATATCGGAGATAGACCGCTCGGTCGAGGCCGGTCTGATGACGGAGAACCCCTACAAGGCATTCCGCGTGGGCGACATGTCGAAGGAGAATTACTCGACCGATGTCATAGACCTGCACCGTCCCTATGTCGACCGCATAGTGCTCATCTCGTCGAAGGGCGAGCCGATGCACCGCGAAAGCGACCTTATCGACGTATGGTTCGACTCGGGCGCGATGCCCTATGCGCAGCTGCACTATCCGTTCGAGAATGCCGACGGTTTCAGCGAGGTATACCCGGCCGACTTCATCGCCGAGGGCGTCGACCAGACGCGCGGCTGGTTCTTCACGCTGCACGCCATAGCCACGATGCTCTTCGACTCGGTGGCATTCAAGAACATCATATCGAACGGTCTGGTGCTCGACAAGAACGGCAACAAGATGTCGAAGCGTCTGGGCAATGCCGTCGATCCGTTCGAGATACTCGACACCTACGGCGCCGACGCGGCACGCTGGTATATGATAAGCAACTCGCAGCCGTGGGACAACCTCAAATTCGACCCCGCAGGCGTCGACGAGTGCCGCCGCAAGTTCTTCGGCACGCTCTACAACACATACTCGTTCTTCGCGCTCTATGCCAATGTCGACGGCTTCACGGGACGCGAGGAGCAGGTACCCGTTGCCGAGCGCCCAGAGATAGACCGCTGGATAATATCGCTGCTCAACACGCTGGTCGACAACGTGACCGCATCGTTGGAGAATTACGACCCGACGCCCGCGGCACGCATGATACAGGACTTCGTCTCGGAAAACCTGTCGAACTGGTACGTGCGCCTGAACCGCAAGCGTTTCTGGGGCGGAGGCCTCACGCGCGACAAGCTCGCGGCATACCAGACGCTCTACACCTGTCTGGAAACCGTAGCCATGCTTGCAGCACCTATCGCACCGTTCATCTCAGACCGCATATTTACCGATCTGAACGCCGTCAGCGGCCGCCACACCGACGAGTCGGTGCATCTGGCTGCATTCCCCGAGGCGGACAAGGCGTTGATCGACGCCGAGTTGGAGGAGATGATGTCGCTCGCGCAGAGAGTATCGTCTATGGTGCTGGCACTGCGCCGCAAGGTCAATATCAAGGTACGCCAGCCGCTTACAAAGATCCTCATACCGGTGCTCGATCACACCACGGCCGAGCGCATCGAAGCTGTCAAGACGCTCGTAATGAACGAAGTGAACGTCAAGCAGATCGAGCTTATAAGCGACACGACGGGCGTGATAACCAAGCGTATCAAGCCCAACTTCAAGACCCTCGGTCCCAAGTACGGCAAGTACATGAAGCAGATCGCGGCTCTGGTGGCCGGCTTCACGCAGGAGCAGATCGCGGCCGTAGAACGCGACGCCGAGACGGTGCTCGACATAGCCGGCGAGAAGGTGGTAACGACACCTGCCGACTACGAGATCACGTCGGAGGATATGCCCGGCTGGCTCGTCACCTCCGAAGGACGCCTGACCGTCGCACTCGACATTACCGTTACCGAGGAGCTCCGTCGTGAGGGCGTGGCGCGGGAATTGATAAACCGCATTCAAAATATCCGCAAGGAGTCGGGATTCGAAGTCACGGACAAGATCGACGTCGAGATCGAGCGCACTGCGCTTACCGAGGGCGCCGTCGAACAGTTCGCCGACTACATCGCATCGCAGACGCTCGCCGTCGGCGTGAAATGTACCGATACGCCTGCCGGCAGCTTCGTGGTTGGCTCGGATGTCGACGACGAGCCCGTGAAGATCGCCGTGACGCGTCTTTCTTAACGACGACGCGCCGAACGATTTGGATATTTGATAAATATTGTTTATCTTTACTTTAACAAAAGGTAATTATATACGACTCGACCTTTGAAAGACAATTCCCCCTCCTTCGCGGAAGGGGGGGGG
>Ga0073907_1003351_pt1 | contig 13635 bp, 10 predicted proteins | sample GluameincwithD2O_FD_65483 | JGI IMG/M metagenome (GOLD analysis project Ga0073907, IMG submission 65483) | Mouse cecum microbial communities from Vienna, Austria - Glucosamine amended microcosms incubated with D2O | ecosystem: Host-associated > Mammals > Digestive system > Large intestine >... | reverse complement strand
CCCCATGTCCCAGCGGCGGACCGAAAGGCTGGAGGAGGCGGTGATCCTTCCGGCGGGGGAGGTGCTGCCCGGTTTGTCGGGCGACCCGGACGCTTTGGGCGGCGACCTCCATCTGCCGGAGATCTATCCCCAAATGGCGACAGCGGCGGACTATTTCCCCCCCGACGCCGTCGTGCTGCTCAGCGAGAGCGGGCGCATTACCGAGCGGGGTGAGCACTACCTCTGGCAGCTGGACGAGGACGTCAAGACCTTGATCGAAAAGGAAAGGCTGGGCCCCAAGCCGGGAGCCTACGCCCGGCGGATGGAGGAGCTGACCAGCCGGCTGGAGGACTGGCCGGTGGTGTATCTGGACTCCTTTGCCGTGTCCAGCTATCCCAGCCGTCCCAAGACCCTGCTGTCCATTATGGCCAAGCAGCTGCCCTCCTTTGGCGGCAGCCTGGAGACCGCTGTCAGCGACCTTTCTCACTACCAGCGCGCGGGCTACGCCGTTACCGTGCTGGTGGCCAGCGAACAGCGGGCGCTGAACCTCCAAAGCCTCCTGCGGGAGGAGAAGGTGCGTGCGGCGGTGGACTTTTCCCTCCATGACCTGCCTGGTCCCGGTCAAGCGGTGATCTGCGTGGGGGGGCTGACAGCAGGGGTGGAATACCCTGACCTGAAATGCGCGATCCTCACGCAAGGCTCCACCGCGCCGGTAAGGAAGAGACGCCGCCACATCAAGGACAAGTCCAACCGCCAAAAGCTCAGCTCTTACGCCGACCTGCGCCCCGGGGACCTGGTGGTCCACAGCCAGTACGGCATAGGCCGCTTTGTGGCGCTGGCGAAGATGCGGGTGGACGAGGTGGACAAGGAGTACATGAAGATCGCCTACGCGGGTACCGATGTGCTCTACGTCCCCATTACCCAGCTGGACCTGGTGAATAAATACATCGGCGGCGGCGAGGACGGGGCAAACCGCAAGCTCTCCCGCCTGGGCGGCGGCGACTGGGACCGGGCCAAGTCCAAGGCCAAGGGGGCGGTGGCCGAGCTGGCTAAGGGGCTGGTCCAACTCTATGCCCAACGCCAGCGGCTGCCTGGCTTCGCCTTTTCCCCCGACTCCCCCTGGCAAAAGGAGTTTGAGGACCAGTTCGCCTACACCGAGACGGAGGACCAGCTTCGCTGCGTGGCGGAGATTAAAAAAGACATGGAAAGGCCCCAGCCCATGGACCGTCTTCTGTGTGGCGACGTAGGCTACGGCAAGACGGAGGTGGCCTTCCGGGCCATTATGAAGTGCGTTTTGGACGGCAAGCAGGCGGCCATTTTGGTGCCCACTACCGTTCTGGCCCGCCAGCACTTTTTGACCGCTAAGGCCCGGTTCGCCAAATATCCGGTAAACATTGCCTCTCTTTCCCGGTTCAACACCCCTGCCCAAACCCGGGACGTGCTCCAAAATCTGAAGGACGGGCGGGTGGATCTGCTGGTGGGCACCCACAGGCTCCTTCAAAAGGATGTGGAATTTAAAGATCTGGGATTGCTGGTGGTGGACGAGGAGCAGCGCTTCGGCGTCACCCACAAGGAAAGGTTGAAGGAGCTCTGTAAGCAGGTGGACGTGCTCACCCTGTCCGCTACCCCCATCCCCCGGACGTTGAACATGGCTCTGTCGGGCATTCGGGATATGTCTACCCTGGAGGAGCCGCCCTCCGACCGCCAGCCGGTGCAGACCTACGTGCTGGAGCACGACTGGTCCGTCCTTGCCGACGCCATCCGCCGGGAGGTGGAGCGTGGCGGCCAGGTCTACTATCTCCACAACCGCGTGGACACCATTGCCCGGTGCGCCCGGCGGCTCCAGGAGCATTTGGGCGATACGGTGTCCATCGCCGTGGCTCACGGGCGCATGACCCAGGAGGAGATCAACAACGTCATGACCGACCTCTCCGAGGGGAATGTAGACGTGCTGGTGTGTACCACCATCATTGAGACGGGCATCGACGTGCCCAACGTAAACACCCTTATTATCGAAAACGCCGACAATCTAGGCCTGGCCCAGCTCCACCAGATCCGGGGACGGGTGGGCCGTTCCTCCCGCCGGGCGGTGGCCTATCTGACCTATAAGAAGGGCAAGGTGCTGGACCAGACCGCCGCCAAGCGGCTGTCCGCCATCCGGGAGTTCGCGGAGTTTGGCTCGGGCTTTAAGATCGCCATGCGGGATCTGGAGATCCGAGGCGCGGGGAATATCCTTGGCCCGGAGCAGTCGGGCTTTATGGTCAGCGTGGGCTATGATATGTATCTCCAGCTTTTGGAGGAGGCCGTGCTGGAGGAGCGGGGAGAGGCCCCGGTGGCCAAGACCGAGTGCGCCGCTGACCTCAGCGTCTCCGCCGCCATTCCCGACCGCTATGTGCCGCAGGCGGAGCAGAGGATGGACCTTTACCGCCGCATTGCCGCCATCCGAAGCGAGGAGGAGGCAGACGACCTGACCGACGAGCTCATCGACCGCTACGGAGACCCGCCGCGGCAGGTGAACAACCTCATCGCCGTGGCCCTGATGCGGGCGCTGGCAGCCCAAAACGGCATCTCCGAGATCACCCAGAAGGGGCAAACGGTGGTGTTTTCTCTGGCGGAGGTGGACCTCCAGCGCCTGTCCAAGCTGTGCAGCGGGGAGAAGTACCAGACCCGGGTGCGGTTCGCGCCGGGAGATAAGCCCTACCTCACTCTGCGGCTCAAGCGAGGGGAGGACCCTCTCCGGTGGGGAGCGAAGCTGGTGGAGGATTACGCGAAAACCCGGGAGGTGGCAACGTGAAACGGCTGCTTGCGCTTTGTCTGGCCCTATGTCTGCTTTGCGGCTGCGGCCTTTTTACACCGCAGGCCACCCTTCCCCCCGGAGCCACGGGGGACCCGCCGCCCACCTGCCCGCCTCGGCCTGAGGCAGCGGAACAGCTCACCTGGCTCCACGGATTTTACGCCATCTCGTCCTATGAGCAGCTGTCCCTGGCGGACAAGCTGGACGCGGTGAGCCTGGGCTGGGCGCGTATGTGTTTTGACGCCCAGCGGGGCCCCTGGGTGAACACCACCTCGGAGGGGGGCAACGGCTGGGTCACCCCCAAAGGGAGCGAGACGGTGCTGGAAGCCTTGGAGGAAAAGGGCGTGGGCTATCCCCTCAGCGTGTTTACCTCCCAGGACAACAAGACCGTCCTGCCCGACGGGACGCAGACCAACGTGCTGGTCACCGTGATCTCGGAGGAGTACCGCGATGCTGCTATAGACACGCTGGTGGCCGCTGCTGAACGATACTCCGGCCTGACCGTTGACTTTGAGGGGCTGGCCTCGGGCCAGTATAGAGAGGTGTTTTCCGACTTTATGTCCCTTTTGCGGGAGCGGCTTCCGGCGGATAAGACCCTTTATGTGGCTGTTCCGCCGGACACCTGGTACCAGGGCTACGACTACCGGGCGCTGGGGGAGATCTGCGACAAGGTCATTCTCATGGCCCATGACTACCAGTGGCAGTCGGTGCCTGTAGACGCCATTGGTACTGAGAACACCTACACCCCTCTGACCCCCCTGCCAAGGGTGGAGGAGGCCCTGTGGAGCATCACCGACCCGGTGACCGGAGTGGCGGACGCATCCAAGGTCGCCCTGGCCATTTCCTTTGCCACGGTGGGCGTGGAGGTAGAAGAGGAGGCTGACCTTTTGAAGGGGGACAGGCTCTATAACCCCGGCGTTCAGACCCTGGCCAGGCGGCTGGTCCAGGAGGACGCGGAAATTTGCTGGGACGAGGGGTCCGCCTCCTCTTATGTGTTCTACCACGACGAGGAGGGCCGCCGCTATAAGGTCTGGTATGAATCCCCTGAGAGCGTAGCGGCCAAAATAGAGGCGGCGCTGGCGTGCGGCGTGTCCGGCTTAAGCCTGTGGCGGCTGGGGGCGGTGCCCGAGTTTGAACACTATAATGTGTGGAGCGTTATTTTAGAGAAGGCTGAGCGCTGAACAAAGGAGAGACGCAGAGATGAAAGAGAGTATGCGCGCCGCAGTCAAGGACTGGAGAGGGACGTTGAAAATATGGGGGCTGATGACCTTTGGCACTGTGCTGGTGGCCTTGGGGGTCTACTGCTTTAAGTTCCCCAACCACTTTTCCACCGGAGGCGTCTCCGGCCTGGGCGTGGTGCTGGGGGGGCTGTTTCCCGGCTTTACCCCCGGTAATATCATCACCGTCATCAACATTTTGTTTTTGGCGCTGGGCTTTGCGGTCCTAAAGGGAGGCTTTGGGGTCAAAACGGTCTACTGCTCGCTGCTGTTCTCCCTTTTGCTGGATGTGCTGGAGCGGGTGTGGCCGCTGGAGGCGCCCCTCACCGACCAGCCCCTTTTGGAGTTGTTCTTCGCGGTGCTTTTGCCTGCCCTCGGTTCGGGGATCCTGTTTAATATCGGCGCCTCCACCGGGGGCACTGATATCGCCGCTCTGATCCTGAAAAAATATACCGCCATGGACACGGGTATGGCCCTGCTGTGCTGTGACGTGCTCATCGCCGCGGGGACCTTTTTGGTGTTTGACGCGGCCACGGGCCTCTTTTCCGTTTTGGGCCTGGTGCTCAAGTCTACCCTCATCGATACGGTGATCGAGTCTCTGAACCGGAAAAAGAGCTTCACCGTCATCACCACCAAGCCCCAGGAGGTGTGCGATTTTATCACACATACCATCAAGCGGGGCGCTACGGTGTGGCAGGGCAAGGGAGCATATACCGACGCGGACCACTGGGTCATTCTCACCGCCCTCAGCCGGGGGCAGGCGGTGGCCCTGCGAAATTACGTGAAAACGGTGGACCCCCATGCCTTTTTCGTCATCTCCAACTCCAGCGAGATTTTCGGAAAAGGGTTTCTGCGGGCGTAAATTCACGAATCGTTCACTTGCCACAACCATTGCGCTGTGGTAATATGATAAAGGTTAGAAAAGCTCGTTTTTGCAAGGAGGCAACTATGAAAAAGCTGTATTTCCGCGTTTTGACCCTGGGGACCCTCCTGGCCCTGACGCTTACCCTGGCCGCCTGCGGGCCCAGGAAACCCGTGGAGTCTACGCCGACCCCCACCCCGGAGCCCTTGCCCACGCGGGAGGTGGATGAGCTGGACGGGATCGGCGTGGATTTCCTCCCCGACAACGCCATCGACGTGACGAAGGAGATCCTGGGCTTTTCCCAGGACACGCCCCTGTTCACAGTCAACGGCGAGGCGGTCACGGCGGAGGAATACCTCTATTGGCTGGGCAATATGACGGCCTATTACCAGATGATGTTTGCCTACTCCGGCGGCGGAACGCTGGACCTGGGCGAGGTGCTTTACGGGGGGACAGGCGAAGAACCCTCGGTGACCTGGGATCAGCAGCTCAAGGAGGTTGCCTATCAAAATTCTCTGCTGCTGGCGGTGATGCCCCAGGCGGCGGCGCAGTTTGGGATAGAGCTGGACGAGGGGGATATAGCCGAGCTGATCGAGCAGCGCAAGAGCAACATTGAAAGCGCGGGGGGCGAGGCGGAGTATGCCCGTCAGCTTCAGTCTATGGGGATCGATGACAAGACCGCCTTTCGTCTAGACCAGGCGTCCGCGCTGTTTTCCAAGCTCCAGGAGGCCTACACCGAAAAGGTAAACACACCGGGAGACCCCGAGGCGCTGAGCGACACGGATGTGGCGGAATATCTGGAGGAAGAGGGGATCCTCCGGGCCAAGCATATCCTGCTGTTGACCAAAGATATGACCACCTACGAGGAATATGACGACGCCAAAAAGGCGGAGCAGAAGGCCAAGGCGGAGGACATTTTGACCCAGCTGCGCGCCGATCCGAGCAGATTTGACGCGCTGATGATGGAATATTCCGAGGACAGCGGACTAGAGGCCTATCCCGACGGATATCTCTTTGGTCCGGGGGAGATGGTGGCTTCCTTTGAGGAGGGGACCAAGGCGCTGGAGGTGGGCGCCATCTCCGAGATCATTGAGAGCGAGTTTGGCTATCATATCATTCTCCGGCTGGACGCGGACTGTGAGGAAAGCCGGGCCGACTGTGTGGACTGGAAATTCAACCATATGATGGAGGAGTGGACGAAGAACGCGGTGGTGGAAAAGGCACCGGAATATGACTCCTTTACCACCGACACGTACTATTCCGCACTGCTGGACTTCCAGGAAACCCTCCAGGAGCCGGAGGTAAAGGATATGTCCACCGCTACGCCGGTACCGATGGAGACCTATACGCCCATGGAGACGGATGGAGCCATGGAGACGTTGACGCCCGCGGGGGACTAAGCCCCTGCCGAACTTACCGCCAGCAAAGGAGCTGACCCCTATGACCAATCTTTTGCAGCCTATGCCGATGGAGCGCATGGTAGAGCATGTGGCCCGAGAGCTGGAGATGACCTCAATGGTCTTCTCTGTGGCCCCGGGGTACCGGGGCGCGGCCCCCGGCGCGGAGCTGCCTTTTGGGCGGCTGGACCTGCCGCTGGGGACGGCGCCGGGACCTCACGGTCTGCTGGCCCAGGGCCTGGTCAGCGCCTATGTGGCGGGAGCCAGATTTTTGTCCCTGGCGCCGCTGGGGACAGCTGTGCCCGAGCTAGAAACGGACAGCGGCGGCGTTTGCCGCCGCAGGGAACGGTCCGGCGGTGGGCTCGGCCCCCGTCAGGCCGCCGCCGAGGCGGTGAAGGGGAGCATCCTGATCGGACTGCTGTGCCGGGAGCTGGGGCTGGGCGATCCGCGGGGGGTCCATTTGTGCATGGCGCTGCCCGGCGAGCGGGCGTTTTTGGAGCGGCCTGAGGTGCAAGAGTATCTGGACACCCTGCAGGACGCCTCGGGGACCGAGCTGTGGAGCGCGGCCCTGGCGGTGGCTGGGCGAGCGGTGGGCCGGTTCAACAATTTAGAGCGGGAGGACCTGGACGCCCTGGACCCCCACATTGCCCGGGTGGCCCGGGTGACCCTGCCAAAAAACGGGGACTTCTCCGGGGTGGAGCTGTTGCTGCGCCGGGGTCTCCATGTGTTGTGCCGCATTGATCTCTCTTGGCTGTCCGGCGGGGATGCCAACAGGGCGCTGGCCTCGCTGGCGCCCTTGGGGGAGCTGGCCCGTGCCGCCGAGGGCTGGGGAGCGTCTCTGGCGCTGGAGGCGTCGGGCAGTCTGCCCACAGAGGGGGAAGAGCTCCTTTCCGGTCCCTTTACCGCCCCGGATACGCTGCGGCTGGCGGCCCGTGTGGCGGAGCTTCTGCCCGGTTTGCCCCTCTGCTATGCCGGCGGGGCGGACCAGCTGAATATGGCGCGGCTGGCGGGCCAGGGCTTTGCCGCTGTCAGCGTCTGTACCACCCTGCTCAAGCCAGGCGGGTATCTGCGTCTTCGCCAGCTGGCCAGGACCCTGGCTGCCCTGCGCGCCCCCGGCGTTCGCCCGATCGGGAAGGTGTCTCCGGCGGGGCTGTTGACGCTGGCGAACGCGCTGGAGCGAGAACCCCACTATCAGCGGCGGAACGCGGAGCCGTGGGCCAAGCTGTCAGGGAAGCCTCCGGTCATCGACTGCTTTACCGCTCCCTGCCAAGGGGGATGCCCCTTTGGGGAGGATATTCCGGGCGCACTGCGCCTGATGAGCGACGGGCGCTTCCGAGACGCCCTTCAGGTCATTTTGGACCGTAACCCCTTGCCCCATATTACGGGGGCTTACTGCCACCAGCCCTGCCGGGACCGCTGTACCCGGACGTTTTACGACGAGGCGGTGGCGGTAGGGGAAGCGGAGGCCCTGTGCGCCGCCACTGCCTGGGAGGATCTGCTGGCCCGTCTGGAGACGGCGGAGCCGCTGGTGGGACAGCGGGTCGCCGTTTTGGGCGGTGGCGTGTCGGGAATGGCGGCGGCTTTCCTCTTTGCCCGGCGGGGCGTACCCGTGACCCTCTTTGAAGAGGCCGCGGCACTGGGTGGAGCTCTGCGGCGAATGGGAGCGGCAGCTGCAGAGGCCATCGACCTGGACGCCCAGCTTCTGGACGTGATGGAGGTGGACGTCCGCCTGGGGGCGGAGACCCCCGCCCCTGACCATCTGCTGAAGCGGGGCTACAGCCATGTGGTAGATGCCAGAGAGGCCGGGGAGTTTCCAGAGGGAGACGGGGAAGGCCAGCTGGCTTTGGACGAGGAGGAGCTGCGCGCGGGTGACCTCAGCGCCCGTATCTTTGTTCTGGGGGACGGCGGGGAGGATGTGCCCCAGGCCATTGCCGCCGCCCACCGGGTGGTGGATGGCCTGTTGGGTCCTGCAAAACCTTACCCCCACCCGGCGGGTCGCCGGGGCGGAGCCATGGGCAAAAAGGGAAAGCTTTTGCCCCAGGGCGAGGCGGGGGAGGAGTGCCACCGCTGCCTGGAGTGCGCCACGGTGTGTGAGTGCTGCGTGGACGTGTGTCCCAACCGGGCCAACGTGCCCATTACGGTGTTGACCCGGCGTCGGCCTCAGATTCTGCACCAGGACGCCCACTGCCACGCCTGCGGCCTGTGTGCCTCCTGTTGCCCCTATGAGGGTGCGCCCTGGCGGGACAAATTTACCCTCTTTGAGACCACGGAGGCCTTCACCCGAAGCGCCAACGACGGCTTTGTGGTGCTGGACTTTTTGAGCCGCAAGGTCCGTCTGCGGTTGAACGGCAGGGTGCGCGACGCATCTCTTCGAGCGGTGGACCTGTCTATCCCGGGGGAGATCCAAGAGCTGATGGAGACCATCTTTACCGACTACCCGTACTTATTGGACCCGAACCGCCGCAAGAACGACGACCAGGTCACGATGTGGCCTTGACCGGCAAGACAAAAGGGACGGTTCTCCTGTCGGATAGAGCCCGACAGAGAAAACCGTCCCTCGGTTTTGCTGTGAACGGCTCAGAAAAAGAGCCGCTCCAGGAGAAATTTCAGGCCGATAAGGATGAGAACAACGCCTCCGATCGCCTGTGCCCACCGTTGAAAGGCGCAGCCCAGCCGCTGTCCTACCACCGCGCCCAGCAATGAGAGCAGAAAGGCGGTGAGGCCGATGACGGCGCAGGACAAAAACAGGGGGAAGGCCATAAAGGCGGCGGAGACTCCTACGGCCAGGGCATCGATGCTGGTGGCGACGGCTAGGGCCAGCAGCTTGCGGACGGTAAGCTGGCCATAGGCGGCGGAGGGGACCTCGCAGTCCTTGTTTTGCCAGGCGTCCAGCACCATCCGTCCGCCCACAAAGGCCAGCAGGGCAAAAGCGATGAAGGGCGCGGCGGTCGCGATAAAGGAGGAGAGGGTATGCCCCAGCAAAAAACCGAGCAGGGGCATCCCAAACTGGAAGCCGCCAAACCAGAGGCCCATGCGCAGGCCCTGTTTCCAGGCGGCCTGGGGGTTTGTCATTCCAACGGAAACGGACACGGCCATGGCATCCAGGGCCAGACTGACGGCAATCAACAAAAGCTGAAGCACGTAAATTCCCTCCAATGTATGCAGCGGCGGCTTGAAAATCAAAGTATAGCACAAGACAAGCTATGTGGCAACGAGGAAAAGTATGACAGGAGGTGGCGCGGTGAGCAACGAGGACTATATGAGAGAGGCGCTGACGTTGGCGAAGGAGTGCCTGGTCACCGGGGATGTGCCTGTGGGGTGCGTGGTGGTCTCTCCCGTGGGGGAGATCATCGGCCGGGGGCGCAATCGGCGCGAAGAGCTGGGCTCCGCTACCCGCCACGCCGAGGTGGAGGCCATCGAGGCGGCCTGTGCCCGCATGGGCTCCTGGCGGCTCACGGGCTGCTCCCTTTATGTGACCCTGGAGCCGTGCCCTATGTGCGCCGGGGCCATTTGGAACGCGCGGCTGTCTGACCTCTGGTATGGAGCGCGGGAGGCGCGCTCCGGGTGCTGTGGCTCAGTGGTCAATCTCTTTGCCGAGGGACTGGACCACACCACCGCCGTACGGGGCGGCCTGCTGGAGGAGGAGTGTGCCGCGGTGCTCGGCGAATTTTTCCAGGCGCGGCGGTAACCCCGCCGGCCCGAGCAATGAAATATCCAAACAGCAAAAACACCGACCACAGGTCGGTGTTTTTGCTGTTTGGATTTGGAGGATAGAATGAAAGAAGAAGTCTCTTGCGAATATAAGAATACCAAGGGGTTGTTACAAAAGTTCCAAAGGAGTTGTTACGGAACTATTAAATCTAAAAAATTTTCCCGCGAGATTTGTGTCTTTTTGGTGGACATAAAGAGGCGTGTCAGGGGCAAACTACCTCAAATGAGGTGAATTGTCATGGGCATTTTTGGACGTAAACGGCCGCCGGGCCGACCCCACCCCCGGCCTGAGCCGATGTTTAACGTGCCGCTCAGCGCCGCGGCGCTGAAGGATGCGTTTCAAAGCTGTGTGGACTTTACTACCCGGGAACTTCGCCTGGCGGGAGATCCGGCGCGGGTGGTGACTTTGTGCGCGGTGGATGGGATGGTGCGCTCGGAGCGGGTAAACGATTATATCCTGCGCCCGCTGGCCCAGGATGAGGCTCTGCGAAAGGCCGACCTGGAGGGGTGTTTCCGGCTGCTGGCATCGGGGGCGCTTTACAACTTGTCGGTAAGCGAGGTAAAAAGCACCGATGAGGCGGTGTTTGCCTTGATGGAGGGGTCGGTGGTGCTGTGGTTCGAGGGGCTGAACAGAGCCCTGAAATGCGGCGTGGCCACGGAGGAAAAACGCTCCATTGGTGACCCGGAGGACGAGCCGGCGGCTAAGGCGGGGAAAGACTCCTTTGTGGAAGGGGTGCGCACCAACACCAGCCTGGTGCGCCGCCGGCTCAGAAGCGCCCATCTGCGGATCGAGGAGCAGGTGGTGGGGCGGCAGACCCGCACTCCGGTGGACGTCATCTATCTGGAGGGCATTGCTCGGCCAGAGATTGTGGCCGAGGTAAAGAAGCGGCTGGAGGAAATGGATATTGACGGAGTGATCAATGCGGGACATGTTGAACAGTATCTGTGTGACCGCCTGGTCACCCCGTTCCCGCAGCTGTTGGCGACCCAGCGGCCGGACCGCTTTTCCGCCAATTTGCTGGCGGGGCGGGTGGGGCTAATTGTAGACGGTCTGCCCTTGGGCTTTCTCTTGCCGGGGACGGTGGGACTCTTTTTGGCGGCGGAGCAGGACCGGACGGACAATTGGATGGTGTCGCGGGCGCTGACGGTGCTGCGCTATGCCGCTATGTTGCTCAGCCTGTTTCTCCCCGCGGTCTATGTGTCGGCGGTGCTGTTTCATTCAGAAATGATTCCCCTGGCTTTGGCGGAAGCCATCATTCGAGCCAAGGCGGAGGTGCCCTTTGGAACGGTGTTCGAGGCGGTAATGCTTTTACTGGCTTTTGAGGTCATTCAAGAGGCTGGGCTGCGGTTGCCTGGCAATTTGGGGCAGACGGTGTCCATTCTGGGCGGACTGGTGGTAGGCTCAGCGGCGGTGGAGGCAAAGATCATCTCCCCGGCGGTGCTGATCGTGGTGGCGGTAGCCGGAGTGGCGGGCTACACTATTCCCTCTCAAGACTTTGCCGGAGGAATGCGGCTTTGGCGGCTGGGGCTAACGCTGGCGGCAGGGCTTGGGGGGCTGCTGGGGGTGACCCTGATGGCGGCGGTACTGGTGGGGCATCTGGCGGGGCTGGAGAGCTTCGGCGTGGCCTATTTGGCGCCCTTTGCCGCCCAACCGGGGGCTCAGGTGGAGGGGCACAGCCTGTTCCGTGTGCCTTTGCCCTGGGTGAAGCTGCGCCCCGCGGCTTTTGAGGGGAAAAATCGGAGGAACCAACGATGAAGAAAACGCTGATTTTAGCGCTGGCGCTCCTTTTTCTCGCCGGATGCGGCGGAAGGGAGTTGGCCAACGTAAGCCTGGTACGCACCCTTGGCATTGATGGCGCGGGGCCGGTCACGGTCACCGCTGTGGCGGGAGAGGAAGAGGAACGGAGCTTGTTTCACTGCGAGGGAGAGGATGTGGTCGCCGCCCAAGGGACGTTGGAGACCTTGGGCACAGAGCGGCTGGCAGTTACTCATGTGGGGCAGGTCGTGCTGGGAGAAAGCGCGACGGCGCGGGCGCTGTGGGATGAGGTGGTCCACCGGGACAGCGGCTACGGGGCGACGGTCTGGCTGGCGGAGCAGGGCTCTGCCTATGGACTGTTGTCCGAGGCGGACGATCCGGCGGGGCGGCTGAAGCATCTGGAGGAAAGCGGCGTGGCGGCGCCCTCGTTGCTGGAGGCAGTAAGCGCGCTGACCAGAGATGGTAAAGTGACCGTTCCTGTGGTGGGGTTGCGGGGCGGAGAGATCCAAGTGACAGGGGAGCGGGAGCTGTATGTGGACAAGTGGTCATAGGGTGAGCAGCAGGCAGGCCTGGGTGGGGAGCTTTTTGGCGGCGTTGGCGCCTGCGGCCTCCTTGCCGGGACAGGCGGCGCGGTTTGGAGCGTGGGGGTGGCTGGGGGCGGTTTTTGCGACTCCGGTGGTCCTGGTCGTTTTATGGCTAATAAGGAGTTTGGGAAAAGAGGGACTTGCGGCGGATCTAACGGAGCGGTGGGGCTGGTTTGGCCAGGGGGTTCGGGTGGTCTATTACCTTTGGGCGGCGACGCTGGCGGCGCTGACGGCCGGGGGGTGTGTGGACCGCCTGGGGCGGACAGACTACGGCGAGGTGCCCGGGTGGTTGGCGGCGGCACTCTTAGCGGGGGTGACGGCATACCTTATATGTAGAGGATGGGAGGCTTTTCTGCGGGCGGCACAGGTCTTCTTTTTGACGCTGCTGGCGGCGCTTGGACTGTTCTTTGCTTTAGGCGCGGCTAATTTAGACGGGGCGAATCTTCGTCCAGAGGGTTGGGAAGAGGTGGCGCGGGGTGTCGGCGGCATCTGGCCTACCCTAGCGACCTTGAGCGTGGGAGCGCTGGGGATGTTTATTCCCCGCACACCGCTTCAAAAGGGGGAAAGTCTGCCCAGGCGGTGGGCGGTGGGCTGGTGCTTGACCGCGGCGGGGCTGTGCATTTTGGTGATCGGCGCCCTGGGGGCGGAGCTGACGGCTAAGGCGCCGCTGCCCTTTTTCCTAGCCCTTCAAGGGCTGGGGTTTTCGGGAGGGTTTCAGCGTCTGGAGGCCATGGGCACCGCTGTGTGGGTCTTGTCGGACCTGGTCCTTGTCGGTATGGCGGCCCTCGCGGCGGCACAAGTGGCAGAGGACCGGCGCGGTGCGTGGCCGGTGCTGATCGCGGCGGTGTTGGGCGGGGTCTGCCTGCCAAACGGTGTGGTCGCGCGGGCGCAAGGGCCGCTGCTGGCGGTAAATGTGGTCCTAGGCTTGGTGGTGCCGACGCTGGTGGCGGTGAGCGGGGGAAAAGATAAGAGATCTAGTGGTTAAAAGCGGCCGGAAGGAACTGGATATTGTGGTCGGCGGAGAAATGAGACACAATATGTATGTATTGTAGCAGAAACAAGAAAAATAAGGCTGGTTTTTCTCAAAAAAGTGTTGACATTTTTCTTGGCATCTGATATATTATTCAAGCACCCAAGCTGTGGACAGGGCAGTTTTCGGCATCTCAAAAGTTTTTTGAGAAAGTTTGAAAAAAGCCTTGACAAGGCAACGGGCGCGTGGTAGAATACCAAAGTTGCCGATGAGGCAGGGAATCTGCGGAACCGGCGCAATGGCAGCCCGTCCGGTGGGCGTGTACCTTGTAAATTAAACAACGTGAGAGAAAACGAAAAGCACCA
>Ga0073907_1003347_pt1 | contig 13658 bp, 14 predicted proteins | sample GluameincwithD2O_FD_65483 | JGI IMG/M metagenome (GOLD analysis project Ga0073907, IMG submission 65483) | Mouse cecum microbial communities from Vienna, Austria - Glucosamine amended microcosms incubated with D2O | ecosystem: Host-associated > Mammals > Digestive system > Large intestine >... | reverse complement strand
AGGGAAGCCTTTTTCCGGGACCAGCCGAAGTTGTCGATCAAGTTGGCCTGGAGTCCCTCAAAGACGGCGATGACCGTTGAAAAACTGGCAAAGGTCATAAACAGGAAGAACAGGGTCCCCAGATCCGGCCCCCGGCCACGCCGGCAAAGACTTTGGGCAGAGTCTGGAAAATCAGAGGCGGGCCGCTGTCCGGATTCACGCCGAAGGAGAAGCAGGCGGGGAAAATAATCAGTCCCGCCATCAGGGCCACGAAGGTGTCCAGAGAACAGATCCGCACCGCCTCTCCGGTGAGGGTGAAGTCCTTGGCCATATAGCTGCCCAGCACCTCCATGGACGCAATCCCCACGCTCAAGGTGAAAAACGCCTGATTCATAGCAGCCATAATCACCTGCCCGTAGCCCACCTCAGCGGCCCGGGCAAGATCGGGCATCAGGTAGAACTTCACGCCCTCCAGGGCCCCCTCCAGAGTGAGGCTGTGGACGGCCAGCAGGGCAATCAGCGCCAGCAGGCCCAGCATCATCACCTTTGTGATGCGCTCCAGACCTTTTTGCAGGCCGAAGCTGCACACCAGAAAGCCGACAATCACCGTCAGACCCGTCCACAGGGTCAGCTCGCCGGGGTTGGCCCGCATGGCGTTGAACACCCCGTCAATGGCGTCGTTGTCCAGGTGCTCGAAGGTTCCGGAGGCGAATTTGGTAAAATAGCCCAGCATCCAGCCCGATACTGTGGTATAGTACATCATCAGGATATAACAGCCGGCCACACAGAACCAGCCGTGGATGTGCCACTTGCTGCCCGGCTTCTCCAGGGCTTTATAGGCCTGAAGGGCGCTGCGGCGGCTGGCCCGGCCAACGGCCAGCTCCATAGTCAGCACCGGTACTCCCATTACCAGCAGGCAGATCAGGTAGCACAGGACAAACACACCGCCGCCGTTCTGGCCGGTGACATAGGGGAATTTCCATACGTTTCCGATGCCGATGGCGCACCCGGCGCTCACCAGCAGGAATCCCAGGCGGGACTGAAAATTTTCTCGTTTCATGCTCTCTCTCCCAGTAAAGATTGATAAAGTTGCGCCGCCTGCTCCTGAAAGCAGACAAAGGTGACCGCCGGACCCTCCGGACAGCCCGCCAAAAAGTCCGCTGCTGTGTCTACCGCGATGCGGGCGGCCTGCTCTAAGGGGTAGCGGTAAACGCCGGTGCTGATGGCCGGGAAGGCCACGGTTTTGCAGCCGTGCTCCACGGCCAGCTTCAGGGAATTCGCGTAGCAGCTCCGGAGGAGCTCCGCTTCTCCCTGGCTGCCGCCGTGCCACACGGGCCCCACCGTGTGGATAACCCATTTGGCGGGCAGACGGTAGCCTTTGGTGATTTTGGCCTGTCCGGTGGGGCAGCCGCGCAGGGTGCGGCACTCAGCCAAAAGCTCCGGTCCGGCGGCCCGGTGGATGGCTCCGTCAACGCCGCCGCCTCCCAGAAGGGAGGAGTTGGCCGCGTTGACGATGGCGTCGCAGGCCAGGGTGGTAATGTCGCCCTTCCAGACGGTACAGTTCATAACATCCCTCACTTTCCATTTTCAGCTATTATAACACATTTTTCCCGATGTGCAAAATTTTTTGTGGGGGGAATTTGTCTGTTTGGAGCTGATCAATCTTCTCTTGACTTTTTTCCAAGATCATGTTACCTTATAACTGTCTCATTAGAGACAGTTTGGAGGTCTTTTTATGGCCGTCGTTCTGCCGGAGTCCCAGCGGTCCCTGCTGGCCGGCTGCCCCCTCTTCCAAGGCTGTCCCCCCGCCCTGGTTGACCGGGTTCTGGACAGTCCGGACTGCGTCCTGGAGTCCTTTGACGGGGGCGAGCCCCTCCGCCAGCCCGCACACGCCCCGCCCCGGCTGGGCCTGGTGCTGGAGGGCCGGCTTCAGGTCCGCCAGCAGCGGCTTCCGGTGAACGTGCTGGGCCCCGGAGACCTGTTCGGCGCGTCCGCCCTGTTTCACGAGGGGGAGTCCCCCGCCCTCCTGATCCCTCTGGCCCCTGGCCGGGCCCTGTTCCTCTCCCAGAATCTGGTGGATTCCCTGCTGGAGCAGGAGGCCCGGGTCCGGCACAACTACCTGCGCTACCTCTCCCAGCGCATCTGCTTTTTAAGCGGGCGCATCCAGTCCCTGGCCCAGCCGGGGGCGGAGGTGAAGCTGGCCCGGTATCTGCTGGAGGAGCAGCGGCAGGGGGTGGTGTCCATCTCCGCCGCGGAGCTGGCCCGGCGGCTGTCCATCGGGCGGGCCACCCTCTATCGGGCGTTTCAGCGTCTGGAGGAGGACCGCTTGATCCGCCGGGAGGGAAAAACCGTAGTTCTGCCCGATCTCCCCGCTCTGCAAGCCTATATCACACAATAGAAATGAGGATTTTTATGAAAAAGACCCTGTCTCTGTTTCTGAGCCTGGCCCTGCTGCTGTCCCTGTCCGCCTGCGGGCCGAAGGAATCCCAAGCTCCGGGCAGTACAAGCGGCTCCGCCAGCCAGCAGCCCGCCGTTCCGGAGCCGGAGGCCCGTACCCAGGTAAACATGATGGTACTTTCCGGCCCCACCGGGGTGGGCGCGGCCAAGCTGATGCTGGACAATAACCTGGACCATACGCAGAACGACTACAATTTTGAGGTAGTGTCCGAAAACGCGCAAGTCGTCGCCGCCCTCACCAGCGGCGAGACGGACATTGCCGCCATCGCCACCAACATGGCCGCCAATCTGGCCAACCAGACCGACGGCGGCATACAGGTGCTGGCCATCAACACCCTGGGAGTGCTGTATATTCTCGAAAAGGGCGAGAGCGTACAGTCTGTCTCCGATTTGCAGGGCCGGACCATCTGGGCCACCGGTAAGGGGGCCAACCCGGAGTTTATCTTGAACAAGCTGCTGGCGGACAACGGGGTGGAGGCGGAGATCGAGTGGCTCACCCCCCAGGAGATCAACGCAAAAATGCTGGAGAGCGAGGACGGCGTATGTATGCTCCCGGTCCCCGCCGCCACCGCCCTGGGGATGCAGGGGAAGGGTGAGATCAATTTTGCCCTGAGCCTGTCCGACATTTGGGAGGAAACGGTGGGGACCGTGCTTCCCATGGGCTGTGTGGTGGCCCGGACGGAGTTTATTCAGCAGAACCCCCAGGCTGTCACCGACTTTTTGGAGGAATATACCGACTCCATCGTCTATATGCAGAGCGGAGACGCAGTTTCTTCCGCGCCTGGAGTGAAGTCCCAGCTGGTGGCTGATCTGGGCCTGACAGCCAATGCGGACATCGCGTTCCATGCCATTCCCATGTGCAACCTGACTTTTATTGCGGGGGAGGAAATGCGCAATCAGCTGCAAACCTATTATCAGGTTCTTTTCCAGGCCGACCCGGCCTCCATCGGCGGTATGCTGCCCTATGACGATTTTTACTACATTCCTTAAATCCCTGCAAAAATGGCTCCTGCCCCTGGCCTTCTGGCTGGGGGTCTGGAGCCTTGCCGCCGCCTGCATCGGGCAGTCAATTTTGCTGCCCTCCCCCCTGGCGGTGGGCCGCAAAATGCTCCAGCTCGCCGCCGGCCCCCAGTTTTGGCAGATAACAGCCGCCTCCCTGGGGCGGATCGTGCTGGGGTTAGCCGCGGGCGGGGCGCTGGGCGTTGGGCTGGCTGGGCTGACCCGGTCCTTCTGGTGGGCGGATGTGCTGATCTCCCCCGCCCTGCGCATCATCCGGGCCACGCCGGTGGTGTCGTTTATTCTGCTGGTGCTGCTGTGGACCCGGCGGGACCTGGTCCCGGCGGTGATCGCCGCCATGATGGTCACGCCGGTGGTCTGGGGGGGCGTGTCCCAGGGGCTGGGGGAGGTGGACCCAAAGCTGCTGGAGATGGCAAAGCTGTGCCGGTTTTCCCGATGGAAAACGATCCTGCTGGTGCATATCCCCAGTGTGTGGCCCTATCTGCTCTCCGCCCTCACTACCGGCATGGGGTTAGCCTGGAAATCCGGCGTGGCGGCGGAGGTCCTCTGTACGCCCAAGCGGGCTATCGGGACCCAGATGCAGTACGCCCGCAGCGCCATCGACAACCCGGCGCTGTTCGCCTGGACCATTTTAGTGGTGGCCCTGAGTTTGGCCCTGGAGGGACTTTTATACGCGCTTCTGCGCCGGGGAGGCCGCTATGCTGGGAGTTGAACACGCGTTTTTGTCCTTTGGAGACAAGCAGATTTGGGAGGATTTCACGCTGCTGCTGCCGGAAGCTGGCGTGACCGCCCTGACGGGGCCCTCCGGGTGCGGCAAGACGACCCTCCTGCGGGTGCTGGGGGGCTTGCAGGCCCTCCGGGCGGGGAGGGTGTTTGCGCCGCCTCAGGAGAAGATCGCTTTTTTATTCCAGGAAAACCGCCTGCTCCCCTGGCGAACGGTGGAACAGCATCTGACGGATGCAAAAGCTATGCCCGGCCCCTGGCTGGCGGCGGTGGACCTGCTGGGAGAGGAAAAATCTTACCCCAGAGCCCTGTCCGGGGGGATGGGGCGGCGGCTGGCCCTGGCCCGGACGCTGGCCCTGGGCGGGGAGGTCTACCTGCTGGACGAGCCCTTCGCCGGGGTGGACCCGGGCCGAATCGGGCGGCTGATGGCGCTGCTGAAGGGCCTGCCTGCTCCGGTGGTGCTGGTTTCCCACGAGAGGCAGGTGCTGGATCTGGCGGACCGGGTGATTGAGTTAGAGGCATAAAACACAGCGGCCGGGAATATGTCTGGAAGGGAGCAAGCTGTGGAGGGAGGCGGACCAATGCTGGGCAGGCTGCTTTTCACGCCGGGAGAGCGGACCCCCATCCGCCTGGAACGGGAGCAGATCAAAGGGATGTGTCTGTATCAGGTCCGAACGGACCCCACCGGCTGGCTGGGAGGCCGCCGGCTGGACAGGGGAGCCCGGCTTCTGCGGCGGGGCGGGGTGACGCGCATCCTGGTTCCGGAGGGGTTTGACCGCTGGGACCGCCTGCGCAGGCGGGGACTTCACCCGGTGGAGACGCTGCCCTTTCTGCGGGCCCAGGGGGCCCGGCTGGTCCTGGATGCCCTGGTGCGGCAGGGGATTGCCCCCCGGTGCGCGGTGGTTGGGCTGTACGGCCAGCGTGCGGACCGGGATTTTGCCCGGGCGGCCCGGATTCTGGCACCCCAGGTCCGGGGACTTGTGCTGTGCGCCCCCTCCGGAGGGGAGGAGCTGGCCCGGGCGCTCCAGTGGGAATTCGGCCTGCCGGTGCGGCCGGCGGGGGAGTATACGCCGGTGTGCCTGTGGCTGGGCGGCGCAGGCCCGGAGCGGGGCGGGGAAGTGTTCTCGTTACGGGAGGACGGTGTGGATTTAGCGGGCTTTTTTCCCCAAATGGAGGAAATAGACCATCTTCCCACCCTGGCCGCGCTGTGGGAGGCGGGGTACATCCCGGAAGGAAAATTAACATTTTTTAAAAGAGAGACTTGACAACCGGGGCTGGGGCGGCTATAATAGCGACAACAGCAAAATAAAGAAACCTGCGAGAAAGAGTAGTAGCCGGCGCGGCAAACCTTCAGAGAGTCCTGGGTGGTGGGATCAGGACGGGGAGCGGCCAGGCGAATGGACTTTCGAGGGCGGCTTGAACGGCTTTGGCCAAGTAGATGCCGACGGGGCCCCACCCGTTATCCATCGGGCACGCGTGATGGCGCGTGAAGCGAGCGGACGTTTTCCAAAACGTCAATTTGGGTGGTATCGCAGGAGTTTGGCTCTTGTCCCATGTATGGGATAAGGGGCCATTTTTTTATTCCCCGAACCCTTCCATCTGCCGCCTAAATCTAAAAATTTGGAGGAAAAAACCATGAAAAAGCACAGCCTGATCCAGAAGATTGCAGCCTCTGCCCTGTCCCTGACCCTGCTGGCCGGTCTGGCCGCCTGCGGGGGAAACCCTTCCACCCCGGCCGCAGGCAGCTCCCAGCCCTCTCAGTCGAGCAATGAACCCGGGCATGACCCGACTATTCCGGAGACTGTATACCACATCGGCATCTGCAACTATGTGGACGACGCGTCCCTGAACCAGATCAATGAGAACATCCAGGCCCGGCTCAATGAGATCAGCGCAGAGCTTGGTGTTGGTTTCACCATCGACTACGAGAACCCCAACGGAGACGCGACGGTGATGAACCAAGTGATTTCCAACTTTATCGCCAACGACGTGGACCTGATGGTGGGCATCGCCACCCCCGTGGCAATGGCCATGCAGTCGGCCACCGAGGACATCCCCATTGTGTTCTCCGCCGTCTCCGACCCGGTGAGCACCGGCGTGGTGGACTCCCTGGAGGCGCCCGGCGCCAATATCACCGGCACCTCCGACTATCTGGATACCAACGCGATCATGGACCTGATTTTTGCCGCCGACCCGGACGCGGACAAAATCGGCTTCCTGTACAACATCGGCCAGGACGCCTCCGCCACCCCCATCGCCCACGCCAAGGAGTATCTGGACGCAAAGGGAATCGCCTATGTGGAGCGCACCGGCACCAACGCCGCCGAGGTGATGCAGGCCGCCCAGGCCCTGGCCGCCGATGGGGTGGACGCGGTCTTTACCCCCACCGACAACACGATTATGGAGTGTTATCTGGCAATTTATGAGATTTTCATCGACGCGGGCATTCCCCACTACACCGGGGCCGACTCCTTCGCCCTGAACGGTGCGTTTTTGGGCTACGGCGTGGACTACGCCAACCTGGGCCGGGAGACCGCCGACATGATCGCCGACATCCTGATCAACGGAAAGGACCCCGCAACCCTGGCGGTCAAGACCTTTGATAACGGAACGGCTACCGTCAATACGGATACCTGCGCCGCGCTGGGATTGGATTTTGCCGAAATCGAGAAGCTGTTCGCCCCGCTGTGCACCAAGGTGCAGTCCATCACCACCGCAGATGATTTTAAGGATCTGGAGGGATAACCCATGAATTTTGCCGCCGCGCTGGCCGTGGGGCAGACCGCCCTGGAGTTGGGCCTCATCTGCTCCCTCACCGTGCTGGCCCTGTTTTTAAGCTACTCCATGCTCAATGTCTGCGACCTGTCCACCGACGGCTGCTTCACCCTGGGGGCCGCCGTGGGGGCCATGACCGCCGCCGCCGGGCACCCCCTGCTGTCGATCCCCGCCGCCATACTGGCGGGAATGTGCTCCGGCTTTGTCACCGCCCTGCTCCAGACCAAAATGGGCGTAGACAGCCTGCTGGCGGGCATCATTGTCAACACGGGGCTGTACTCCGTCAACATCGCCGTGATGGCCGGCTCCTCCCTGGTGAACCTGAACAAGACCGATACGGTGTTCACTATGATGAAGGACCTGCTGGCGGGAACGCCCCTGGAAAATCAGTACAAAACCGTGGTGGCCGCCATCGCGGTGGTCCTGACCGTGGCGTTTTTGACGTTCTTTTTGAATACCCGCCTTGGGCTGGCCATCCGGGCCACCGGCAACAACCCGGACATGGTCCGCTCCTCCTCCATCAACCCGGTGTTCACCACTATCGTGGGCCTGTGCGTGGCCAACGCCTTCACCGGCCTGTCCGGCTGTCTTATGGCCCAGTCCCAGAAGTCTGCGGAGATCAACCTGGGCACCGGCATGGTGACCATCGCCCTGGCCTCCCTGCTGATTGGAAATACCCTGATGGGCCGGGGAGGCATTTTCACCAGGGCGGTTGGAATGGTCTTAGGCGCCTTTGTGTTCCGGCTGGTGTACGGTGTGGCCCTGCAGCTGGATATGATGCCCTCCTTTATGCTCCGGCTGGTGTCCTCGGCGATTGTCGTTCTGGCCATCTCCCTGCCCTATCTGAAGCAGCAATGGCCCATGCTCCGGCGGCGGCTGGCCGCCAGGAAAGGAGGGGTATAAGATGCTGAGCGTCTCTCACATTGCCAAGACGTTTAATCCCGGCACCGTCAACGAAAAAAACGCCCTCTCCGACTTATCTCTCCATCTGGCCCCCGGGGATTTTGTCACCATTATTGGCTCCAACGGGGCGGGCAAATCCACCCTGTTCAACGCCATTGCGGGCAGCTTTCTCTGCGACAGGGGGACCATCGTTCTGGACGGAAAAGACATCACCTTTGAGCCGGAATTCAAGCGGGCCCGTACCATCGGGCGGCTGTTCCAGGACCCCATGCGGGGCAGCGCTCCAGGCATGACCATTGAGGAAAACCTGGCCCTGGCCGCAGGGAGCGGCGGCTGGTTCTCCCACGTGGGCCAGGGGGACAAAAAGCGCTTCCGGGAGCGCCTGGCCCTGCTGGATATGGGGTTGGAGGACCGGATGAAGCAGCCGGTGGGACTGCTGTCCGGCGGACAGCGGCAGGCGCTGACTCTTCTTATGTCAACCATGAATCCCCCAAAACTGCTGCTGCTGGACGAGCATACCGCGGCGCTGGACCCGGGCACGGCGGAAAAAGTCCTGAAACTCACCCAAACTATGGTGTCCGAGCACAAGATCACCACCATGATGGTCACCCATAATATGCAAAACGCCCTGGACCTGGGCAACCGCACCCTGATGATGAACCGGGGGGACATCGTTCTGGACATCCAGGGCAGGGACCGGGAGGGCCTGACGGTCAACGACCTGCTGGAGAAATTCCGGGCGGAAGCGGGCAGAAATTTGGACAACGACCGGATTCTGCTCTCGGACTGAACGCAAAACGGCGCATGGAGAAGCATCCATGCGCCGCTGCCTATTGTTCCGATAAAAATTCCAAAAGGGGCTGTATGTCCTCCAGAGATGCGGTATGGCCCTGAAAGTCGGGAAAGGTGACAGACTGCTCTCCGCCGTCCTGAAACCGGATGGTTACCCGGAGTACCTCGGCCTGGTGCTCCGAAGTGCGGGAGGTAAAAGCCACGGTGTCAATGAGCGCCAAAAAATCCGGAATCTGTTCCGCGGGAAGCTCGGTCCACACATCGTTTGCCCGGGCCCAGACGCGGATCACCGGGGGCCGGGTCTCGTTGGTAGAGAAGTCGAAGGTGGGGGAGGGCTGGGAATACTCCCACCAGGTATTGGGCGGGAAGTAGTCCAGCAGAAAATCGCCGCTGCCCGAAGGGGCGGCGTACCACGTTCCGTCATAAAGGCAGCACTCAAAGCTTATGATTTCCAGCGCCCCGTCCTGCCGGGCCAGAGTGACCTGCAAGGAGCCGGCGCCTGGGGCCTGGGCGTACTCCGGGGAGGTAGGCGTAAAGGTGACCGCGCTGATTTGCTCCAGCAGCTGGTCCAGCTGGCCGGACGGCACAGCTGCGGCTTTGCCTCCGGCCCAAATGCTGGCAGCAAGGATGGGATTTTCGCCCTGGGTGGAAAAGGAAAAGGTACGCGTAAGCGGTTCGCGGCCCCGGCCGGAGTTCCAGACGCACAGGGCCAGCAGGACAGCCAGCCCGCCCCCCCCAAGAAGCATCCATTTTTTAGGGGTCATACCTTCACCTTTACCTTTACCACGCATTTCCGGCAGGGGGTAGGCTCGCCTACGGCGATGCCAGGGGCGTGGGCGTCTCCGGGCCACAGGGCCGCGAACTTGTCCCCGGACACCAGCACTTCGCTGAGCGGCCCGCGATAGAACCAGATGTCCCCCTCCGGACGGGCCTCCACCTGCTCAGTCATTTCCTCCAGGGGGCCCACGGCGATTTTTTCCTGGCCGGAGATCAAAAATTGGATGTCGATGTACTTTTTGTGGGCTTCGGGGGTGTCGTTGGCGGGGTTGCTGGTATAGCTCTGGAGCATATAGAACAGATTTTCCCCGTCCACCTCGTAGCGGCCGTCCGCCATCTGGGAGAAGTCCGTGTCCCGGAGCAGCTCCAGTCCCCGCAGGACCCCGGGATGGATGCCGCGATAGGAGTCAAGATGTTTTAAAGAGTCATAAATCACAAAAATTCACCCCATTTACAGTTTTCTTTATAGTAACATAATCAAAAGCTGAAAACAAGATATTTCTGCTTGCGTTCTGAGAGAATGTTTTATATAATGAGTATGATCGCCATAGTATTTTTATAAGGAGCGTGACCCCTGTATGTTAAAAGGAAAATTGATCCATCCGGATCTGATCGCCGCGCTTGCGTTATGCGGCCACGGGGACAAAATTTTAATTGCCGACGGGAACTACCCGCTGGATTCTAAAACCGGTACGGCTGAAACGGTGTATCTGGGGCTGACCCCCGGGCTGCCTACCGTGACAGACGTGCTGGAAGCGCTGCAAAGTGCGGTTTGCTTTGAAAAGGCGGAGGTTATGAACCCTGGGGAGGGGCCTTTGCCGGAGATTTTCGACGAATTTCGGAGGATGCTCCCGGAATTGTCCCTGGATGTGATCGGAAAACAGGAGTTTTACGACGCCTGCTGCCAGCCTTGCGTCCGGCTGGCTGTTTCCACCGGGGAGAAGCGCACCTACGCCAATTTACTGCTGACCATCGGCGTAGCGTAAAGCTAGTGGAGGGGTACGAATGGAAAGCAGAATTGCACTGGAGCGCGAACTGCCGCGCAAGGAGGAGCCTGACAAAAACGCGCTGACGGGGATCTATTCGCCCCGGAGCTTTATGGAGTACAGCCGGAAGCTGATCCAAGAGGCCCAGCCCAATACCTACTGCATGACGGCCATTGATATGCTGCATTTTCGGGTGTTCAACAAGCTCCATGGACGGGAGATCGGAGACAAGCTCCTGCGCCACATCGCCGACTGTATGGAGGCCGTGCGGCGGCAGTATGGCGGGGTGACAGGGCATTTTGAAGGGGACAACTTCTGCATTGTGATGCCCTGGCGGATGGAACTGGTGGAGGAGCTTCAGGAGGATATTCTGGCTGAGGTGAACCGGTGGGGCGGCGCGGTAGGCGTGGTGCCCACCATGGGAATATGTCCCATTGACAATACCACCCTTCCGCCGGAAATTTTCTATGACCGGGCCACCCTGGCCCTGCCCCGGGAGGGGGGGCGCAGCACCATTGTTCAGTATGACCCGGGCATGGAGGACCAGTTTGAGGAGGAGTTGCGGCTGCTGATGGAGATCAACAACGCTCTGGACGAGAACGAGTTTGTCTTTTATGCCCAGCCTCAGTGCGATATTTTTACCGGGAAAATTGTGGGGGCGGAGTCCCTGGTCCGTTGGCAGCACCGGACCAAGGGGCTGATTCCGCCGGGAAAATTTGTCCCAGTGCTGGAGCGCAGCGGCATGATCTGCCAGCTGGACAAGCAGGTGTGGGAGAAGGTGTGCCAGTGGCTGCGCAGCTGGATTGACCGGGGCCATCAGCCGGTGCCCATCTCCATCAACATATCCCGAATTGATATCATGGCTATGGACGTGCCTGCTTACCTGACCGGGCTGCTGGAAAAATACGACCTGCCTGTGAAGTACATCAAGGCGGAGATCACCGAAAGCGCCTACGCGGAGGAGGACAGCACCATCAACAATACCGTGGACCGGCTGCGGGAAGCGGGTTTCCTGGTGATGATGGACGACTTTGGCAGCGGCTATTCCTCCCTGAATATGCTCAAAAGCATTGCGGTGGACGTGCTGAAAATTGATATGCGTTTTCTGGAGATCACGGAGGAGGAGACCCAGAAGGGCATTGGCATTTTGGAGTCCATTGTCAATATGGCCCGGATGATGGGCCTGCCCATCATTGTGGAGGGCGTGGAGACCCTCCACCAGGAAAACGTCCTGCGGAGCATGGGCTGCCGGTACACCCAGGGCTACTATTACTATAAGCCCCTGCCCATCGAACAGTTTGAGCACCTGCTGTCCGACGAACGGATGCTGGACTTCACCGGCCTGCACCGCAAGCAGGTGGAGGCGTTCCATGTCCGGGAGTTCATGGACGGCGACCTGTTTACCGACACCATGCTGAACAATATTCTGGGGCCGTCGGCCATTTACGATGTGTACGAGAACCAGATTGAGATTGCCCGGGTCAATGAACAGTATTATGCTCTGTCCGGCCTGGAGCCCATGGACGACAATTTGAACAAAACGTTGTGGAACAGTATTCGGAATGACGACCGTTCCGCTCTGTTCGCCCTGTTTGAAGAGGCGTTTGAAAACCATCCCAACTGCGCGGAGGGATACATCCACTACCTGCGGGTGGACGGCAGGACTCTGTGGGTGCGTGCGCGGGTATTCTTCCAGCGGGAGAAGGAGGGCCACAAGCTGTTTTTTGTTCTGCTGTCGGATATGACCTCTCTGCGGGAGGAGCGGATGGAGCGTGCCCGGACAGAGCAGAGCGCGCCGGCCTTTGCCACCAGCCAGGAGCAGGAGCGGTTCAACCAGTATTACGGCAGTCTGCCCTTCGGCTACGGCCTTGCGCGTATCCTGCTCAACAGCCAGGGGGAGCCGGAGGACTACGAAATTATCTACGCCAACAAGGAGATCGAGAAGATCTGCGGCGGTGATCTCAGCCGGCTGCGGCATCTGATGCTCAAAGCCTTTGGGGACGAAACCAAGGAGATGATGAGCAAGGCCTATCAGGCGGCCTTTTTGGGGGATATGCTCCATCACTACGTCTACAGCTCCGTCACCAGCCACTATCTCCAGCTGACCTTCTACCAGTACGAATACGGCTATGTAGCCTGCCTGATGCGGGACGTGACCCATATGCAGCTGCACGAAGGGGCGCTGGCCAGCATGGTGCTGGCCTACCGAGAGGTCTACTTTCTCCATTTGCAGGACAACTATATCCGCATGATTTACCCGGATGAAAACCGGCTCCTGGAGCGGGGGAACTATGAGGCAGTGGTGGACCGGCATTTCTGCAACGGCAGAATCGTCGCGGAGGATGAAGAAAACGTGCGCCGCTTCCTGTCGCTGGAGAACCTGCGCACCGCTCTGGCTTCCCAGAACTCGGTGGAATACCGTTACCGCAGAATGAAAAAGGATGGGGAGATTGAGTGGTACCTGACCAGCGTGACCATCAGTGAGCGGGGGAACGGACAGCCCCGCACCGCCGTGATTACCATCCGGAGCATCGACGCGATTATGAAAGAGGAGGAGGAGCGGCGGCAGAGCCGGATGGCGGAGTCGCTGGCCAAAATGTCCGGCGGATTTTTCATCTACCGGGCCATAGAGGACGAGCGGATTCTCTATGTGAATCCGGCGGTGATGGATATTTACGGCTGCGAGAGCATAGACGAATTTTTCCAGCTGACCGGAGGCTCCTTCCGAGGGATGGTCCATCCGGAGGATTGGGAGCGGGTCGAGCGGGAGATTAACTGGCAGACCCAGCACTCCGACGAAAATATGGACTATGTGCAGTACCGCATTGTCCGCAAGGACGGACAGGTCCGCTGGATTGATGACTGCGGTCATTTGGAGAGCTCGAAGTGGGGGGAGGAGAACCGGCTGTCCTATGTTTTAATCCAGGACATCACAGACAGTATTACGCCTCTGCAAAAGGAAAAGCTGCTCAACGCCAATCAGATCATTCAGAGCCAGATGGAGAAACCGCTGCCAGAGGAATAAAAAAATTGGAACCAGGAAGCTTCCTGGTTCCAATTTTTTTAGAAGTATTTTTTAATTCCGTCGGGGGCCAGCTCGGCGTCGTCGCTGATGGTGATGGTGAATTTGATGCCGTGGGTCTCGCCGAATTTGTTCAGCCAGTCCAAGAACTTTTCCGTCTCCATATAGCCGTCGCCGGGAACGATTTTGGTGAGGCTGTCGATGAAGATGTGGGTAATGTCGTAGTT
>Ga0073907_1003342_pt1 | contig 13679 bp, 11 predicted proteins | sample GluameincwithD2O_FD_65483 | JGI IMG/M metagenome (GOLD analysis project Ga0073907, IMG submission 65483) | Mouse cecum microbial communities from Vienna, Austria - Glucosamine amended microcosms incubated with D2O | ecosystem: Host-associated > Mammals > Digestive system > Large intestine >... | reverse complement strand
CCTCTGGCAGGGCCGGTGTACGCCGCCGCCGTGATCCTGCCCCGGGAGCTGGAAATCCCCGGCCTAAACGACTCCAAGAAGCTGACGGAGAAAAAACGGGAGGCCCTTTACGAACAAATCACCGCCCAGGCGGAGGCGTGGAGCGTGGCCTTTGCCACGGCGGAGGAGATTGACGAAATCGATATCCTCAACGCCCGGATGCTGGCCATGCAGCGGGCCATCGACGGCCTGTCCGTCCGGCCGGACCTCTGCCTCATCGACGGCAACCGGGACCATGGGAGCCGGGTTTCCATCCAGACGCCCCACGTCACCCTGACCGGAGGCGACGGGAAAAGCGCCTCCATCGCCGCCGCATCCATTCTGGCGAAGGTCAGCCGGGACCGCTGTGTCTCCCGGGAACTGGACGCCCTGTATCCGCAATACGGCTTTGCCAAGCACAAGGGCTACGGCACAAAAGCCCACTACGCCGCCCTGGATGAATACGGCCCCTGTCCGGTCCATCGGAAGACCTTTTTAAAAAAGTGGGAGGCGCGGCGGCCATGAGGGGGACGAAGGACTCCGGCGGCCAGGGGGAGACCGCCGCCGCCCGATATCTGGAACGCCGGGGTTATGCCATTCTGGCCCGCCAGTGGCGGTGCCGTTTTGGGGAACTGGACATCGTGGCCCATAGCCCGGAAGGCTTCCTCTGTTTTGTGGAGGTGAAGCGCCGGGGGCCCCGTTCCATCGGTCTGCCCCGGGAGTTTGTGGACGGACGGAAACAGGAACGGCTGCGTAAGGCGGCGGGTCTTTACATGGGCTTTTATGACCTGGACTGCGCCGCACGCTTCGACGTGGCGGAGGTTTACGAGGAAAAAGACGGCGGCCTCCGGGTGGTTTACCTGGAAGACGCCTTTGCATAGATCAAAAACTACATCGGAAAGGTGAGATACAGGATATGAATTATTTGAGCACCCGGGACCGCGCCCTGCGGGTCAGCAGCGCCGAGGCGGTGAAGCTGGGTCTTTCCCGGGACGGGGGACTTCTGACGCCGGAGGCCATTCCGCAGATCGACAGCGCATTTCTGGACAGCCTTAGCAAATGCTCCTATCAGGAGCGCACGGCCAGGGTCATGGCCCTCTACCTGACGGATTACACGGAAGAGGAACTGCTGGCCTTCGCCGGGAACGCCTATGGCCCTGACAAGTATGACGCCCCCGCCGTGGCCCCCCTGCGGAAGGTGGACGGCTCCACCCACTGCCTGGAGCTGTGGCACGGTCCCACCTCCGCGTTTAAGGACATGGCCCTTCAGATGCTGCCTCAGCTTCTCTCCGCCGCTCTGCGGAAGACCGGGGAGAATAAGACGGTCTGCATTCTGGTGGCCACCTCCGGCGACACCGGCAAGGCTGCCATGGAGGGCTTCGCCGATGTGCCCCAGACGAAAATTATGGTCTTCTACCCCAAGGACGGCGTATCCAAAGTCCAGGAGACCCAAATGGTCACCCAGGACGGAGAGAATGTGGGCGTTTGCGCTGTGGTGGGCAACTTCGACGACGCCCAAGCGGGGGTCAAGCGCATTTTCTCTGACGAGGGCATACGGGAGACCCTGGCGAAGCGGGGCTATCTTCTCTCCTCTGCCAACTCTATCAACTGGGGCCGCATCCTGCCCCAGGTGGTCTATTATATCTCCGCCTACTGCGACCTGCTCCGGGACGGGGAGATCAACATGGGGGACAAGGTAAACTTCTGTGTTCCCACCGGCAACTTCGGGGATATCCTGGCGGCGTATTATGCGAAACGCATGGGCCTTCCCGTAGGGAAGCTCATCTGCGCGTCCAACAAGAACGACGTGCTGACGGATTTCCTCCGCACCGGCGTGTACGACAAAAACCGGCCCTTCCACAATACCATGAGTCCTTCCATGGATATCCTGGTGTCCAGCAATTTGGAGCGGCTGCTGTTTGATCTCTCCGGGGAGAACGATGAAGAGGTCCGGGGCTATATGGAGGCTCTGAACACCGGCGGAAAATACGAGGTTTCCGAGAAAATCAAGGCGGCGCTTCAAGAGCAGTTCTGGGGCGGCTTCTGCGATGAGGCGGAGACCGCGAAAACCATTGCCCGGTATTATAAGAAATACGGCTACCTCATCGACACCCACACCGCCGTGGCGGCGGGAGTGCTGGAGCAGTACCGGGAGGAGACCGGGGACAAGACCCTGACGGTCTTTGCCTCCACTGCCTCTCCCTATAAGTTCTGCGATCACGTCCTCAGCGCCATCGGCGAGACTCCCAAGGGTGACGGCGTGGAGCTGCTGGAACAGTTGAACGCTGTTTCCGGCGTGGCGATTCCCAAGCGGCTGGCGGCCCTGAAGGGCAAAGCCCGCCGATTCGACCTGTGCTGCAAAAAGCCGGAGATGGATGATATGGTGCTGGAGTTCCTGAAATAAAAGAAGGGGGCGGGACGGATGAAGATCAAGACATTGAAACGCAAATGGGCCCGGGGTTACTGGCTCTTTTTGTGGGGGATTCTTCTGTCCTGGCTTCTGGGCGTGCTCTTGCCGGACGGGGTCAGGCCGCTGGGGCTGGCGGTGCTGGCCGCTTGTGCGGCGGGCATGATCATCAGCATCCTCAAACTTCGCTGCCCCTACTGTGGGAAAGGCGCACCTCGGGCTCCGGCCTTCTCCCCGTCCTCTGGAAAAGTCCAGTGCTGCTCCGGCTGTGGGAGGCCCTTCGTCTATGACGATGAGGTCTAGATAAAGAATCAATACCGGAAGGAAAGGGAGTGGCGACATGGCCCTCTATGCCATCGGGGACTTGCATCTTTCCCTGACGGCCAACAAGCCCATGGAGGTCTTCGGTCCCGCCTGGGAAAACTACACCGCCCGCATTGCGGAGAGCCTCGCCGCCCTGACGGCGGAGGACGTGCTGGTTCTGGCGGGGGATACCTCCTGGGGCATGAGCCTGGAGGAGGCGGAGGCGGATTTCCAATTCCTGGACCAGTTCCCCTGCAAAAAATATCTGGTGAAGGGAAATCACGACTACTGGTGGACCACCGCCGCCAAGCTGCACCGCTTTTTTGACGAGAAGGGCATCCACACCCTGGACATCCTCCACAACAACTGTGTGTTCTACGGGGAGTACGCCGTCTGCGGCACCCGGGGCTGGTTTTTGGAGGAGGACGCCCACAACGTCAAGGTTTTAAACCGGGAGGTGGGACGGCTGGAAGCGTCCTTGAAGGCGGCGGGGGAGAGGCTCATTCTGTGCTTCCTCCACTATCCCCCGGTTTATCAGGGCTATGAGTGCCCGGAAATCCTGGAAACGCTGGAAAAATACCGCGTTTCCCTGTGCTGCTACGGCCATCTTCACGGCCACGCCATCCGCCGGAGACTGGAGGGAAAACGGGGGGAAACGGAGTTTTCCCTGATTTCCGCCGACTATCTGGGCTTTGCTCCGAAAAAAATTTGCGATTGAAGGAAAAAAGACTGGAATTTTCAAATTTTATCTGGTAGAATACTAACTTGTCCCGGTCGAGTTTTTTAAGTGCCGGGAATGAACGGAGGAAAACGATCATGAGTGTGAAGAGCTGCGAAAAGCTTGAGAAGAGTCAGGTTGCGCTGACTATCGAGGTGGAGGCCCAGGAATTTGAGGCCGCCGTTGAAAAGGCGTACCGGAAGATGCGGAACAAGATCAACGTTCCCGGCTTCCGCCCCGGCAAGGCCCCCCGGAAGATCATCGAGGGCATGTACGGTGTGGAGGTGTTCTTCGACGAGGCGATCAACATCGCCTTCCCCGACGCCTATGAGGCTGCCGTGAAAGAGAAAGAGCTCAATGTGGTGGGTTATCCCTCCGTCGAGCTGGTGGGCGAGTGCACCCGGCAGGGCTTTACCTTCAAGGCTGTCGCGCCCGTGTATCCGGAGGTTACGTTAGGCCAGTACAAGGGCCTGTCCGCCCCCAAGGAGGAGGTTCAGGTCACTTCCGAGGATGTGGACCGCCGTCTCCAGACCCTTCTGGACCGGAACACCCGCCTGGTGTCCGTGGAGCGGGAGGCCAAGGAGGGCGATACCGCCGTCATCGACTTCGAGGGCTTCCTGGACGGCGCGCCGTTTGACGGCGGCAAGGGGAGCAACCACAGTCTGGAGCTGGGCTCCCATAGCTTCGTTCCCGGATTTGAGGAGCAGGTCGTGGGCATGAAGGCCGGCGACGAGAAGGATATCGACATCACCTTCCCCGAGGACTACCATGCGGACCTGGCCGGCAAGGCCGTGGTCTTCAAGGTCAAGTGCCACGAGGTGAAGGAGAAGGACGTTCCCGCCCTGGACGATGAGTTTGCCAAGGACGTCAGCGAGTTTGACACGCTGGACGAGCTGAAGGCCGACCTGGAAAAGAAGATTGCCGAGGACCGCCAGAAGGACGCGGACCGCAGCTTCGAGGATGCGCTGATGGAGCAGGTGGCGGAGAATATCACCGCCGACATTCCCGACGCCATGGTGGAGGGTCAGGCCCGCCAGTTCCTGGAGAATTTCCGCACCCAGATCGCCCAGCAGGGCATCCCCTATGATCAGTACATGCAGATGACCGGCATGAGCGAGGCCAAGCTGCTGGAGGATGCCAAGGAGCCCGCTCTGCGTCAGGTGAAGATGGACCTGGCCGTCGCGGCCATCATCAAGGCCGAGAACATTGAGGCCGGCGACGAGGAGCTGGAGGCTGAGTATAAGAAGCTGGCGGAACAGTTCGGCATGGACGTGGAGATGGTGAAGAAGTACATCCAGGCCGACCAGGTCAAGGATCAGATTTGCAGCCGCCGGGCGGTGGATATCGTGGTGGAGAACGCCACTGCCACCAAGCCGGAGGAGAAACCCGCCGGAGAAGAGACGCCTGCTGAGGAAAAGCCCGCCAAGAAGACGCGGAAGAAGAAGACCGAGGCGGTCGAGGGCGAGGAAGACTCCGGCGAGGAGAAAAAGCCCGCCAGAAAGCCCCGGAAAAAGAAGGCAGAGGAGACCGAGGAGCCGAAGGACGCCGAATAAGCTCAAATAAGTGAATCTTTACAAAGACATTCACAGATTCGACACATTTTCACATGATGCCTGTGGTATCATGTGAAAATGGCTATATGGGCATAACCCTGGAGTGCAGTTTCGCTCCAAGGGAAAGGGCATCCACAAAAGACTGGAGGTTTTCAAATTGAGTTTAGTTCCCTACGTAGTAGAGCAGACGAACCGGGGCGAGCGGTCTTACGACATTTTCTCCCGGCTGCTGAATGACCGGATTGTGTTCCTGGGAGAGGAGGTCAACGCCACCACGGCCAGCCTCATCGTGGCCCAGCTCCTGTACCTGGAGGCCCAGGACCCCGACAAGGACATTCAGTTGTATATCAACAGTCCCGGCGGTTCCGTCACCGATGGTATGGCCATCTATGACACCATGCAGTACGTCAAGTGCGACGTGTCCACCATCTGCGTGGGCATGGCGGCCAGCATGGGCGCGTTCCTGCTTTCCGCCGGCGCCAAGGGCAAACGCATTGCCCTGCCCAATGCGGAGATCATGATTCATCAGCCCTCCGCCGGAACCCAGGGCCAGATTACGGATATGGCCATTCATCTGAAGCGGTTGGAGACCATCAAGAAGCGGATGAACCGCATTCTGGCGGAGAACACCGGCCGCTCTGTCGAAGAGGTTACGGCCGCCTGTGAGCGCGACAACTTCATGAGCGCGGAGGAGGCCCGGGATTTCGGCCTGATTGATAAGATTCTGATCAACAAGGAAGAGAAAAAGGGCGAGGCGTGACACAGCGGCCTCATCCCCTATAGAGAACTGAGGTAATACCATGAATGACGAAGGCAAGAAAACCACCCTGCGGTGTTCTTTCTGCGGCAAGCATGAGCAGCAGATTCACCGCATGATACAGGGCCCCGGCGTGCGCATCTGCGACGAATGCGTCCATCTGTGCATGAGCATTTTGAACGACGGCTTTGAACCGGATACCGCGGCGCTGGAGGATATCCCCGATCAGCTGCCCACCCCGCGGGAGATCAAGGATATCCTGGACCAGTATGTCATTGGCCAGGAGGAGGCGAAGGTCGCTCTGTCCGTGGCGGTGTATAACCACTATAAGCGCATCTTCTTCGGCGGCGACGAGGATGTGGAATTGCAAAAGAGTAACATCCTGATGCTGGGTCCCACCGGGTCCGGCAAGACGCTCTTTGCACAAACCTTGGCCCGTATTTTAAAGGTGCCCTTCGCCATTGCCGACGCCACCACCCTCACGGAAGCCGGGTATGTGGGCGACGATGTGGAAAATATCCTCCTCCGTCTGCTCCAGGCCGCAGACTTTGACGTGGAGCGGGCCGAGCACGGCATTATCTATGTGGACGAAATTGACAAGATTGCCCGGAAGAGCGAGAATACCTCCATTACCCGGGACGTCTCCGGAGAAGGCGTGCAGCAGGCTTTGCTGAAGATTGTGGAGGGGACGGTTGCCAACGTCCCTCCCCAGGGCGGCCGGAAGCACCCTCATCAGGAGTTCATCCAGATGAACACGAAGAACATTCTCTTTATCTGCGGCGGCGCCTTTGACGGACTGGAGAAGATCATCGAAAAGCGCCTGGACCAAAAGAGTATTGGCTTTGGCGCCAATGTTCAGGGCAAGAAGGACAAGGATTTGAGCAAGATTCTTCACCAGGTCCAGCCCCATGACATCTTGAAGTTCGGCATCATTCCCGAGCTGGTGGGCCGCCTGCCGGTCATCGCGCCCTTGAACGGCCTCCGGCGGGAGGACCTGGTGCGGATTCTCCAGGAGCCCAAAAATGCCCTGGTGAAACAGTACCGGAAGCTGCTGGAGTACGACGATGTGGACCTTGTCTTTGAGCCGGAGGCGCTGGACGCCATCGCGGATAAGGCCATTGAGCGGAACATCGGCGCCCGGGGTCTGCGCGCCGTCATGGAGGGGCTGCTGACGCAGATTATGTATGACATTCCCTCGGATTCCACCATTGTCAAGGCGGTCATTACAAAAGATTGTGTGAGCGGCGCGGGCCAGCCTGTGCTGACCCATGACCCGGAAAAGGTGGGCTATTCCGTCAAGCTGAATACCGGCAAAGGTGGAAAATCCCGCAGCACGCCGCCCCGGCCCGCATCTTGAATACAAAAGAGACCGGTAAGACCGGCTCAGGAGAGGAAGGGACCCTGGTCCCTTCCTCTTGGGTTGTATAGTCCTATTCCATTCTCTTCCATTGCCGCCGGAATGCCGGCGAGCCCTTGGAAAGGAGCGTGATTTCATGGAATTGACCACCGTGAATATTCCCGTCCTGGCCCTTCGGGGACTGACAGTTTTTCCGCATATGCACCTGACCTTTGATGTGGAGCGCGCCATCTCCATCGCAGCTCTGGAGCGGGCCATGGAGGCCGAGCAGGAGATTTTTCTGGTGACACAGCGGGAGATCAGCGTGGAGCTGCCGGGAGAAACCGACCTGTATCCAATCGGTACGGTATCCTATATCCGCCAGATTCTTCGCCTTTCTTCCGGCGCTGCCAGGGTTATGGTGGAGGGCCGCCGCCGGGCCCGTCTCCGGCGCTTGTGGCAGTCCTCTCCCTATCTCCAGGCCAATGTGGAGGAGCTGCCGGAGGAGGTTCCCTCCGAGACCTTCCACCGCAGCCCCCGGACAGAGGCGCTGCTCCGCCAGACCTGGAATCTTTTCAGCGAGTATGCCCAGATGTCCGGCAACATTCCGGAGGAGATCATTACTACGGTGATGGACAGCCGGGATGTGGGCTATCTGGCGGACTTTATTGCCCAGAATATTCCTCTTCGCCACACAGATAAGCAGGAGATTCTGGAGGAACTGGCTCCCTTTGTCCGCCTGCGGAAGATGAACAGTCTGTTGGCCCGCGAGTGCAACATCCTGGGCTTTGAGCACGAGATGGAGGGAAAAATCCGGGACCAGCTGGTGCGCACGCAGCGGGAACAGATACTGCGCACGCAGATTCGGGTTCTGCAAAACGAGCTGGGGGAAGATGACGAAGACGATGAGGTGGAGGATTACTGCCGGAAGATTCTGGAGCTGAAGCTGGAGGAGGAGGCGGAGAGCCACCTTTTGAAGGAGGCTGGAAAGCTCTCCCGCCAGCCCTATGGCAGCGCGGAAGCGTCGGTGATCCGGAACTATCTGGATGTGTGCCTGGAGATGCCCTGGAATGTCGAGACCCGCGAGCGCGTCAGTGTGGACGCCGCCCGCAAAGTGCTGGAAAAAGAGCATTTCGGTCTGGAGAAGGTTAAGGAGCGTATTCTGGAGACCATAGCCGTCCGGCAGATGAATCCCAAGGGGAAGGGGCAGATTCTCTGTCTGGTGGGTCCCCCGGGCGTTGGAAAAACCTCCATTGCCATTTCCGTCGCCAAGGCGCTGAACCGGAAACTGGCCCGCCTGTCCCTGGGCGGCGTCCGGGATGAGGCGGACATTCGCGGCCACCGCAGGACCTACATCGGATCCATGCCGGGGCGGGTGATTGACGCCATCATTCGGGGCGGGTCCATGAATCCGCTGCTGCTGCTGGATGAGATTGACAAACTCGGCAGCGATTACCGGGGAGACCCGGCCTCCGCCTTGCTGGAGGTGCTGGACAGCGAGCAGAATCATGCGTTCCGGGATCATTATATGGAGATTCCTGTGAACTTGAGCCGGGTGATGTTCATCACCACCGCCAATACCACAGATACCATTCCCCAGCCGCTGCTGGACCGGATGGAGGTCATCCGTCTCTCCAGCTATACCGATGAGGAGAAGGTGCAGATTGCACGCCGCTACCTGCTGCCGAAGCAGATGCGCGAACACGGACTGAAAAAAAGCGCCCTCCGGGTCGGTGACGAGGTGATCCGGGCCATCATTCGGGACTATACCCGGGAATCCGGCGTCCGCCTTCTGGAACGGCGTATTGCCGCTTTGTGCCGGAAGACGGATATGAAGCTTCTCTCCGGAGAGACCAAGCGGGTTCAGGTGACGGAGGAAGAGCTGCCGAAATTTTTGGACTGCCAGCCCTATCCCCCCGCTCTCCACACAGAGCGGGAGGAGACCGGCGTGGTGAACGGTCTGGCCTGGACGGAAACCGGCGGCGAGATTCTGGAGGTGGAGGCCGCTGTTTTGGAGGGCACCGGAAAGCTGGAGCTTACCGGCAACCTGGGCGACGTGATGAAGGAGTCCGTACAGGCGGCGCTGAGTTGTCTTCGAAGCCGGGCAGAGGTTCTGGGCATAGAGGCGGACTTCTATAAAACCAAGGACATTCATGTCCACTTCCCGGAGGGAGCGGTTCCAAAGGACGGCCCCTCCGCCGGCATCGCGGTTACCACGGCCATGCTCTCTGCCCTGACGGACCGGAAGGTCCGGGCGGGCATTGCCATGACAGGAGAGGTGACCATTCGGGGCCGGGTGCTGGCCATCGGCGGGCTGAAGGAAAAAACCATGGCCGCCCTGCGGAACGGCATCAGCACCGTGCTGATCCCTAAGGACAATGTCCGGGACCTGGAGGAAATTGATCAGACGGTTCGGGCCGCTCTGCGTTTTATCCCGGTGGAGACAATCGATCAGGTTTTCGCCGCGGCGCTAACGTCTCCGGCGGAGGCGGTTCGGGAAGAAGTGCCGGAACCGGCGCCTGTTTTTCCTTCCATGAGCCGGGAAAAGGTGGACAATGCCCTGCGGCAGTAAAGGAGCAGACATGCCGATCAATTTTGGAAAAGCGGAGTTTATCCGGTCCGCCGGGAGCCGGGAGCAGTTTTTGTGGGATGGTCTGCCGCAGTTCGCCTTTGCGGGCCGGTCCAACGTGGGAAAGTCCTCGGTCATCAACCGCCTTCTGGGGAGGAAGAACCTGGCCTATGTGGGCGCTTCCCCGGGGAAGACCACCCAGGTGAATTATTACTTGGTAGACCGCAGGGCCTATCTGGTGGACCTGCCGGGCTATGGGTACGCCAAGGTTTCCAAGGCGGAAAAGGAGCGCTGGGGCCGCCTGATGGAGAGTTACTTCCAGGAGGCCCACATTACCACCGGCGTGCTGATTGTGGATGCCCGTCACAAGCCGACAGCCAACGACCTGACCATGCATAGCTGGTTTCGGGAGACAGGCTGCCCGGAGATTGTGGTGGCCAACAAGCTGGATAAGCTGAAAAAGAGCCAGGTGGAACCTGCCCTGGCTTTGATCCGGGAGACCCTGGAATTGGAAGAGGAGGATCATCTGCTCCCCTTCTCCGCCGAGAAGGGGACGGGAAAGGAAGAACTGATTCGCCTTTTGAATGCCGCTGTGGAATAACGAAAGAGCCGCCCGTCAGGGCGGCTCTCAGTGTGTCAAAAAACGCAGAAGATTGACGCAACGGGAAGGAATAGAGTTACGAGAGGAACCCAGGAGGGGTTCCTTTCGTTTTCAATCAGAAGTTTTTCAAAACTTTTTTAAAGTTTTGAAAAACTTGCGCAGGCTGGCGAAAATACGTTTTCGACAGCCTGAGAGCCGCCCTGATGGGCGGCTCTTCTCTGTCGGCGCTTATTTATTGAAGAATCAGGGTCTTTCCGTCCATCTCCTTGGGGCAGGCCAGCCCCATGACATCCAGCATAGTCGGCGCGATATCGGCGAGGCGGCCATCGGACCGCAGCTCGGACCCTGCGCCGCAGAGGATGAAGGGAACGGGATTGGTGGTGTGGGCAGTCATGGGACTGCCGTCGGGTTCCACCATCTGCTCGGCGTTGCCATGGTCAGCGGTAATCATGGCGATGCCGCCCATCTTCAAGGTGGCGTCCACCACCTTGCCCACGCAGGCGTCCACCGTTTCCACGGCCTTCACAGCAGCGTCGAACACGCCGGTGTGGCCCACCATGTCGCAGTTGGCGAAGTTCAAAATGATGACGTCGTAATTCCCGGACTCAATGCGCTCCACGCACTTCTCACAGACCTCCGGCGCGCTCATCTCCGGCTGGAGATCATAGGTTGCCACCTTGGGGGAGGGGACCAGCACCCGGTCCTCGCCGGGAAAGACGGTTTCGCTGCCGCCGTTGAAGAAGAAGGTCACATGGGCGTACTTCTCCGTCTCGGCGATGCGGAGCTGTGTCATACCCATTTTGCTGAGGTACTCGCCCAGACCATTGCTTACCAGCACACGGGGGAACGCCACTTCCACATTGGGCATGGAGGCGTCGTACTCCGTGTTGCAGACATAGGTCAGAGGGAAGAACTGCCGGGTAAAACCGTCAAACTCCGGGTCCACCAGCGTCCTGGTAATCTCCCGGGCCCGGTCAGGGCGGAAGTTGAAGAAAATGACGCTGTCGTTGTCAGAGATCGAGCCGTCCGCGTCGCAGACGACGGGCTCCACAAACTCATCCGTAACGCCTTTCTCATAGGACTTTTTCACCGCATCCACCGGGTCCGGATTGGTAATGGCGCTTTCGCCGTAAACCATAGCGTCATAGGCCTGCTCTACCCGGTCCCAGCGCTTGTCCCGGTCCATAGCGTAGTACCGGCCCATGACTGTTGCGATCTTGCCCACGCCCAGCTCTTCGCACTTGGCAACCGTCTGAGCCACAAAGCCCGCGCCGGAAGTGGGGGATACGTCCCGCCCGTCCAGGAACGCATGGATATAAACCCGGGTAAGCCCCTTGTCCTTGGCCATTTTTAAAAGGGCGAACAGGTGAGTCAGGTGAGAGTGAACGCCGCCATCCGACAGCAGTCCGAACAGGTGCAGGGCGGAACCCTTTTCGATGCAGGCGTCCATGGCGTGAAGATAGGCAGGATTCTGGAAGAAGCTGCCGTCTTCAATGGCGCGGGAGATGCGGGGAAGGTCCTGAAAGACCACCCGGCCGCCGCCAATATTGGTATGGCCCACTTCGCTGTTGCCCATTTGTCCATCAGGGAGACCCACATCCAGTCCGGAGGCGGAGAGGGTCGTGTGGGCAAACTCCTGGAAAAAACGGTCCAGCCGGGGCGTTTTTGCCGTTTTGACGGCATTGCCCGTCTCACCGCCGCCGGTGCCGAAGCCGTCCATGATGATTAACGTAGTAGGTGTTTTGTTCATTGAAAGCTCCTCCTCGGGGGATTGAAATCATTTTCGGGACAGGCGCGCTTCCTGCCGCCTTACAGGCGGAACAGGCGCTGCGGCGTCACGAAAAATCCCCGATTCCAGCCGCCTGGGGCGGCGTCACCGGCCCGCAGGCCGGCGTTGGGGAACAACGCCGAGGGGGAGCTTGCTCCCCCTCGCTGATACATTACTCCTGGTTGGCGGAGTTGATGATCTCCACAAACTGGTCGGGCTTCAGGGAGGCGCCGCCAATGAGGCCGCCGTCAATGTCGGGCTGAGCCAGCAGCTCGGCGGCATTTTTGGCGTTCATGGAGCCGCCATACTGGATGGTGACGCTCCGTGCCACGCGGGCGCCATACAGGCTGCGGATGGTGGCGCGGATATTGGAGCAGACCTCGCCGGCCTGCTCGCTGGTGGCGGTCTTGCCGGTGCCGATGGCCCAAATGGGCTCGTAAGCGATGATGCAGCGGCGCAGCTTGTCGGCGGGAACGCCGTACAGCGCGCTCTTCACCTGGAGGGCGATCCACTCGTTGGTGATGCCGGTCTCCCGCTGCTCCAGACTCTCGCCCACGCAGATGATGGGATTCATGCCGGCGTTGAGAACGGCATGGACCTTCTTGTTTACGGTCTGATCAGTTTCGCCGAAATACTGGCGGCGCTCGCTGTGTCCGATGATGACGTACTTGACACCCAGGTCCTTCAGCATATCGGCGGAGACCTCGCCGGTGTAAGCGCCCTTCTCCTCGAAATAGACGTTCTCAGCGCCGACGGAGATGCGCAGGTCCTTGAAGGCCTTGGCGGCGGTGGAGATGTTGCAGGCGGGGACGCAGATCAAGGTCTCGCACCATTTGGCGCGGGGCATGATCTTGCGGATATCCTCGGCAAATTTTTTGGTTTCGGTGGCGGTCATGTTCATTTTCCAGTTGCCGGCAATGACCGTTTTGCGGTATCTGCGATTCATGATCTTCCATACTCCTTTTATGTCTTTTGATGTGATGGTAAATGAATGAGCCAATAAGAACAGCCTATTATTTTATAGCCGAAATAGGCAGAAATGTCAAGGGCAAGCAGGGGATTTTCTGAACTTTTTCCTCAAAAATAGCGGCTCTGGCGGGAAAAGCTCCGCTCACTTGTTCAGCAGGCAGGCAACGCCGGGCAGTTCCTTGCCCTCCAGGAACTCCAGGGAAGCGCCGCCGCCGGTGGAGATGTGACTCATTTTATCGGCGTAGCCCAGCTGTTCCACCGCAGCGGCGCTGTCACCGCCGCCGATGACGGTGATCGCGGAGGTCTTGCTCAGAGCCTCGGCCATAGCCTCGGTGCCCTTGGCGAAAGCGGGGAACTCGAACACGCCCATGGGGCCGTTCCAGATTACCGTGCCCGCGTCGGCCACGGCGCCGCAGTAGAGCTTCACGGTCTCGGGACCGATGTCCAGCCCCTCCCAGCCGTCGGGAATCTCACCGGCTTTGACCACCTGGCTCTTGGCGTCGGCGGAGAAGCTGTCGCCGCAGACGGTGTCCACGGGGAGGAGGAACTTCACGCCTTTTTCAGCGGCCTTGGCAAGCATGTCTTTGGAGTAATCCATCCAGTCGGCCTCCAGCAGGCTGTCGCCCACTTTGCCGCCCTGGGCGGCGGAGAAGGTATAGGACATGCCGCCGCCGATAATG
>Ga0073907_1003335_pt1 | contig 13722 bp, 5 predicted proteins | sample GluameincwithD2O_FD_65483 | JGI IMG/M metagenome (GOLD analysis project Ga0073907, IMG submission 65483) | Mouse cecum microbial communities from Vienna, Austria - Glucosamine amended microcosms incubated with D2O | ecosystem: Host-associated > Mammals > Digestive system > Large intestine > Cecum... | reverse complement strand
AGGGATGAGATATGACAAGCCGTGGCTTTCGTTGGAAGAACAGGCCGATCTGCTGGCTCAGCGCAGCCTCGAGGGGGATAGGGCCGTTGTTATTGAGCATCTGAGAGACGTTGGCTACTATCGCCTGAGTGGATATTGGCACGTTTTCAAGAACGAAGATGACTCGTTCAGGCCTGGGACAACGTTCGATCGTGTTTGGGGTCTCTATGTCTTCGACAGGCAGTTGCGGCTTACTACTCTTGACGCCATCGAACGGGTCGAAGTATTCATGCGCTCGCGATTGGCATACTATCTTGCCGATAAGACGGGCGTATTCGGCTACCTGGAAAGGCCGGCGCTTCCTCGTCTTAGTCAAGAGGAATACCTTTCCTTTCTCAAGCGGTGCATGGATTGCTATGGTCGATCAAGGGAGCCCTTCGCGGATCATTTCCGCAAAGTGTACGGGGATGAGTGCGGCATGCCGCCGTATTGGGTGATGGTCAACCTCATGGAGATGGGGCTGTTGCTCCGGCTGTACAAGGGTGCTTCCTGCGACATACGAGGTGAGATTGCGTCCGAAGTAGGCGTGACGGCAACGGTGCTCGACTCATGGCTGGTTGCTCTGAATACCGTTCGCAATATATGTGCTCATCACAGCAGGCTCTGGAATCGGCCGTTTGGCACAAGGCCGATGATTCCTCGAGCTAAAAACGATGCGCGATGGCATGAGCCCTACAAGGTGGAAAGCGACCGTATATTTGGCGTGCTCACGATATTGAGCTGCCTTTTGGAGGTGATAGCGCCAGACACATCATGGCGCCGCCGCCTGTTCGCGCAACTCGAAGGGCGAACGGAGATGGACATGCTGTCCATGGGTTTCAGACCCGGTTGGCAGGAATGTCCTTTCTGGAAACCCTGGATGCAAGATGTTGCCTGGGCTGCAGATCGTCAAGCGACGATCCAATAAGACAGAATGCGGAAACGGGCTGGGAAAACATCTTTCCAGCCCGTTTCGTGCGGCGGATTTAACCCTTTACACCATTGCATTTAAACCTTTAACTTTGGAATGGGAAGTTAAACCGCCCCTACGCGTTGGCGGCTTCTACGGCTTGGACGAGGAACTCGGTGGCGCCAATGCCTGCGGCATCGTCGTAGTACTTCGTGAAGCGGGGGTCGGCGAGGTAGCCTTGCACGAGGGCCAGGTAGGTGGCGGTGTCGAAGCCAGGGTCCCAGTGCACGGTGATCCACCGACGGTGCATGGCCGCCAACTCGGCCGCCTCGGGGCTTGCGGGATCGTCGGTGGCCCGAGCCAGGCGCAGCTGCACCTTGATGGCCTCTTCCAGCAGCTCTTTGGCGTCCCATTCGTCCCGGGTCAGGTTCATCATGCGCTCGTTGGAGGCGTCGATGGCGTCGTTGCCGTAGCGCTCGCGGGCCTCGGTGCCGTAGGTCTCCTCGAACTGCTGGAGGCCCTCGCGCTTCATGGCCTCGAAACTGTCTTCAGTGGTCATAACTCTCATCCTCGTTCCGTCTGTCGGTTGCCGTCCGCTGTTGGCCGTGCGCTTTCCGCGTTGCGCCTCGCAGTATGCAGCATGACGTAACGGAAAGGTCAAGGCAATCGCCGGCGCCCCCTCGGTTGCGAAGTCGTTGGGGCCGGCGAGGTTGGGGCCCTTCGCGGGGGTGGGCGACCGGGAGGTCGCCTCTACGAAGGTGTGTGCCGGGCAACACTTTGCCCCGGAACGCGACAAAGGGCCGAGAAGACGTCTTCTCGGCCCTTTGTGGGAGAGGTCCCGGCGGGAGGGAGGAAACGCGCCGGGGCCAGAGAGATGATCGCGGGGGTGTTAGGCTTCCAGGTACTGGATGATCTCCTTCGCGCCGGTGACGCCCGAGGCGATGGAGAGGCCGCAGGCGGTGCCGGGGATGTCGTAGTAGGGGCGGCAGAAGGCGCTGCCCATGTTGAGGCCGCCGATGAACAGGCCATCGATGGGCTTGTTGTCGGCATCCAGCGCGGTCAGGCGGTCGTTGGTGCGGATGCCGCCGATGGTGGCCCAGTAGGCCGACTGGTACTCGAACAGGTAATAGCCCTTGCCGTCCTTGATCTCGGTGAGGAACATGGGATCCTTGCCGAAGTCGGCGTCTTCCTTGCTCTGGCAGAACTCGTTGTAGCGCTTCACGGTTTCTTCCAGGTTCGTCAGGCCGAAGGCCTCGGCGCACTCGGCGATGGTGTCGCCCTTGACGGCCCAGCCCTCGCTCACGGCGGCCTCGAACTGCTCGGGGGCGTGGCTCAGCACGGGATAGAACATCTCGCGGCCGAAGTTCCAGTCGGGCTCGCCCAGGTGCTTGTACACGCCCTCGGCCACGCAGGCGTCGTAGTACTCCCCGTCGACGAGCACGTAGTAGTTGCCGTTGTTCAGGCCCGCCTGGCCGCTGTACACCAGTGGGTCGAAGGCCATGTTCTGCTCGTTCATGAAGCGCTCGCCGGTCTCGTCCACCATGAGGCCGCCGTAAATGGCGAAGCACAGGTTCTCGTTGTTGAGGTTCCAATCGGCGTCGTACATGGCGCTGCCGTGCTTCTGGTTGGCGCCGCAGATCTCGTTGCTGATGAGCCCGTAGTAGTTTTCGCAGACCGCACCGGCCGCCTCGGCCATGCGGATGCCGTCGCCGGAGTTCGTGGGCGTGCCCATGTTGACGAGCGGCACGCCGAGGAAGCGGTCGTGGATCATCTCCTCGCTGGCACCGAAGCCGCCCGTGGCCAGAAACACCGCCTTGGTGGCGATGGACAGCACCGTGTTGTTGTCGCGGATGGCCTTCACCCCGGCGACGACCCCGTCCTCGAGCACGACCTCGGTGGCCTCGCAGTTGTAGATGAACGAGCCGCCCATGGCCTCGATGGCGCTCACGATGGGCTGGATGCGCTCTTCGCCCACTTCCACGAAGTTGTGCAGGGGCGCCCATTTCAGCGACTCGCCGTACTGCGGATCGCCGGTGTACTCCACGTAGTTGTAGAAGTGCAGGCCGCAGTCGACGAGGCTCTCGAAGGCCTCGGTGCTGTTGGACAGCAGGTTTTTCAGCAGCTTGGTGTTGGCCGAGCCGCGGGCCCATTCCACGTAGTGGTCGTACAGCGCCCGCTCGGTGGCGATGGTGATGCCGCTGGCCTTCTGGTTCGAGGTATTGCAGGCGGCCGGGCCGGACAGGTTCGCCAGGTTGGACGAGGCGCAGGAGGGGCCTTTCTCCAGCAGCAGGGGCGTCTTGCCCTCCTTGGCCAGCTTGTAGGCGGCCAGAAGGCCGCCGGCGCCGCCGCCCACGATGACGGCGTAGGCGCTCGATTCCTCCACGGGAAGGTCGGCGTAGCGCTCCTGCAGGGCCGAATCGGTTTCCGCGCCCGTGTCGCCCTGGGTGCTCGCGAGCTCGCTTTGGGCGGGCGAGCAGGCGGAAAGGGCCCCCGCCGCGGCCAGGGCGATCGACCCGGCGCCGGCCCACTTGAGCAGTCCTCGGCGAGAAATAGACGGCTGGTTTTCCATAGTCATGTCATCCTCCTCTAATGACGGCGTTCCGCACGCCGCGGCTCTGGCTCCCTTGGGCAGAGCGTTGCGGCGATAAGAGAACCATAGGGCACGTCGGGAGGGCGGAAAACCTGCCTTTGGATTGATTTATGCCAGAAATGTACTCTGCGGGCTCGTCATACCAATGGGTGTATACACGGCGATGACCAGGTATTTTGCCTCGGCTACGGGAGGAGGGCCGTTAGCGCTCGGCGCTACCCAGGCCCTTCGCGCTGAGAACGAGGGAGATGAGCTCTTGGCGGGTATGCACGCCGAGCTTCGCGTAAATGCGGGCCACGTGGGTCTTCGCCGTGCTGCGCTCGATGGAGAGGTACTCGGCGATGAACGGGGCGCTTCGTCCCTCGGCGAGCAGGCCGAGCACCTCGTGCTCCCGAGCCGTCAGCTGCGCCTCGGCGGCCAGCCGGGCGATGGTGTCGGCGGCCTCCTGCTCGGAAGACGCGGCGGAGGGAGATGTCGTGGAATCCGGGGCAAGGGGCGTCGGGGCCGCCTCCTCCCGGGCCGTCGCAGGAGAAGCGTCGTCCTCGTTCCGGTTCGTGCCCTCGGCGTCGTGGGCGCCCCAGAACAGGTCGTCGAGGCTCTGCTCGTTGAGCAGGTAGAGACCGCAGAACACCAGAAGGCAGATGATGGCGACATCGGCGAGGCTGGAGGAGAGCATCGCAGGCAGTGAGGGAACGGCCAGGCTCACCAAGTAGATGAGGGCCGCGGGGCCCGTGAGCAGCAGGTAGACGCCACCCATGATGGTGGAGAACGGGACTTCGGCGTAGGTGGCCAGATCGAGCGCGACGACGATGATGCCCGTCCACACGATAATGCCCAGGGCGGTTTCCACGAACGCCACCGCTTCGGCGCCGAAGCCGCCGGACAGGCGCATGGCGCACACGACGGCGGAAATGAGCACGAGGCAGCGGATGAGGGATATATGGCTCGTGTCGTCGTGGGCGATGGCGCTCAGCCACAACAGGGCCAGGGCAGCGAGATAGGCTCCCCCGGTGAGCCCGGGCCCCAGGGGCGCGGCGTTGGCCGAGGCGAGGTGGGCCACGAAGGCCAGCACGATGAGGCCCGCGGCCGGTCGACCGCGCAGGATGATCTGCCGGCGAACGTGCACCGAGGGGGCGCCCCGGCCCTCCCTTGTCCCCGGGCCGAGGTCGAGGCGGGAGGCTGCCAGGGCGACGGCGAGGGCCATGCACACCGATGCGGCGAACAGGGCTGTCGGGGCGTCGAGGGGAAGGGTGGACCCGGCAAAGATACCTCCCACGGTGGCCGTGACGAACACCTTCCGCATGGTGGCATTGGAGAGGGAGAGGAGCGATTTGTAGACGAAGATCTCGAGGAACGTGCCCGCGATGGCCGTAACGCCGCTCCCCACCGGGGCCCAGGCGGGCACCGCCACGGCGAGGAAGGCGCCGATGAAGATGCCGATGAGGCTCAGGTAGGCCAGATGCTTCGCGGTGAACGACGCCACGAGACGCGGGCCGGACGCTATGACGAAGACGCTGGCCACAACGACGAAGAGGGAATGGGGCGAGCGCCCTCCGTCGATGTCGGCATAGAAGCGGAAGAACCACAGGCTGAGCAAGGTGGTGCCGATGGCGCAGAGGAGGGCGGCTGCGAAAAGTTGCAGCGCCGTTTTCCGGGAATCGTTTACTGCGAGATTTCCAACCATAATCTGCCTTCGGGGATAAACGAGGTGCGGTCCGTGCGTACCGCTGTCGCCGTATGGTACCACAGGATACTTTGCCGGTGGTTCGTTGCTCTCTTTTGGGTGGCGTGCACCGGCCCTGTCGCTTTGCAACAAAGGCCCGTTCCGGGGCTATTTTCCAGAAAATTTCCATGGCTGCTAAAAATTTTTCTTGACTCGGGCTTTTCGCCGTAGTATTTTAGCGAATTGCAACTTTTTTGCAGATTTGCGATGGACGTGAAGGAGGAACAGCCTCGTGGCTCAAGGAAAAAAATCCGCTCCCACCAGCCTTTACAGGGATCGCCGAAGCTTCGCGAAGATTCCGGACGTGATGGACGTCCCGAACCTGATCGCTATCCAGACGGAAAGCTTCGATTGGTTCAAGAATGAAGGCTTGGCTCAGGCCTTCGCCGACGTGTGCCCCATTGAGAACAATACGGGCGACATGTGTGTCGAGTTCGGCAAGCATGAGTTCGGCGAGCCCAAGTACACGGTGGATGAATGCAAGGAGAAGGACGTCACCTATCAGGCGCCGCTCTTCGTCGAGATCCGCTTCATCAACCGTGAGACCGGCGAGATTAAGGAGCAGGAGGTGTTCATGGGCGACTTCCCGCTCATGACCCCTCGCGGCACCTTCATTATTAATGGTACCGAGCGCGTCGTGGTGTCCCAGCTCGTCCGTAGCCCGGGCGTGTACTTCGCCGCCGAGCGCGACAAGACCTCCGACAAGACCATCTACAACGCGAAGGTGATCCCCTCCCGCGGTGCGTGGCTCGAGTTCGAAACCGACAAGCGCGACCTGCTGAGTGTGCGCATCGACCGCAAGCGCAAGCAGCCGGCCACGCTGCTCGTGCGCGCGCTTGGCCTCGCCGAGACCCGCGAGGAGATCATCGAGCTGCTCGGTTCCTCCGAGATGGTGCTGCGCACCCTCGACCGCGACCCGGCCACCACGAAGGAAGAGTCGCTCATCGAGCTGTACAAGCGCTTCCGTCCCGGCGAGCCGCCGACCATCGACAGCGCCCGCACGCTGCTCGACGGCCTGTTCTTCAATCCGCAGCGCTATGACCTGGCCAAGGTCGGCCGCTACAAGATGGATAAGAAGCTCGGCTTCGCCCCCGAGGAGAACGACTCCTCCACGCTGACCAATGAGGACATCATCCGCACGATGCGCTACATCATCGGTCTGCACAACGGCGACGAGGGTTTTGCCACCGACGACATCGACCACTTCGGCAACCGCCGCATCCGCTCGGTGGGTGAGCTGATCCAGAACCAGTTCCGCATCGGATTGTCCCGTATGGAGCGTGTGGTGCGCGAGCGCATGTCCATGCAGGAGCCCGACGAGATCACGCCGCAGTCGCTCGTGAACATCCGCCCCATCGTGGCGGCCATCAAGGAGTTCTTCGGAAGCTCCCAGCTCTCGCAGTTCATGGACCAGTCGAACCCGGCTGCGGGCATCACCCACAAGCGTCGTCTGTCGGCTCTGGGCCCGGGCGGTCTGTCCCGCGAGCGCGCCGGCTTCGAGGTGCGCGACGTGCACACCTCCCACTACGGCCGCATGTGCCCCATCGAGACCCCTGAAGGTCCGAACATCGGCCTCATCGGCTCGCTGGCCGCCTACGGCCGCATCAACCCTTACGGCTTCATCGAGACGCCCTACCGTCGCGTGATCGACGGCAAGGTGACCGACGAGATCGACTACCTGACCGCCGATGAGGAAGAGAACTTCACCATCGCCCAGGCCAACGACCTCTTCGACCTTGAGACCCGCGAGTTCGGCTACACCGACGAGGACGGCGTGTTCCACAAGTCCACCCGCGTGCTCGCCCGTACCACCGACACCAACGGCGTGTTCGGCGAGGCCATGGACGTGCCGCCTGAGCAGGTGAACTACATGGACGTGTCGCCGCGTCAGATGACCTCCGTGGCTACCTCGCTCATTCCCTTCCTCGAGCACGACGACGCCAATCGCGCCCTCATGGGCTCGAACATGCAGCGCCAGGCCGTGCCGCTGCTGCGTCCCACGGCTCCGCTCGTGGGTACCGGCATCGAGCACCGCATCGCGGTGGACTCCGGCGAGATCCTCGTGGCCCAGCGCCCCGGCGTGGTGGACTACGTGGACGGCCAGACCATCATCATCCTGAACGACGAGGGCGAGTACGACGAGTACCTCATCCCCAAGTTCCAGCGCTCCAACCAGTCCGGCTGCATCAACCACCGCCCCATCGTCCGCAAGGGCGATGAGGTCCAGGCTGGCGACGTACTGGCCGATGGCCCCTCCTGCGACGGCGGCGAGCTGGCCCTCGGCCAGAACCTCATGATCGCCTACATGCCCTGGGAAGGCTACAACTACGAGGACGCCATCATCGTGTCCGAGCGCGTGGTGTCCGAGGACCTGCTGACCTCCATCCACATCTCCGAGTACGAGATCGACGCGCGCGACACGAAGCTCGGCCCCGAGGAGATCACCCGCGAGATCCCGAACATCTCCGAGGACATGATCTCGGACCTGGACGCCGACGGCATCATCCGCGTGGGCGCCGAGGTGTTCCCGGGCGACGTGCTCGTGGGCAAGGTCACCCCGAAGGGCGAGACCGAGCTCACCGCCGAGGAGCGCCTGCTGCGCGCCATCTTCGGCGAGAAGGCCCGCGAGGTGCGCGACACCTCGCTGAAGGTGCCCCACGGCTCCGGCGGCCGCGTCATCGGCATCTACCGCACGTCCCGCGAGGCCGGCGACGACTTGGCCCCCGGCGTGAACGAGCTCGTGCGCATCTACGTGGCCCAGAAGCGCAAGGTGCAGCAGGGCGACAAGCTGTCGGGCCGTCACGGCAACAAGGGCGTCATCTCCCGCGTGCTGCCCGTGGAGGACATGCCTTACCTCGCCGACGGCACCCCCATCGACGTCATCCTGAACCCGCTCGGCGTTCCCTCCCGTATGAACGTGGGCCAGCTTTTGGAGAACCACCTCGGCTGGGCTGCCAAGTGGGGCTGGTCCGACGCTGACGAGACCGACGAGGTCGTCGAGGGCCCCATCCACGTGGCCACGCCGGTGTTCGACGGCGCCACCGAGGAGGAGATCTCGGATGCCATCGAGAAGGCGAACCGCAACCTCATCAACATGAACCACGCCAAGTACGGCGACATGGCCCGCGACGAGCTGGTGCCCCAGCTGTCCCGCACCGGCAAGACCTGGCTCTACGACGGCCGCACCGGCGAGAAGTTCCGCGAGCCCATCACCGTCGGCCAGACCTACATCCTGAAGCTCGGCCACATGGTAGACGACAAGATCCACGCCCGCTCCACCGGCCCCTACAGCCTCATCACCCAGCAGCCCCTGGGCGGCAAGGCGCAGTTCGGCGGCCAGCGCTTCGGCGAGATGGAGGTGTGGGCCCTGTACGCCTACGGTGCTTCCAACGTGCTGCAGGAGATCCTGACCGTGAAGTCCGACGACACGTCGGGCCGCGTGAAGAGCTATGAGGCCATCGTGAAGGGCGAGAACATCCCGGCACCCGAGGTGCCCGAGTCCTTCAAGGTGCTCGTGAAGGAAATGAAGTCCCTGTGCCTGAACATCGAGCTGGAGGGCCACGACATGCAGCCCATCAGCGAGGACGAGATCGACGGGGCCGATGAGGATTCGGCTCTGTACGCCGCCATTGCGGCCGACGCCAAGAAGACCGAAGACGAAGAGGCCAACGCCATCGATACCCTGGCCGCCGAGCTGGGCGACTTGATGAGCGGTCTTGAGTCCGACCTGAGCACCGATCTCATCGGTGGCGGAGAGGAGGCCTAAATAATGACCGAGTTCGACGTCAACAATTTCGACGCCCTGCGCATCTCGCTCGCTTCCGCTGAGGATGTGCGCAGCTGGTCTCGCGGCGAGGTGAAGAAGCCCGAGACTATCAACTACCGTACTCTGAAGCCTGAGAAGGACGGCCTGTACTGCGAGAAGATTTTCGGTCCCACCAAGGACTGGGAGTGCGCCTGCGGCAAGTACAAGCGCGTGCGCTTCAAAGGCATCGTCTGCGAGCGCTGCGGCGTTGAGGTGACCCGCTCCAAGGTGCGCCGCGAGCGCATGGGCCACATCGAGCTGGCCGCGCCCGTGAGCCACATCTGGTACTTCAAGGGAAGCCCGTCCCGCTTGGGCTACCTCTTGGACATTCCGCCGAAGGAGCTTGAGAAGGTCCTGTACTTCGCCAGCTCCATCATCACCTCGGTGGACAAGGAGGCCCGTGAGGAGGACGTGGACGACCTGCGCGACGAGCTGGCTGCCGACCTGGAGGAGCTGGACGCCGAGCGCGACCGCCTCATCGAGGCCACTCGCAAGCTGTCCACCGACTACGTGCCCGAGGAAGACGACTTCGTCGACGACCTCGATGACGACGAGCGCCTGACCCCCGAAGAGGTGGAAGAGGAGATCGCCGACATCTACGAGGAGTTCAACGAGCGCAAGGCCCTGCGCCAGGACGCCTTCGACGCCTTCCTGAAGATCGAGCCGAAGCAGCTCATCGCCGACGAGGCCCTCTACCGCGAGATGCGCGCCTGCTACCGCGACTACTTCACCGGCGGCATGGGCGCTGAATCGGTGCGCGACCTGCTCGACGCCATGGACCTGGAGGCCACCTCCGAGGAGCTGCGCGAGGTCATCGCCACGGGCAAGGGCCAGAAGCGCGCCAAGGCCGTGAAGCGCCTGAAGGTGGTGGACGCGTTCCTGAAGTCGGACAACAAGCCCTCCGACATGATTCTGGACGTGATTCCGGTCATCCCGCCCGATCTGCGCCCCATGGTGCAGCTGGACGGCGGCCGCTTCGCCACCTCCGACCTGAACGACCTGTACCGCCGCGTTATCAACCGCAACAACCGCCTGAAGCGCCTGCTGGACCTCGGTGCCCCCGAGATCATCATCAACAACGAGAAGCGCATGCTCCAGGAGGCCGTGGACTCGCTGTTCGACAACGGCCGTCGGGGACGCCCCGTCACGGGCCCGGGCAACCGCCCGCTGAAGTCCATCTCCGACATGCTCAAGGGCAAGCAGGGCCGCTTCCGCCAGAACCTGCTCGGCAAGCGCGTGGACTACTCCGGCCGTTCGGTTATCGTCGTGGGCCCCTCGCTCAAGCTGCACCAGTGCGGCCTGCCCCAACAGATGGCCCTGGAGCTGTTCAAGCCCTTCGTCATGAAGCGCCTGGTGGAGCTGGAGTACGCTGCCAACATCAAGGCCGCCAAGCGCGCCGTGGACCGCGGTGCCAGCTACGTGTGGGATGTGCTGGAAGAGGTCATCGTCGACCATCCGGTGCTCTTGAACCGCGCACCAACCCTGCACCGCCTGGGCATCCAGGCCTTCGAGCCGGTGCTCGTCGAGGGCAAGGCCATCAAGCTGCATCCGCTCGTGTGCACCGCCTTCAACGCCGACTTCGACGGCGACCAGATGGCCGTGCACGTGCCGCTCGGCGCCGAGGCCCAGGCCGAGGCCCGCGTGCTCATGCTGTCCTCTAACAACATCAAGTCCCCGGCCCACGGCCATCCGCTCACGGTGCCCACCCAGGACATGATCATCGGCCTGTACTACCTCACGGCCGTGCGCGACGGGTTCCCGGGCGAGGGCCGTGTGTTCATCGACCTCGATGACGCCCTGAACGCCTACGATGCCCGCGCCGATCTGGACCTTCAGGCCAAGATCTCGGTGCGCCTGCCCTACAACATGAAGGTGGCCACCGCGTTCAACACCTTCGAGGATCACAAGGAAGGCGAGCGCATCGAGACGAGCGTGGGCCGCATCATCTTCAACGACGTGCTGCCGCCGGACTACCCCTTCTTGAACTATGAGATGAACAAGAAGGAGATCAGCCGTCTGGTGGAGGACGTGACCAACACCTACGACCTGTCCGAGGTGCCGCCGATCCTCGACGGCCTGAAGGACGCGGGCTTCCACTATGCCACCCGCGCCGGCGTGACCGTGTCGGTCTACGATGCCACCATCCCGCCCACCAAGCCGGAGATTCTGGCCCAGGCCGATGCCCGTGTGGCCGCCATCGACGAGGACTACGAGATGGGCCTCATGTCGAATGAGGAGCGCCACAAGCAGGTCGTCGACATCTGGAACGATGCCAACGAGGAAGTCGGCGAGGCCATGGCGGAGAACTTCGACAAGTTCAACCCCATCTACATGATGGCCTTCTCCGGCGCCCGCGGTAACATCAAGCAGATCCGCCAGCTGGCCGGCATGCGCGGTCTGATGTCCGACCCGAAGGGCGAGATCATCGACCGCCCCATTAAGGCGAACTTCCGCGAGGGCCTGTCCGTGCTGGAGTACTTCATTTCCACCCACGGTGCCCGCAAGGGTCTGGCCGACACCGCCCTGCGTACCGCCGACTCGGGCTACCTGACCCGCCGTCTGGTGGACGTGGCCCAGGACGTCATCATTCGCGAGATCGACTGCGGCACCACCGAGGGTGTGAACTACCCGGTGCGCAACGAGAAGAACGAGGTGGACGAGAACCTCGTGGGCCGCTGTCTTTTGGAGCCGGTGGCCAACCCCGAGACCGGCGAGATCATCGCCGAGGCCGGCAGCTACCTGCACTCCATGGCCCAGCTGCGCGAGATCGACGCGGCCGGCGTGGAAGAGGTGGTCATCCGCACCATCATGACCTGCCACGCTGAGCACGGCGTGTGCCAGAAGTGCTACGGTTGGGATCTGGCCACGGCCCGTCCGGTGAACATCGGCACGGCGGTGGGCATCATCGCCGCCCAGTCCATCGGTGAGCCCGGCACTCAGCTGACCATGCGTACGTTCCACACCGGCGGCGTGGCCGGCGAGGACATCACCCACGGCCTGCCCCGTGTCCAGGAGCTTTTCGAGGCCCGCAAGCCGAAGGGCCAGGCGGTGCTCGCGGAGATCTCCGGCACCATGCAGGTGGCCGGCGACAAGATGTCCAAGACCATCACCATCCACGACCAGGAGGGCAACTACCGCGAGTACGTGGTGAGCGCCCGCGCCCAGCTTTTGCCGGGTGTGTTCGACGGGTGCGAGGTCACGGTGGGCCAGCAGCTCACCAAGGGTTCGGTGAACCCGCACGACCTGCTGCGCCTTACCGACCCGAACACCACGCTGCGCTACATCGTGTCCCAGGTCCAGGGCGTGTACGTGTCCCAGGGCGTGGACATCAACGACAAGCACATCGAGGTTATCGCGCGCCAGATGCTGCGCAAGGTGGCCGTGCTCGACGCCGGCGACTCGGACTTCCTGCCCGGTCGTCAGGTCAACCGCTTCGAGTTCGAGAAGGTGGCCAACGAGCTCATCGCCGAGGGCAAGGAGCCCCCGGTGGGCCAGCCGCTGCTGCTCGGTATCACCAAGGCATCGCTCGCCACGGATTCCTGGATGTCGGCCGCATCGTTCCAGGAGACCACCAAGGTGCTCACCGATGCCGCCATCGAGGGCAAGACCGACCACTTGGCCGGCCTGAAGGAGAACGTCATCATCGGCAAGCCGATTCCGGCCGGCACGGGCCTGCGCCGCTACCGCGACGTGCGCCTTACCTACAAGGGCCGCCCGGTGGAGGATGTGTCCGGCGACGCCCTGCCCGACTTCGCTCCCGATGCCCTGCGCGAGATCGAGGATTTGCTGCCCCAGCCCCAGGATTGGTCGCTGGATAACGACGGCTACTTCAACTCCGCGGGCTCCTTCGGCGGCTACTACAGCGCTCTTTCGGGCCACCGCGGCCACAACCTGTCCGACGAGGACGCGCGCCTGTACATCTACGACGATCTGGGCGTGTCCCAGCGTTGGGCGAACAAGTTCTCCGAGGCGGGCATCGAGACCGTGGCCGACCTGCTCGGCCACACCGAGGAGGATCTGCTGCGCATCGAGGGCATCGGCGTGAAGGCCATCGAGGAGCTGAAGGAGGGCCTGGAGGCCCGCGACCTCATGCACGTGATCGAGGACGACCTCGCGGCTTCTTCCGACGACATGAGCCAGCTGCTCGATATGGTGTTCTCGCCTGACGACACCATCCTCATCGGTGGCGACGAGCCGCCGGTGTTCAACACCGACGGCGAGGAGATGCTCGGCGAGGCCCTGCCGCCCCGTTCCTACCAGCGCAACCTGGAGGAGCTGGATGCCCTGCTCGGCTCGGTCGGGGGCCTGGGCTCCTTCGGCTTCGGCCTGACCAGCGCCGAGGAGGAAGCTGCCTCCAACAAGCGCATGGAGGACGGCGAGGAGGACTAGAGCCTTCGCGGCGACGGAATAAAGTTATTCCATTTGGAAGGAGGGGCGAGAAATCGCCCCTCCTTTTCGCTGCGGGGCAAGGCTGCGCCGAAGGAGCGCCTGACGTCGCCGGCTCTGGACGACCTGGAGCCCGAGGAGGCCTGATCGGCCCGACGGCCCGCATTCGCATTGAGTGATTTGGAGAAGGTGGCCCGTGCGGGTCACCTTCTTCTTGTTGTACGGGTATCATAGACAGGCTGGCAAAGTCCGAACGTGGGCGGCGCTTCGAGAGGAGTGTTGCCTATGGA
>Ga0073907_1003298_pt1 | contig 13829 bp, 10 predicted proteins | sample GluameincwithD2O_FD_65483 | JGI IMG/M metagenome (GOLD analysis project Ga0073907, IMG submission 65483) | Mouse cecum microbial communities from Vienna, Austria - Glucosamine amended microcosms incubated with D2O | ecosystem: Host-associated > Mammals > Digestive system > Large intestine >... | reverse complement strand
AAGCACGGACTGGAAGATTACGACCTCAAGCCATGGCTTCCGTCTACCTACAAACAATTGCAAGCAGAGAGCTAACGCCGGAAAATCCACGGCTCTTATCGAGCCATGGGAAGCTTACGAAAGAAGAATGCGGGGGGAGGGTAAGAAGAATAAACAGAAGACAGCTGATTAAGAGGCACTTCGTCTTTTTTCTTCTGACTTTCATCGTAGTTAAAATGTCCTTGTACTTTTTCAGAGAAGTTCGTGTGGTGAAAAGAAAGGAGCTCTTTCTTTTATGAGCTTATATTACAGAAGAAGAGAGGGAAAGATATTCAGGGAGAACATAAGTCTACTCGGACACAACATTTAGCATTATTGAATGCTTGCTAGAAGGTTAACAAAATAAATCTCCTCACATAAGTTACCTCTTCCGTAATTTCTGGGGATTTATAAAAATATCGCCTGGCAAGAAACCTTGTCAGGCAATATTAAATTCATCTGATAGGTGCTAGCTGCAAAGCTGGTTCAGAAGATCTTGACTGTATTTGTATGTCAAATCAAACACTCTTTGAGTCTGATAACCTGGAAGTGGAACTTCTACACCTATGGGTCTTTCTGGCATGTGTCGTAGGAATTCTACGAGTGGGAGCTCACCCACGCCAGGAATAAGACGGCCTTCTCGAGCTTCTTTCACGACGCCTTCAAATCCCTTTGGAGTGCCAGCTGTTGATTCAACTTTGAGTGTTCCAGCTCTCTGGGCTTCTACCAATTTCTTATCGATCGGCCCATTGATAACAGCATCACAAAGGTGAATTTCTCCAAGATATTTTTGAGGAATTTTGTCAAGATCAAAGTGACTTCCGCCTGATCTATACAAATGGAGAGAGTCAACGGCAATGGTGCAATTCGGTCTATCAGCCATCTTAACAAGTTCAAATGCTTGTTCAAGCGTACCAATAGTTCTCCAGATCATGAATTCAACATCGATATTAAAGCCTCTTGGTGCGGCATAATCAGCCATGTCCTGCAGAACTCTTGCGAATTTTTCCTTATTCGGAGCATCTCCGCATAAGGTGAGATTTTTTACGCCCAATTCTGCGCAAGCATCCATAACGGGATGGAATTGAGAGGGATCGGTATCAGAGTTAATCGCAAAGCCGTCAACTCCGTGAAGTACGATCCCTGTATTGGCTAAGTGCTGTTTAAAGGCACGAATCTCTGGAGTGTTAGCTCTAAATTCATGAGCAAGAGCACCTGGAACGATTGGGTGAATTCTTAAGCCCATTTTTTCGTAACCAGCTTTCTTTGCCTGGAGAGCAAATTGTTCCGGAGGAAGCTCGATCGCACATAGAGCTATGGCTTGTAAAGGTCTTTTCTTGCAATCCATTGCGTGGACTGGAGGGAGAGCGGAAAGAGCCGTGGATCCCGCAATCATTGCTGCTGTTTTAAAGAAACTTCGTCTTTGCATAATCTTACCCCACTATTTATTTAAAGAATTGACTGCATTTTCAGCTGCTAACTTACCGCTTGTCATAGCCCAAGCCATGTTTCCTCCCGGAGGGGAATCGTCACCCATGGCACCACCTACAAGTTCACCGGCGGCAAACAGACCAGAGATGGGGCGGTTGTTTTTGTCAACAACGTTCAATTTATCGTTAGTCACGACTCCGCCCATTGTTGTAGCAAATCTTGGTTGCTGTTCAACAATGTAGTATGGACCTGAAGCTGCAACTTGCTTTTTCATGAATTTGGCGGGTCTGCCGAAATCCACGTCTTTACCAGACTGAACAAAACCGTTGTACTTCGCTACCGTCTTGGCCAATTCTGCTCCGTCAACACCAGCTTTTTTAGCAACTGCCTCGATGGAGTCTGCCTTGACTACAATTGGATAACCTTTACCGTCTTGTGCAAGCCACTTATCCATATCTTCCTTGCTTACTCCGGTAATGTTGAGTTTTGTAAGGAAAGCTTGATAGGAAGGTTCATCAAGAAGAATGAAGAGTTTTCCACCTTGTTTCACTTCTTCGTTCTTAATATTGTGATTGGTGTCAAGTTCGCTAATTACTCTCTTTCCAGCCTTGTTTACCATGATGCCGGAATTGTCTTCAAATGCTGCCTTGTTGGACCAAATTGTAGATTTTGCAATTCCAGGGGCTACTTCCATGCCGTTCGGGTAAATCTTGCCCAGATCCATCATTTGGGTTTTTGCTCCGATAGCGATAGCCATTCGATGACCATCTCCGTTTGAGCTTTTTACGCCGTAATAAAGAGCATTTTTCAAGCTGCCAGCCAGCATGTCTTTATTAGCGCCGAAACCACCAGTTGTGAGAATTACAGCAGGAGCATTAATAGTGTATTGAGTACCGTCTGTTGCTTGGGCTTTAATACCGACAACCTTGCCGTCCTTGACGATTAATTCTTTGGCTGGTGTGCCTAAAAGAACCTTAGTGCCGGATTTTTCTACAGCAGCCTTAAAGTTTCTAGTTGCGCCTTGAGCTCCATCCACCCAACGCATAACTCTCGGTTTGGAGTGTTCTGCTTCATTAGTAAAACCAGCCTTTGTATTCAGTTTCATACCTGCATACGTTGTGGCCCAGTCAACCATTGAACCTACATTATTGACGTACAGAGAAAGCATTTTGCGGTCATTCAAGTTATGGCCGTTCTTAATGTAGTCATCAGTCATGATGGCTGGGGAATCGTCCTTGATGCCAGCATCTTTTTGGATCTTTGAGCCTTGAATGACAACTGTTCCGCCATTAACCGCAGCAGCACCACCGGCAAAAGGCATTTTTTCGAGCAAAATTACTTTTTTGCCCAATTCAGAGGCGCGGATAGCAGCTGTTTGTCCTGCTGCGCCAGCACCGACGATGGCAATGTCAGCATTTAAAGTTTGGGCGGGAACGATGGCTTGTTTTTGTTGAACTTTAGATAGTTCATCAACGTTTCCACCAGCCTGTTTTACACATGCTGCAACTGCCGTCAAGATAGCCTTACTAGTGATGGAAGCTCCGGCAACACCTTCAACTCCAAGGCTTTGTTTTGCAACAATAGACTTTGGAAGATTATCGATAGCTACGGAACCAATCCCCGGAGTTTCTTTATTCTGACCAATTTCAACTTTCTGAATGGCGTTGGCTGTAAATGTGACTGCGACTGGAACGTCACCGCCGTTGCCTTTGGCTACTGCTGTGTAGGTACCTGGATTGAAGGTAGCTGCTTGTGCGGATGATGCGAGCGAAAGAGCAGTCAAGGCAGAGATAAATGTAAGTCTGCGAATCATATGTTCCTCCTCATTGAGGGCAGAGCCCCCAAAAGCAGTGAAATTTATTTAGATGGGTACATGGCTTTGTGGATAGAATTCAAAATAGTTTGAGCTTCTTCACTTGGGATTTGGCCTGGGGCAGACGGTTTACCTCCTACCATGCAGAAGGTAATATCGGAACCGGTGAACTCACCTGTCATTCTGCTCATTACGCCCCATTTACCCATAGCCATTGTTAACATTGGCTTGCGAGAGTAGAAGTTGCGGACTTTCCAAGTTGCTCCCATTAAATTGAGAGCATCGCCAGTGTTGTGAGCCATTACAGCGATCTTCAAAATGTCGGAGCCCAGCTGTTCTTGAAGAAGAAGTCTGCGAATAATTTCGGCTTCGGAAGGAGTCCATCCAAATTCGTGGTCACTCATGACGACTTTTACGCCTTTTTCCTTTGCCTTTTTAACGATTTGTTTGCAAATATCGGCGTTGCGGAACATTTCAATATCGATGAGATCAATTTTTCCATTGTCTAAAACATCAAAATAAAAATCACGATAGAACTCATCAGAAACATGACGTCCGCCACCTTCTGTTTTGTCTCGGAAGGTCATGAGTATTGGTTTGTTCTTAACAATGGAGTAAACCTGGTTAGTGAGCTTGGCAAACTCTTTTCCAGAAATTTCACCAATGTAGTCCGGACGTAACTCGATCATATCCAGTTCCGGACGAGCGTTGTAGTCCTTGATCAGTTCGATGAAAGCTTCTGGAGTCTTGGCTGTTGTGGAGGCAATAATTTTTGGTCTGCCTTCGCCGATTTTTACACCTTTGATTTCCAGGACTTCAACCGGCTCCTTATCCCAACCTGGTTCATGGTTGAGTGTGTCGACCGGCATCATTTTTTCATCGCCTTTGAGCTTGGTGCTTGCAAATGCGGAACCAGTTACTGTGGCCATCAGACTACCAGCGGTAGCTATGAAATTCCTTCTCTTCATTTTCTCTCCTTGAAGTAAGAATTGAGTTCAAATTCATTGATTCCATTCTGATGAAAAAAGGGTTTTTTAAATACGAGTCAAAGTTGGTATAAATACAGCCTTTGGGATGTAAAGACAAAAATTCATAAGTGGTAAGGATGTAAAAGGAAACCCTGAGGAGCTATCCCCTTTGGTTACAGGCAGAGGGTGGAGGGGTGGTCTTCAATGATAGAAGCGGTCTTCTTGGAAGTGATGGCTCCTTTACAGAGATTACAAACCTGGTAGTTGCCACAGAGGAGCTTTTGCTGATTGCCATTAGCTGGGATGGTTGAAAGCAGAAACTGTCAGGGTGCTTGAGAAACCCGGCGAGGGGCGAAGCTTCAATTACTTGTTCTGTATATTGAAAGCTGCTTCTACCTTTTTGACAAGATGATCCAGATATGGGGCGATTTTCGGCTCTTTCTTCTCTCAATTTTGTTTTTTAAAGAGCTGAAGGAATGGGGAAAACCTTCTTTCCAAAGTTTTCATGGGAGTCATTAAGAACAAGTTCATATTTTCGTTTGACAGTTACATAACACTGCGAATTTAGTAAACCAAATTACGACCAAATATATGTTCCGTGCGCCTTTTGACGGCCATTAATACCTGTGTTGATCGTCACTAATTCCGGCTATCGTCGGTATGTGGAAGTTCGTTCATGATGAAGGAAAAATCAATGCTATTGCGCTAAATCTTACAGGAGGTCAAAGCATTCTCAGATCATTGATTGCTAAGCCTTCTGAGTTCGCCAAGGTGGCTAATTTTTAGAGTGTAGGAAGTCGTCAAAAGCAGTTGTTGTTCAATTATGAAGGTTTCTTCGGACTGAGAGATTTTTTAGATTTATTTCGGTGGTGCATGCCTTCGGAAGGGAGGGGGTTGCCTTTCGACCTTTACGAATCTCTACTCTTCCAGACTTCTATGAACAGAAGAATCCATGATCTTGTGAAGGAAATTTGAGGTTTGCAAGGTTTTGTTGAAGAAGTTTAAGTTAGTGCAAGATGTTCCACGTAAGATTTAGCCTTGGATCTTTAAAGCTATTTAGGCTGAAGTCTGCTTGTGAGATAATAAGCATGCTTCGTTCTTCTTTGTGGAAAGAAATAACGGGCTGAAAATTAACAAAATTCGTCTTCTTAAATATGGCTAAAAAAAGAAATTTTTCAGTTTATTTGCTAAAGAAAGGGTTCAACGCTACAAATTCTCTTAAAGACAAACACAAGCTCTCTCCACTGAAAGAGGAAGGGACGAACCTTCCTCCCGGGAGCTCTTTATTTTATTCGGTTTTTCCTAATAAAGAGCCGTGGTGGAAGGGCTATTGGGGAATTTCTCAAGATATAAAAACAAACTCGGCCAATGCTTTGGTTTTTCTTCCGGTACAAGACCGTTTTTTTGCGGTGTCTTTTGGTTCAGCGTACCACAATCTGAAGGACGAGGCTTATGAGTATAACTTTGGATTACTGTGTACTCTTAACTGTTTGGATCCGGAAAAAATTAAATCGACTGATATTTTGTCTCCGGAGACTGCTAAAAGGGAGAGAATTCAATTACCTAATGCAACAAACCTTGCAGTATTTGATTTTAATAAAGATGAATCTATTCTCAAACGGTTAACAGGGTCTGTGAAAGATGAGTTCAAAGATTTATTTAAAAGTGTGACAGGGGCAGATAGTTTTCATTTCTCTACCCCTTGTAAGCCGGACGAATTGACAGATTTATGTTCAAAGTTATTAACAATTTATACATCGGACGAATACAAAAAAAACTTTCCAGATATACTTAGCATCTCAGCAGTGAAGGACCCAGCCCTAATAGAAGAACTCAATAAAAGCTTAGAGAAAGATTTTTCATCTAAGAGTATCGATTTAACATTGAGCATTCCGGCCATCATTGATTATTCAACAGCGTTTTACATCCAATACAAAGCAAAGCGTGCAACCTCCGAAAAATTTGAAGATGTATTTATTGACGACTATCGTTTGTTTCTAGAGGAAAAAGGATTAGAGGGCATACCGGTTTCGGACCTAAAGGCTCACTCACTAAATGTATACGATGAAGATGAAAGACTACTTCAGTCTTTTTCAGTATTTAAATCAATTCTTTACGACTGCCAATTAGACGGTGATACGTACCATCTTTGTGAGGGCAATTGGTTTAAGGTAAATCACAATTTTATTGTTCGGATGAAAGCGGAACTCGATAAAGCTTTTCTTGAGGATCATGAAATTCTTTGCGAGTGCAATAAAAGTCGAGAAGATGAATACAACAACGAAGCTTTTGAACAATCCCAACCTGAAAAACTAGTTTTTTGCTTAGATAAAAAAACAATTTCACCTAAGGGGTATGATGCAATTGAACCTTGTGATTTAATTGTCTGTGAAAATAAGACGGTTGAGCTTATTCACAATAAGATTTCTACTAGATCCTTTTCTTTGAGTCACTTGTTCAACCAAGGATACGTCTCAATGATGATGTTAAGACAAAATTCTGAGGCCAAAAAAATCTTCTTGATTTAGTAGAAGACAATCCAAAGTTTCGTGAGGCGATTGATTCAGGGACTTTCGTAGTGACTTATGGGATCATCACTAAGAAACCCCGGTCCATGAAATCTGATGCTCTACCTCTTTTCTCTCGAATTAGTTTATTAAGAAACCTTCATTCTTTTCAACTTATGGGTGTAAACGCCCAGGTTTTTCTAATCAAAGATAATGTGGATAGAACGACCAAAAATAAACCGGCAAAAGGATCAGAGAAGATTGAACGGGATGAGGAAGATTAAAGTTCTCTAAAATCTTTTCCGGAAATTCTAGCGTAGTTGATGCATTAGCTTAAAGAGGCCGGGGCCAGACTAATTTGTCGGCCCCGGTAGGTTATTTTCTAATCCCAATACAAAGAATGGCGTGTGGCAATGCCGCACATATTATTCGGCTGCAGCATGAAATATCGATTCCAATTCGGCTGAACGCTGATGTAGTTTCTGCCGTTGGAGTCAACGCCGGTGTAAGTAATCATGTAGCGGTCAGGCATGTTTTCTGCTTTGGAAGTATCTTCCCAGTAAATGGTCTGACGCTTGCCGTTGGCTTCTTTTGCCATCTTTTCAGCTTCGGCTTTAGTGACCATTTTGCCGCCGCCGTTGTACATCTTTTCAATTTTTTCTAGAGCTCCCGGAAGTGGCTTGGCATTCTGCTGAGGATGAGATTGACCGAATACTTGCTCATTCTTGTAAGCAACGAGGCGGTTGATAATGTTGTCAGGTGAATCTGCCGAATGTTTTCCATCCAAAAATGGATATTCTCCTCGGCCGGTTTTGCTGACGGTGTAAGCACAGTTGGTGTCTCTTAATGCTTTCTGATATCCGGGAGCTTCTTCTAACTTGAAATTGGGTTTGGAAGAATCAATGCCGTAATCGCCGTAGACAAATGCGTTCTTGGGATTGACCATCAAAGGCCGATAAAAGTAGCCGATGATAATCATCTTCTTTGGGTCAACAACATAAACATCTTCGTAGGACATGAAGTCACGGATAGCTTGTTCTTTGGCCTTAGCAAGTTCTTGAGGAGTGAGCTTCGGATCGAACTGCCACAGCAAGTTCCATTCCTTAATGGTCGTAAGCGACTTGCTCATAATTTTTCCCAAACGTTTAAGAGCGGCTGCATCTTTGGCAGGATCGCCGGTATTGATGGATTTTGAAGTGATGATTTCAACAGGTCCGTCAAATTGGACGCCATAGCTGTCGTAATAGTTATATCCTTGATTCTTAATTTCATTCTCTCTAAGTTGCTTAACCCAGGCAACCGAGACACCGGTTCCGGACTTTGCAGCACGCAAAATTTTCCCGCTGTCTTTGGCAGTGGTTCCGTAGAACAGGAATTTTCCGGTCTCTGGATTGTAGTCAGTGGTTAGTTCGGCGGTAATGTTTTCCGGATGGTTTGCGTAAGAGGTGGCAATAGCATACATATTGCGGCCGCCGCCAATCTTCTTCTCGTCAAAAGTACTCGGGCCGGTATAAAGGAAGTCGGCTGCCATATCCTTCAGCAGTTTTTTTCCTTCAGGTGTTTTAGTTAAGACAAAAGCACCTGACGTTGCCTCTCGTTTTTGAGTGGCGCCGGAAATGGTTTCAATTTTCTTTGGATCTGCTCCCGGTTCTGTTTGACTTGCGGTGGCCGCATAAGTGGTTCCAAAAGCTAAAAGAAGAGAGGCTGAAAGAAGAGTAAAAGAAGGACGAAGCATAAGATTCTCCGAGATTAAAGGATTGAGTTCAGCTTTGATTCTATGAACAATCGTTACAATAGGAAATAGCAAAAAGCACAAGTCCGGAATTGCATTTTTTGTAATGTTGCCATGCTGAATAAAGATGATCCTTTTAACGCCAAACATGCTGAGTTTCTTCTTTCCATTGCAGAAACTCGTGCTATCGCTAAGAGCGGAGAAAAGGTTGGCTTGACGCCGTCAGCTTCGAGTCGCCTCTTAGAAAAATATAGAAAATTTTTCGGAGATCCTTTGTTTGTTCTCTCTAAAGGTGCTCTTTTGCCGACGGTTTTCTTTCTTCAGATTAAACCGAGACTCCAAGATTTGGTTGAACTTTCTCAAAATCTTCGAAATAAAGAATTTTATCTTCCGGCTTGTGAGGAGCATTTTAAATTTTCCTGTTCTCCGGGCTTTGCTCCTTCTCTGATGGCTTACGTGCTTCCAAGAGTTATGAAGGAAGCACCGCTCTGTTCAATTGAACATGTAAGTATTTCGGATAATCCTTTGTCTGTGTTGATGTCTGGCGACATAGACTTATTAATCGGGCGGGCTGTAGGCCTTCCTCCGCAAGCTCATTATTCAGATCTGAAAGCTGGAAAACGATGCATCTTGTTAAGAAAAGATCATCCTTTATGCGAAATGGCTCAAAAGAAAGAATTAACCGTGAAGGATTTAACGGACTTTAGACGAGTCTCGCTTTCTTCAGGAAGAAAACAAGATTGGTTATCGCCGGATGATGAGATATTCTCCGGAAGGAATAAGAACTCAAACATCTTTTTCAAAACCGATCGTCCTGACATGGCTTGGCAAGCCATGACTAAAAGTGATTTGTTTCTCATTTGTACAACCGGAAGCGCAGCAACCGCCTGTACGCTGTATCCGCAGTTAACAACATTGCCGTTGCCGCATAGACTGCACTCCAAAGCACCAAAGATGGCTATTATTTGGTCAGATCTTCATCACAATAATCCCGCTCATAAATGGTTTAGGAATTTGTTTTTAGAATGGGCAAAAGAAACGGTTTCTTGATAACAGAACCAGTGAAAAGCAAGAAAAGGATCTGGAAGCAAGACGTTGCAAATACGCCAATAAGTAATTCGCTTAAATAATGAAAAGATCGCCTAGACCGAGCCAACTGATTCGCATTCCAAAAGATTGCATATCATGCAAAAAGGCTTTTCCATATCAGCATACTCATTTAGCTTCCTTGGCTTCATAATGTCCATTATTTCTCTAATCCTGAGGAAGTGAATATGACCAAAGTTTTTCGATTTTCTGCTCTCGCAGCATCTTTTCTTCTTATTGCCTCTTCTGTTTGCGCTCTTGAGACAAGAGTTAAACCAGCGATAACCAGCATGGAGGCGCCTACTTCTTATATGACAGTGGGCAATTCCTATACTTACTACTCCAGTGGATTGAACGGTGCCATTAATGGATTAATCAAAGCTGCGGGCATTAAAGTTAAACGCAACCGTATGGTGACAATCGGAGCCGCCGATCTTGGATGGTTTAACGTTTGGGAGCTGGTAAGACCGTCCGGAATGGCTTCAACTTATGTAGACCATAGTGACGGCGGCAAAATTAAAAAATTTGACTTCACTAAGGAAAAAGTTTTTGACGCTGTTATTCTTCAAGACAACAGTACAGGTCCTATCCATCCGCAAAGAAAAGAAGTCTTCGAAAAATACGCCAGGCAGCATGCTTATGATTTGAGATGTTTCGGCATTCAGCCTCTCATCATGATGACTTGGGCGAGAAAGAATAAACCGGAAATGACAGCCCAGCTTGCCGATGCGACGACGAAAGTTGCTAATGAAGCTAATGCCATGGTTATTCCTGTTGGTTTAGCGTTTGCCGAGGCTATTAAGGCGGATCCTTCGCTTGAACTTTATCGTGCGGATAAAACTCATCCTTCGCCGGAAGGTACCTATTTGGAGGCGTGCGTAACCTTTGCCACTATGTTCCATCGTTCCCCTGTAGGACTCAAATATTACGGAATCGAAAAAGTCGATCCGAAAACAGCTGAATTCCTCCAGACGGTAGCTTGGCAAACGGTATGTGAATTTTTCGGATGGCAGAAGTAAACCGAAATTACTTAGAACTAGTCTTTCTTAATTGAGCTTGAAGAAAGATTTGAAAACTGGTTAGCGGGAAGGGCGTTTTTGTGAGTTCTTCCTGCTTGCCTTTTGAAAAATGCAATTTCAATACCTTTTAAAAGATAGTTCGGCATCCTTTGAGGTCTTAACTCTATCCTCCTTTTTTCTAATTTGTTAGAAGTTAGTCGAACGAAATTGAGTTTACGGTCTTCTAATTTGTCTGTTGGTGAAGAAAAATTTGAATCTTCCGCTGACGTTTTTCCAAGAGGAGCAGGCGGAGCTGTAGCAACCACCGCTACTATCGCCATTAACCGCCATGATTACTGTTGCTGACCATGAATCTTTGGCTATCATTTTGGAAAAACAGACGTTTGCTGCTTTGAGCTTTATCCTGTGAATAATCAGATTGAACGGCAAAGGAAAGAAGGCTCCTATACGATTGCGGAGCATTCATAAAATGATTTCCTCCTTGAACTCAGTCAATCATCTGAAGTTCCATCAAAATGCTCATTAGCTCTTTAAACTTAAGGAAGTTGACATGGTCAAGCTCTTTCAATTCTCTGTGCTCTCTGCCTCCTTTCTTTTAATTGCATCTTCCGTTTCAGCTCTTGAAACCAGTGTTAAACCTGCGGTAACAAGCATGGAAGCTCCTTCTTCATACATGACGGTTGGCAACTCCTACACTTATTACTCCGGCGGATTAAATGGCGTCATTAACGGTCTAATCGAAGCGGCTGGCATTAAAGTTAAGCGCGATCGAATGGTAACAATAGGAGGAGCCGGTCTTGGATGGTTCAATGTTTGGGAGCTGGTCAGGCCGTCAGGAATGGCTTCAACTTATGTAGATCATAGTGATGAAGGCAAAATTAAGAAATCTGACTTTACGAAAGAAAAAGTATTTGACGCTGTTATTCTTCAGGACAATAGCCGTGGGTTTATTCAGCCTCAAAGACAACAAGTTCTTAAAAAATTCGCAAAACAGCATGCCTATGATTTGAGATGTTTTGGAATTCAGCCTCTCATCATGATGACTTGGGCTAGCGAGGACAAACCTGAAATGATGCCTCAGCTTGCCGATGCGACGACGAAAGTTGCAAATGAAGCTAATGCCATGGTCATTCCTGTTGGTTTAGCATTTGCTGAAGCAATCAAGGAAGATCCTTCGCTCGTGCTTCATCGCACAGATAAAACTCATCCTTCACCGGAAGGTACTTATTTGGCCGCTTGCGTAACTTTTGCCACTATGTTTCATCGTTCTCCGCTAGGACTCAAATATTACGGAATCGAAAAAGTCGATCCGAAAACAGCAGAATTTCTCCAGAAGGTTGCTTGGCAAACCGTATGTGAATTTTTCGGATGGCAAAAGTAAACCAAAATTCTTTGGAAGCAATCTTTCTTAATAGAACTTAGAGAAAGACATAAGCACTGTCTGAAGGAATGTTCTTGTGTGAGTTTTTCCGTCTTTGAAATGATTCTTCATTTGCAATATTTCGTCTTCGGTAAAGCGAAATCATGTCAAATAAGGAAATGAAAACATATAACTAACTGAAATTTAGGACTTTTGCTGTATTTTCGTTTTTGGTCAGAATTAAAAAAATTAAAGGTCCTTAGCCCGACCTGCAGCGACAAAATTTTTGAGGTGTTTTTTCGCGTAACAGCTGAATTCGAAAGCTGACTTCGCCCGATAGTCTTGAGACCTGTAAAATTCATTTTTTCGCGAGTAACTGAAATGATTGATAGAAGAGCTTTTGTATTTGCGTTAGGTACTTGTGTTGCGTATCCGTCCGTGTTTGCTTCCTATCCTAAGGAATGGACCAATGAGGCAGAGTCAGCCCTCAAAGATTATGTGCATGGCCTTGTGAGCCAGCCTTATCTGAAGGAACTCTTTAACGGAACTTTATCAAAGGCGAGCTTCAATTACTATCTAGAGCAGAACGTGTTCTATTTGAAGGTTTACGCACGATCTTTGAGTCTGCTGGCCTCCAAATTTTCCACAGAAGAAGAGATCCGTTTCTTCTCTCATCATTCTTCAGTGACCATTGATTTGATTTCCTACAGCAGAGAGACTTATCAAAGAATCAATCAAAAAGAGATGTCGGTCTTAGCAAAACCAGAGAAAACAGTTCTCGATTACGTTAATTTTGAAGCGGCTCATTGCGCCTTCTCAGATCTGTCGGTAGCAGCCTCGGCAATGTATCCATGTTTTTGGGTGTATTGGCAAATAGGCATGGAGTATAGAAAAATGAAAAGGGCAACGGAAAACAATCCTTATTCCGATTGGCTGGCAGGTTACTCAGACACCGCTTATGACGAGCAGGTTAAAAAATTTGGAAGGATTTTGAACCGATTGGCCGCAAACTCTTCACCTGCGACACGAAAGGAGATGCTCGCAGCTTTTGTTTCCGGATGCGGCTATGAAAAATCTTTTTTCGAGGCGTGTTACAAGGTACGGTAGTTAGCGAACTTGGTCGCACTAAAGCGTCAAACCGTTCCGGGCAGTTTCTTCTTGGAGCCGTTCGCCATGATATTGATTAGAATTCATCTCCGGCAGCAGTGAAAAACAGGTGATAAGTGAACTACCGCCGACTGAAGTCTGCGGCTTCTCCGGAGCGTACTCCGGCTTCTAACGATCTTCTCTCTCCATAAGGAGTTCGAAACACCGTGGGCGTGTTCACAAAAACGCCCTCATCGAGTCCGAGCAACTTTTTTAGCCACTCATCCCCGAGTTCTTTGCGTCCAATGTTTATGGCAGAATTCGTATCAGCGTTAATCTGTTTCCCTTGTTTAGTCAGATATAAGCCTCGCTTGATACGTTTGCCACTGAAAGTTTTCTTTACCCCCTTCTCATAATCCGGTATATCGTCAAAGTCTAAAGCACTTGCTTTGGATGTGTAACTCTCACAAACTACACTGACTTCTATTCCGTACTCCTTACTTTTATAGATAAGCTGTTCGATCAATTTGGAATGCGGAAGATTTACGAAGTTCTGATTATTTCTTCGACCCATATTACTCAACTGCTTCCAAAATTTGTTTTTCCCAATGATGATACGACCGATGTCTTGTAATACGCAAAAATCTATAATGGTCCGACTTATTTTGTGCAAGGCATCATCAATTCTTCTCTGTCGTTTGAACGATACTGATGCCAGATGTTTCAAATGTCCCTTGGATCGTAGTTGAGCTGCACGCTTGTTGTAGCTTTGATTGAGCATTTTCAAAAACCCGCCTTTAACCAAAATC
>Ga0073907_1003229_pt1 | contig 14174 bp, 11 predicted proteins | sample GluameincwithD2O_FD_65483 | JGI IMG/M metagenome (GOLD analysis project Ga0073907, IMG submission 65483) | Mouse cecum microbial communities from Vienna, Austria - Glucosamine amended microcosms incubated with D2O | ecosystem: Host-associated > Mammals > Digestive system > Large intestine >... | reverse complement strand
CCGCTTAAATTTTACAGCGGTTCATTTTTTATCGGCGGGAATGTTTGTTAGTGGAAATAAAATATTTATCCGTGGGTAAAAAATAAATGTCGGGGCCTGTTTTACCGTCTTCTCATCTCCAATCACAGAAACGGTATCGGGCCCCGACCCCTTAATGTCTTACACTGTATGGCCCGGCGGCGCTATCCCCGGCTCTGGTGCTGGTACCGGGCCGCATTGCCGCCGGGTTTAATTATTTTTTATCATCGTTTGTAACGTCGATAATACCAAAACGATTTATATAGTTAAATGATATTCCGATTATAAAATTACTGCCATACTGGTCGGCACCGCGTGCCTTGGCACGACGATATTGTACGTATGGGCCCAATGTGAACTTGTTCCACAGATTCGTATCCATACGAACGGTTGCGTTAAAATCCCGTTCCAGGTCGGTTGCTATATAGCTGGAATACGACAAATACTCGCGATAATATCCGTTGCTGTGGAACTTTACCCCCTCACGCAGTTTGTATTCCAAACGCCAGCCCAGTTCTGCCGCCGTCTTACTGATTTTATCATCAGAATACGTAAAATCGTATTCATATACGCCGGTTAAATAAAGACTCTTTATTATCGGATGGTCAAACAGCGACATACCCGCATTCGCACGAACCAGATTCTGGCGCGGGGCATCGCCACTGGCGACGAATTCCGTTTCATACGCGCCGCGTACCGTCGGACCAAAGCTGAACTGGCCCCATTTCCAACAGGCCCATGACATATCACTCGACAACAATATCTTGTCGGCGTTTTCACTGGTCGTGGCGGGCTCGTTATATGGCTTTAACGTTGTTTTACCGTATTCCATAAACAGGCTGTTGTCCCATTTGAACTTGTTGCGCTTGTACTCCAGCGCGGTGTCCAACACGCCCTTTATAAAATCCTGGCTGTCCGCCTTCAGGGCCTGTATCGGCGAATCCTGATATTGTGCGGCATGGCGTACCTGGGTTTTCGACATTTCCAGGCCAATGCGACGAATATTTAGGTACAATGCAATCTCATCCGGGTTATCGGCGTATGCCGCCGCCGGCAATATTGCTGTTAATACAAAAAACGGTAAAACTTTCTTAAACATTATTTCCAGATACGTAATACGCCACCGTCATCGGTCGCCTGCCAGCCGGCACTGCGTGCGGCGGATATAAACATACGGCGCCCCGATTCGGGAATAGACATGGTTAACTGATTTCCACTGATATTGCGCGTGTTTAAATCAATATTTTCGCCCCGGGCGATTTGATTCAGCTGCATCCAATCGCCAACACGGTCACGCAGGGTAACAACAACCATTACCTGGTCGCCGTCCGTATTGTCCGGCAGCCAGCTTTGTATATTATTCGCATTCAGCCAGCGCCGCACCGCCGCATTATCCAGCGTCATTGTAATATTTGCAGAGTAAGTGGTCGCCGACTGCTGTTCGCCATCAATACCCGACGACGCAACCAGCGCCGTCAAATCAGATGCAGACGCGTTTTTTACCAAATCAGCCAGCGCAATTTTATCAGCATACGGCGACAGTGCGTCACGCACAATCTGGCGCCGCGCATTATCCATCGCAATATTTTTAGCCGCCGCGGCCGTTTCACTGGTTACATTAACCGCGGCCGTGCCAGACAGTATGCGCGGCGCGGCGCCTGCAACATCTGCAAACGTCAACGCCGCCATTAAAAACGCTATTTTTTTCAACATATTCTTTTACTTTTTAGAACCGGGCCACAATCCCCAGACGCACGCCCAGTGATTTATAGAACGATTCTATTTCGCCGTTGGCCGAACATACCCATCCCGGACAATCTGATTCCAGGTTCTTGATATTTATCGCCGCCGGGTCGCCGGTTTCCGGATTCAGCATGTCGGCCTCGGTCTTGCCGGCGGCCTCCCACTGTTTCAACAGCTCGTTATAGATACCAGTGTAATATTCCGGATTCAGGTATGTTTTCGCATCCGCATCACTTACCGTATAATAATCATACGTTACCCCCAGCGACAGCGAAACCATATCCGTCAGCGCGGTCATCCACTGAGCCCCCAAACCCAAATGCAGGGCCGAGAACATGTTCGCCTTGTCCTCTACGCTTTTGGGATGTTTCCAGTCAAAACGATACGGCTGGTCGCCGGTGGACTTATATCCGGGGAAACCCAACTCTACGCGACCGGTAACCGAATTGTACTGGTTAATATCATACGCCATATCCATTGCGACATACGGCCCCGACCATTCAACCTCGTACGAGTGGCTGGTCCCGGGCTGCTGGTAATAATATGTGCCCTGGGTGTCTATATACTGCGCATTGGGGGCGATTTCCATTTTGTTGTTAATACTATCGCGCCACAAAATCTGCTGTGAACCGTCGCTATAATGAACAATTATCGCCGGGTCACACTGAACTTCGTCACTGCCCTCGACGGTAAAGCATGCCGCCGTATCAACCGCCAGACCATAATTCTTTTTCGTTTCCAGCTCATACTTCAGGTAACGATATCCCACAGACGGCGTAAACTTTACATTGCCCAGTTTAAACGCATCAACCATACCAAATCCAACGTTAAACCCGTACATCTTGCCGCCGTCACTGGTACCAATCGACAGGGCGTGGCCAATCTGGTCGCCGATTACGCTGTTATCCTTGGCATCAATCCACTGGGTAATAAAATATCCGCCCTTGGTTATATCGTCGTCGGTCATGCTGGACTCGCCCGATTGCATGCCGTATTTAAAGCCGGCATCCACCTTTAACGTCAGATTACCCGCATTAAACTCGTACGCACCATTTAAATCCAAAACATTCCACGCAACATCGTCATAGCGCAAAATCGACGCGGAATCTTTCATCTCAAACTTCCACATTGCCGCCTCACGCGAGATGCCGCCACCAAACGTAAATCCGTTGCCCTGCTTCGCCGATGCATTACGTGCCGGCGCAGGGGCCACATTATTATTCTGGGTCGTGTTCGGGCGCGCCGTCTGGCCATAGCGCGTCGACGCATACGCCGCATTGTTATATCCACCCTGGGGCACGCGGTTATATGTCACACCGTTTTGGGTGTATGTTCCCCCGCGCTGAGACGAGTAAGACTGGTTCGAATAGCGCTGCTGGGGCGACTGATAGTTGCCTGTATAGTAAGTACCCGCCGCATTTGCCGCCATCGGCACCAATGCAAAAATCGAACACCTTAACAAGAATTTTGGTAATTTATTCATTTATTTGTACCCTGGGTTATAAATTTCAATGGACATTTTAACATAAAAAGGATAAAAATAAAAACGTAATTTTTTTACACATATTAAACCAACGCGGATATGGCGAAACTGGTAGACGCGCAGCACTAAGGATGCTGTGGAGCAATCCTTGGGGGTTCAAGTCCCCCTATCCGCACCACTGATTTTAATTATATACACCTTATTTTCTCCTTGCCCGGGTTTTCATAATTTTGCTACACTTTTATATAAAGAATGAAAGGACGTCATCTGCTTTTTGCCGTATGCCTTGGCTGTATTGCGTTTCGCGGCGCAATGGCTGATGATGATGCATCCGCCGCACGTGCGGCAACGCGACGTGTGGCGGGGAACACCGCAACAAATACCCAAACCAGACAGCAGGTAAAATCGGCCGATACGGCTCAGCGCTCGCAGGCGGCAACATCACGCCTAAATACCGCAACAACAAAAAGTGCCACCGGAACAACATCGCCGCGCACCATTGGGGCACGAACCGCGACTGTTTCTGAATCAAACCGCACGGCGGCGGAAAACAATGCGCGAACCGCTGTTTCCCCGCGCAGTGGAAATGTTATAAATGTTCAGGCACGCCCCAGCGCATCCAACACGGCCCGTACGACGATTACCGCGCCAATATCCCAATCACGCAGTGCGGCCCCCACGCGCATCGTCACACAACCCCGCGGTGCAATAACACAGTCACGCGGGGCCACATCCGCCGCATCCCGCGGACGCAGTGCAATATCAGCCACGGTATCACGTGCGGCCGCCAATACTGATTTACGTGATGCCGTTATGGGTCGCGATTACAAAACATGCCGCCAGGTATATTATGATTGTATGGACGAATTCTGTGCGAACAAGGATTCACAGCTGAAACGTTGCGCATGTTCATCGCGCCTGCATGAATTTGACCGCGTAAAAAAAAGCCTTTCGAATGTAGAGGACAAACTGCTTGACTTTAACCAGCGCCTGCTGACGGTAAATATGGACAAGGAAGACGCAGATGCGCTGTTTACCGCCACAGAGGGCGAAAATGCCTATAACCAGACCAAGGATACGTCTGGCTCAAAAAAGATACTTGATGAAATATCAAAAAAACTGAACGCAGGCGGGGGCGATTCGTTCAGCCAGAATCTTTCCGCTATTTCACTATCACTTAATACGGATGCGGCATTTGACAGTGTTGATTCATTGCTGGGGGCATCAACCACCGCCAAAGAAGGCGCCGCTCTGTACAACGCGGCCCTGCCCGTATGTCGGGAAATGGCGGCAGAGGTATGTGATGACGATGCGCTGGCCCTGGCGGAAAGCGGTTATCAAATGACAATCGAACAGGATTGTAACACTGTCGCAAAATCATATGAAACCCAGACCGACCAGGCCCGCGAAAAAGTCCGCGAAGGTGCGGCCCTGCTTGATATTTCACGTCTGGACATACACCAAAAGCGTAATTCTGACGACATTCTGACATGCAAAAAGAAAATGCTGGCCCAGCTGTCCGAGACATCCGTCTGCGGCGATAATTTGGAAAAGTGCCTTGACATGTCGGGCCGATATATTGATCCGTCCACCGGCCAGGCTTTTTTAACAAACGATTTGGCCAACCTGGCATCACTTATTACCCGGCCAGAGGGTAACCAGACATGGCTGGGCGCACCTGGCAACGACCGTTTCGTATCTTATCTTAATTCCAAAAAGAAATACTTGGAACCGGCAATGGAAAACTGCCAGGATATTGCAGAATACGTGTGGGATGCATTTATAGAAGACGCCCTGGCCCAGATAAAACTGGCCCAGGATGCCAAATTAGAGGAAGTGCGCCAAAGCTGTACAACACTGACCACACAATGCCTGGCAAATACTGCAAAATCGTTGTCTGATTTTGACGCGCGTGCATTATCAACATTTGGCGTCAAGGCAGACAAAACAGTAAACGACATGTGTGCCAGCGTGCAAAACGCATGTACGGCACTGTTAAAGACAACCCAGGGCGATGCAGACTGGGTTGGCGGCATGACGCAAATCGCCACAGATAAAACATATGAAACAATTATGCAAACCTGTCGAGAGGTTGGCCGCGCATGCATCATTCAGGCCTGCAAATCCATATCTGGTAATTTCGGCATGTGCGAGAGCAACAATAATAACTCTATCAACCGCAAATCAATTATAAACCGCATCAGTTGCTGGAACGAAGTAAAGAACTGTGTGGCAGAGGCCGGTGTTGACGCCATAAACAATATATTTGAACTCGAGGCGCCCCAAAACGGTAATTTCTATACAGAGCTATATGGCGGCACAATTATTGAAAATGGCGAATCAAAGCCGATTACGATATCCCATGACACAACATGTTACCAAAAAAAGAACTCTAATTCTGTTGTGTGTGTTTATGATATCTGTACCGACAAATGCGCCTGCAGCGAGGGCGACACAGAGTGTGCGGCCGCCACGTCTTTTGAGTGTCGAACATGCCGATTGGCTGAAAAAATCTGGGGGAACTGCGAAGCAGAACCGGCATCACCGCTTGAAAAAGACGGCAGCCATAACAACATATTAAAACCACGCGATGAAAAAACCTCAACACTGTTGTCGTGGTTCTCAAAAAATACAGGAACCGACGGCAGTAATGTAACCGACAGCTGTCGCGACACATCCTGCCCCAGCGGATATACACCGGTGTTATATGGTAATGACATCGTGTGCGTATCATCTGAAAATATGGATACAAACGGTCTATTTTGCCCAATTGAACGCGGCTATAAAAAGTTTAAGCCCACAGGCAGCGAGAATCTGACCAACTGTTGCAGAATCGGCGACACCGAATCAAATGAAGACTTGTCATCCACGCCACCCGGTAATATGACCGGCAATCCGGAATGGTGCTGTATCGGCACGCCGGCCCAGACATCAAAGGATACAGACGTATTCTATGGCACAGAATCATATAATGTTCAAACCTGTAACCAGATGAAAAAAGCCGTATCGGTCTTGGGCAGTGTTACAATTAACGGAAAAACAATGGATTTGGTCTGCATATCAGACAATGATGGTACGCCAATATCCCGGGATGAAACGAGTGTAACAGCCGCATATCCCAACGGAAAAACCATAAAATGTGCCGGCCGTTTTGTATACGTCGACAATAATGGCTATCACATTGACCCACACAGACAAGATACATTTATGCAATATCAAACCCAGTCTACGACATGTGCATATGGCTATCAAAACGGCAAATGGCAATGGACCGAGGGTTGCATGGAAAACCCATCCAGCTGGATGGTAAATATTCCAAAAACACAAACAACCACAAAATAAAGCAATAGATATATTAGGAACTTTATCCACTTGACAAATATGCGCATTGTGCGATAAAATATAATGCATAGGTAAAAAAATTACCTGAACAAAAGGGTTACTGTATTGCAAAAACCGAACAAATGCTTTTACCATCAAACAGTGGCGCAAAATGCGCCGGGTGGCTCGGCGGCATGCGGCGGTTCAGCACTGTGCCCTGCCATGCACCGGGGCGAATTCGGTGCGAACAAGTTCTGATTGGGGAAAATCCGGCCTTTTGCCGGATTTTTTCGTTTATATATCAGGAATTTTGTCCGCCGAACCGCCACAAAAACACAAAACAAAGGAGCGACAAAATGCGCTTTAACAAAAAAATAAAATACAATATTAAACGCACCCTGCCTATATTGGCAATTGCGGGTGCAGGTCTGATGTCATCGTGCGATAAAGGCGACGATCCAGCCCCCGTCCAGCACGACGTAGAGTTAAAGTTTTATCAAGATAATTATAAAGAAATACAGCCTGTAGTTGTAAGCCAGCACGCCTACGATCCTTCGGTCCGTAATATTTACTTTGTATTAATCAACGGCGGCGATTTTACAACATTTGGTCCTATTGGGCTTGGCCAGTTTCGCAAATATTTGGACGAACGCATTCAAATTGCTCCACATAAAATTCGCGGCCGCGGCAATTTTGTATTTCTGCCTGGTATCGTCGAAAAAGAGGACAGCCTGTGGTTTGTAAAACAAGGCTGGACGGTTAATCAACATAAGCAAAAGTAAAAAAATCCGCCATATGGCGGATTTTTTTTATTGCCTTTGTAAGCTAATTTGTTTTAGCATCTTACTAAGATGAGAGTAAATATTATAATTATAGCACTGATATTTCTGACCAGCCACAATACCTGGGCCGCAAGTTGTGATGGCCTTTCCCTTGAAAGCTGCAGAGCAACAGCAGGTTGCGGAACAGATGAGTCCGGGGTATGTAAAAATTGTTCCAACTCTCAGTACAGCGATGCAACTATGGAAAAGTGCACAAACTGTACAAATAAGCCGACAGAAAATGGAACATTTAACTGGGGCACCAAAACAAATAATGAATCCAATAGCTGTTCATGGACCGGCAAATGCAATGCAAATTTTTACTGGGACGGCAGACAGTGCAAGTCATGTGACCAAAATTATCACTCTTCACAACAACAGCAACTGACTTTCAATGGCGGAACGTCTAGTCTGCCAAGTGCAAACAATACCTGTACGGGAAACATATATACAATAACACTTGAAAAAAATCTTACCAATATATGGGAAAAAGCCAAAACAGTATTTGTAAAATATGGTTCCGGTTTTGCTGATTCCAAGGACGCAACCAGCTGGAGGCCTAACCCCAATCTGACCCCAAGCATAAAATGGTGGCAAACCTTTAATGGATATTCAGCCGGCGAAAAAGACCGATATTTATGGATAAATGCCAAAGGGGAATTAACCAATGGCAAAACAAATACAAGCTTTACTGACGACACGAAATTATACGGTCAATGGAACGGAGTAGACTTTACTGTCATTTATTATGCATCAGACGGAATTACAGAAAATCAGCGGCAATCATGCACTACTGCCCCGGATTCAGAAACAGCAACGTCAGGTTGCAAAGTACTTGATTATAACGGTAATATAGATGGTCAATATTTGGATTATTGGAAATGTACTTCTGGATGCGAGGAAAAAAATGTAAAACTATCCCCAAACGATACATTTCCTATTAATAGCTCTGCTAAACCTGATAGCATAAAACTTGTCGCTGTTATGGCACCATGCCCAAATGGCTATTATTGTGCGGCAGGATCTAAAAATCCTTGCCCAATGGGGTCTACATCAAATAGCGGCGCAAAAGAAATATCGGAATGTTATATCAACAATAACACGCAATTTTGTGACGATAGCGGTAACTCCTGCTTTAACCTGCCGACGGGAATAAAATTATATTATAAACAATAACTAAAATATTTTTATATCGTTTATTATGCGCCCTATTTCATCCATCTGGGCGTCGGTAAATTTCCCCAAAACCCAATCTGCCGGCGACATGGCCAGGCCCAGTTCGCGCGGATGACCAATGCCAATTCTAATACGGCGATATTCATTGCCAACCGATGCGTCTATGGATTTGATACCATTGTGGCCCGCACTGCCGCCGCCGATTTTTTCACGCATTTTTCCAATCGGCAAATCCATGTCATCGTGAATTACAATCAGATTTTCCAGCGGTATTTTATAAAACGCCATCAATGGCTGGACCGCGTTCCCGGACAGATTCATAAATGTCTGCGGCATCGCAAATATTACGCGCCGACCGTCAATATTTACAGATGCCGTACGCGCATTCTTTTCATTTTTCCATGTTGCATCCGCACCGGCCAACCGCACCACCGCCATAAATCCCACATTGTGGCGCGTGCGCGCATACTCTGCCCCGGGATTGCCCAGGCCTACAACTAAAACAGGTTTATTTTCTTGCATATATCCGTCTCTTTTTTCTATTATAATATCATAGAAAGGAGATAAATATGAAATTAAAATATGCAGGATTTTTAACTGCGGCGGCAATAATATTCTCTGCCGCAAACGCACGCGCAAACCTGTTGTTTGACCCGTATATCGGTGCCACGGCGGGTGTTGGCGGGGTTACCACATTTGTTGACGGCGACACACATTCCGACATGGCACAGTCTTATGGCGCATTAATTGGTTTGGATGTGCCATTTATCCGCATAGAAGGCGAATATAACTACTTAAACGACAAAGACATTACTGCACATATTGCTATGGGCAATGTGTACTTGAAAATGCCGATGCTGCTTGTCAATCCATATATTGGGGCGGGTGTTGGCGCCATGTTTCACGGCGAAATAGATCACGGTCCGGATATTGACACAACGGTTGCGTATCAGGGTATGCTGGGGCTGACCTTTGATATTCCGGTATTGCCGTTTAAAATTGATGCAGAGGCGCGCGCCTTGTACGTACCAGACGCATACAGCGTTGCCACAAAAGACGCGGATATTCTCCATTATGACGCCCGCGTAAAATTACGCTATATATTCTAAAAAAATCCGGGGGCCACGGCCCCCAATAAATTCTAAAAGGCCGCCCATGCTGACATTGATTGACGGAAACTCTTTACTTTTTCGCGCATATTACGGCGTACACAGCCGACTGACGCGCAGCGACGGGACACCCACCGGGGCGGTGTACGGGTTCTTTAACATGATATTACCCGTATTGGCCGCGGCCAAACCGGGCGATGCGTTCGTATGTATATTTGATGCATCACGCATAACTTTTCGCCAGGATATTTACAAAGATTACAAGGCAAACCGAACTGAAACACCCGCCGATTTGATTGCCCAGGGTTCAATGATACGCGCCGGAATGGCGGCATTGGGAATGCCGGTACTGTGCATCCCCGGGGTCGAGGCCGATGATGTAATCGCAACATTGGCACGTGAAAACTGTACCACGCATGACGCAACCCGTGTAATTACCAGTGACAAGGACTTAATGCAGCTGGTATCTGACTGTGTATATTTATATGACGGAATGAAAGGTCGCGACATTCGCCAGCCCCAGGTACTGGAAAAATTCGGCGTAAACCCGGACCGCGTCGTTGACGTACAAAGTCTGATGGGCGATTCATCGGATAACGTGCCGGGCGTACCGGGCATTGGACCGAAAAAAGCCGCCGAACTGATAAACCAGTTCGGTTCACTCGATGCGCTTTACGAAAACCTGGACCAGGTAAAAAACGAGCGCATACGCAATCTGCTGCATGACAATCGTGACAAAGCATATATTTCCAAACAGCTGGTAACACTGAAAACGGATGTCGACTTGGCCGGTCTTAACATTACTCCATTTGTATTTAACACACCGGCGGCACTGGCATTTGTGCGTGAAAAACTGGAAAGCAACTCATTGGTGGCAAAAATAGAAAAACTGTTTCCGCTGGAAAACTATAATCCGGACGCCCAGCCTGCGGTTCAAAATTATCCAGGCTCGCAATGCCCTGTGGATTTGCCACAAACAGATACGCCTATTTCCCCCGCCCCACAATTCAAACTAACACATGAGATTATTACCAGCCGTCAATCCCTGGTCTCGTTTTTAGAACGCGTAAAATCCATAATCGCATTTGATACCGAAACAACGGGCCTGAACCAGATGACGGACAAGCTGGTTGGAATATCGCTGGCCGCGGATGCGACACACGGCGCATATATCCCAATCAGACACCACGTTGGCGACGCGGATTTGTTTGCGGCGAACACGCTGGCGCCGAACCAAATGGATATTGAAACAGTATATGAATTACTGTGGCCTGTGTTCACAAATCCAAAAATTACCAAGATCGGTCATAATATGAAATTCGACCTGCATATTCTGGCAAACGAGGGATGGGATACATCAAAAATAGCCCCGATTGATGACACAATGTTACTGTCATACGCTCTGCACGGGGCGGCGCATATGCACGGATTGGATGAATTATCAATGCGATATCTGGGGCATGAAAATATATCATTTGCATCGCTGTTTGATAAAAAGACAAAAGATTCCGATAGACATTTTGATATGTTGGAAATCGCCGCGGCGGCGCCATATGCGGCCGAAGATGCAACAATATGCTATGCCCTGTATGAAAAAATGCATGCCCAGCTGGCCGCAAAACCGGAACTGGAAAAGCTGTATATGGAATGCGACCTGCCCCTGATGCCCATACTGTTAAAGATGGAGCGCGCGGGCGTATTGGTAAACAAATCAGAGTTGCATCAGCTTTCCGGTGTATTCCACGCCCAGCTGGCAACGCTGGAACGCGAAATCTGGGACATGGCCGGCCACGAATTCAATATCGCCAGCCCAAAACAGCTGGGGACTATTTTGTTTGATGAGTTGCATCTGCCCGCCAATAAAAAGCGCAGTACGGATGCCGAAACACTTAATGATTTAATTGATGCACATCCTGTTATTGAAAAAATTCTTAACTGGCGGTCAATCGCAAAACTGGCTGGAACATACGCGGACGCCTTGCCGCGACAGATTGCATCCGACGGCCGCATACACACCACATATCTGCAGACCAGCACCAATACAGGCCGTCTGTCATCACGCGATCCCAACCTGCAAAATATTCCGATTAAAACACCGCTTGGCGAAGAAATCAGAAAATGCTTTGTCGCACCAAATGGCCGCGTGTTGATATCGGCGGATTACTCCCAAATTCAGTTGCGCCTGTTGGCAGACGTGGCAAACGTAAAAACATTCAAAGACACATTTGCCGCCGATACAGACATACACGAGCAGACCGCACGCTCTATATTCAACATTCCATCCGACCAAAATGTCCCAAAAGACCTGCGTCGTGCGGCAAAAACTGTAAACTTTTCAATTATTTACGGCATATCATCGTTTGGCCTTTCGACCCAGCTGGGGGTATCGCGCGCCGCGGCGGCCGATATTATATCCGCCTATATGGCGGGCCTGCCGGAGATAAAAAAATACATAGACGACACAAAAGAATTTGCGCTAGCCAACGGATTCGTGTACACCCCGTGGGGGCGCCGCATAGAGTTACCAGAGGCAAAAAATCCCCGCATGCGCGCATATGCAATGCGTGCGGCGGTCAATGCCCCAATTCAAGGATTCGAGGCCGACCTGATGCGTCGCGCAATGGTATTGATTGATGAAAAGCTGATGCGCCCCAACGCTGATAAAATACGTATGATTATGCAGGTTCACGATGAAATGATTTTCGAATGTGATGAATCTGTGGCACACGACTTTGCTGAAAAAATCAAATTTGAAATGGAAAACGTGGCCCAACTGTCCGTACCATTGCGTGCGGAATATATAATCGGCACCAAATGGGGGAAATAGTCTTATGCGGTTGCAACGCCGGCCACATATGTTGCCATGCTAAACATTAACCGGCGTTGCGCCACATCCATTTTCGTATACATTAAATCCATTGTTTGCTGGATTATTTTATCATTCGTAAATTTGCTGGTCGCGTCATATACCAGCTTATCGACACTGATTTCAAACATTTCGGCAATTTTATATAATGTTGCCGCCGTCATACGATTGTCGCCAGATTCATACTTTTGAACCTGTTGGTGTGTAATACCCAAACGTCTTGCCAAATCTTTTTGCGACAGTCCGCGTATCCGACGCTGTATTGATATTGCGTGGCCCAGCCTTGTGTCAAATTCAGATGCAATATATCTGCGCCCGGTCATAGTGCGTTTCCCCATTACAAGTTAACAAAAAACCACCGAGAAATATGGGTGGTTGGAGGTTGAGAAACAATCATCAGAACGAAATTGCCCCGGTGCCTTCAATATATAGCACCGGCCTCCAACCAATGGGTTGAAGCATACGCCTGCGCCTGCACAGGCGGTTCTGATGATAGGGTTTCTCACGCCCCTTCTTTTGCAACAGAAAATCTATTACGCATTTATTATACCGTGCGGAACGCATGATTTCCACAATATTTTTCCGTACAAATATAAAACCGTCATGTGATATGGACGGGATTGGAGCTAACAACTGCACAGTAGAATGCATGTGGTTTATTGAATATTCACCACCATCCAATCCCGATATAGATTGGCATTTTACGCCTGCAGGCGTCTACTGAGCGAGGTTGTTAGTCTCGCATAATAGGTCCCCTATTACAATCGGTATTATATCCTAAAAACACCTTAAAATCTAGAAGAAAAAAATCCCCAAACGGGGATTTTTTCTTTTATAGAATCGGATGGGATTATTCCGCCGCCGCTTCTGTTTCGGTGGCCGGGGCCGCCGCTTCTTCGGCCGGTGTTTCGACTTCCTCTTCTGCCTCGACTTTCTTTGTGCCGAATGTCAGAACCTTACCCGCAACCAAGGCATCAATTTCATCCTGGGTCTGGGCAACATAGATTTTAACCGGTACGATAACGTCGGGATGCAGAGCAATTTTTGTATCAAATGAACCGATAGACTTAATCGGGCTGCCCAGCATAACCTGTGCAGAAACAACCGGAACATTTGCAATCTCTGTCAGCATACGCGCGATATCGCGGCTGGATACAGAACCATACAGCTGGCCGGTATCACCTGCCTGGCGAATCATGTGCAGTTTTGCATTCTTAACCGCATCAACATACGATTCGGCCGTCTTTTTCGCCGCATCAAAGCGCGCCTGCAGTTCAGCCTTTTTCGCCTCAAACAAGGCAACGTTTTCCTTGCTCCAACGCATCGCCTTGCCATTTGGCAACAGGAAATTGCGTGCAAAACCAGTCTTTACCTCAACCGTGTCGCCGATATTGCCCAGTTTTGTAATTTTTTCTGTCAAAATAACTTTCATTTTATCTGTCCTTTTCCAAGTTAGAGGTATTACCCCAAATTTACTTTTTTATTTAGCCGATATTATTGCGAACAAACGGCATCAGGCCCAAGTGACGTGCACGCTTGATAGCGGTCGCCAACGCACGCTGGTCTTTCTGGGAAACACCGCTGATACGGGACGGTACAATTTTGCCGCGTTCTGTGATATAGTGCGACAAAGTCTT
>Ga0073907_1003224_pt1 | contig 14243 bp, 16 predicted proteins | sample GluameincwithD2O_FD_65483 | JGI IMG/M metagenome (GOLD analysis project Ga0073907, IMG submission 65483) | Mouse cecum microbial communities from Vienna, Austria - Glucosamine amended microcosms incubated with D2O | ecosystem: Host-associated > Mammals > Digestive system > Large intestine >... | reverse complement strand
GGCCACGCTGGCCTACAATAGCGCTGTCTCTTTCGGGGCACGGCCCGAAAGAAGAGGGGGCTACCCAAGCGGCCCCCTACGGATTGAAACGATTTTGAAGTCAGCATTAGGCCTACGAACGGAAGGGGCGCGAGAGCGCCCCTTCCGTTCTCCTACTCGGCGCGTCCCTTGCCGTAGGCGAGATTGACGGCGGCGAGCACCACGCCCCCTGCCTATCTCATCGCGCTTGCGGCAGCGCGACGAGCGAGCCGTACCTCTCCCAGGCACGCGACAGCTTGCGGGAGAACTGCCGGTAGACGGCGGCTGCCTCTTGGACGAGCTCTGTCCAGTCGGCCGAAGTTGCAGGTGCTGCGCGCTCTCCGGTATGTCTTGGCATACCGCGGAACTCGCAGAATAGCTCCACGCCATCCTTGGAGGTGAAGGGCACGAGCACGCCTTCCTGTAAACTCGGAAGCGTGTCTCGCGCGTGTTCCAGATTTAGGTCTATCCAAGTGCTCCTAGCTTCCTTCTCGGAGTCGGGCCGCTTCTCATCTGGAGAGATGTACACGGTCTTTACGATCTGCGGCCTGCGAATCGCGTATAAGCGACCATCCGAGGAGCGGTAAAAGTTCATCGTTGCAAGATACCCCCTCCAGGATCGCTTTCCATTGTCATTGGATCCAAGAGCGGCCGCCAGCCCGTCGAGCACCACATCAAGCTCATCGTCTTTGATCGGAGTCATGCCTGCCTCCCGTAGATTCGGTTCGCACGCTCGATAGCAGCAAGATCACGCGACGACTCGCATACGAGGCCCTTCTCGTCGGCAATAGCGACGAGCGCGGAAGAGAGCCTTGAAAGCGATGCCCTCGTCGGTGTCAGGCGGCCCTTTTCGATATGACAGATTTCCCGGCGCGAAACCCCTGTTAGTTCGGACAGGTATTTCGCTGTAATACCGAGTTCGGCACGGGCCACGCGCACCATAGAGCCAACCTCGGCCGGTTCCCACCTGGCAAATGCGCGGGGATCAGCACCAAATGCTGCAACAAGCGCACGCTCAAGCTCTTCGGACGGCTGCTTTGTCCCGGCTGCAACGCGGTTCAGATAGGACACGCTTACTCCGAGCTTTGAGGCGGCCTCCTCGCGGCTCATTCCAGACGAGGCGAGCGCGCGAGACACCTCGGCCGACATCAAGCGAGGACTGCGCCAGAGCGCCAAACGACGTCTTTTCATAGTTCGCTCCTTTCGTTGCGTTGCGTATGACTCCAAATGAGTAATTACGCCAGCTGCTGTTCGCATCGGTACATCAAAAGCGCAGGTAAACGTAGCGATACCGACGTGTAAGATCAGTTCGCCTTGAGCAGAACAAGTACCCAGTCCCCCAAGATCGGAACCGATGAGCGCCTGCCGAATGCAAGCGCCGCTTGCTTCGGCTGACTGCCGAAGAGGCCCCGGTGACAAGCGGGTCACAGGGGACTTCGCGAAGGCGCGAGGCACGAGCGCCGCAACCTCCACCACCCGCGCTCCGCGGGTTGTGAGAGGTTTCGCGCGGTCCCCTTGACGCGCGACGGCACCGGGGACTAGGTCCGAAGAGCCGCGCGCAGCGCGGCGTACCTATTTAGGGCGAGCGGGAGCGAGTCCCGTAACGCCGAGCGCGAGCGAGGCGGGGAAGAGCGGGGAAGGGTCCGGGAAACTCCGCAAACGTGTCCCGGCCGGCCCGGAGGGCAAACAACGGCGGCGAGCCTGTGCCTCGCAGGCTCGCCGCGAGCGTTGCCTAGAACTCGTAGCGCCTGCTCTCGATCTCGCCGCGCAGCGTCGAGAAGCCGAGGCATCTTTCGTATGCGAGCGCCCTGGCGGCGCCTATGGCATCGTCGAGAATCTTCTCACGCTCGTGTTTGACGGCGCAGGCACTCTCGCAGGCCTTGAAGGTCTCCGGGAAGGAAGGGAAATCGGGCGATTGAGGTACGGGCTCCCCGTCGATGAGCTTGAAAACACGGACGCCTCCATCATCGACCGGCGCCAGCGCATAGGGTACGTAGGAGTCGACCACAAGAGACATACCCTCGTCATCTCCTGGCACGCGGCAACGAACCATGAGCTTCGGTGTGGCCCACGTATCGCGCTCGCTCACGCAGATATCGACGCTGAGGCCCTCTGGGAGGGCTCTTTGCGCGGTTGCCGCAAGAGCCGAACGCAAGCGCTTGTAGTGCCAGGGAGTGCCTTCCCACCTCTGCAGAAAGTCGGACTCCGTCCAAACTTCGCAGAGTGCGGCGATTATTGTTTTGGCTGCCATCTCGAACAGGCATTTCAGATAAAGGTTCCAGGAAGTCTTGGCGTCGTCGGCCCGATTGAGCGCCTCGTGAAGCGCTTCTGCCTCCTTGGTGCTAAGGTACTCGCCCCAAACGGATTGGAAGAGCTCCTCTGCATTTTCGACTTGCTCGCAGGCGAGGCCGATCTCCTCGATGATCTGGTTGACTGTATATTGCATAGTGGCGTCCTTTCCGTCGCACCGCATCGTCCGATGCGATTCGCGCCTGCCGAATGCAAGCGCCGCTTGCTTCGGCTGAATGCCGAGGATCCCGCCGCGCGCCGCGGGTCAAGGGAGCCTGCGCGAAGGCGCGAGGGACGAGCGCCGCAAACCCCACCACCCGCGTCTTCCGGGTTGTGGGGTTTTCGCGCGGGCCCCTTTACGCGCAAGGCGGCGGCGGGATAGGTCGAACGCGCGCGAGCGCCAGCGAGCGCACAGCCCCGAGCCCGCCAGGGCGAGCGCGCCCCGGGAGGGGCGCGGCCCTGCGCGCAGCGCGGTTGTCGGGGCTCGCCGGCCTCCGCCCACGAGAGGCCGGCGAGCCTGGGGCTTTGCCCGACAAGCCCCGCAGGGGCGCCCGGGCGGTGGTAAGGCGGGCGCAGCCGACGGCTTTCCACCGCCCTTACCTTCGCGAGCAGGCGCGAGCGCTGAGGCCGCCCAGGGGGTGCAGGGGGAGCGGCAAGCGGAGCGTCCCCCTGCTGCGTCTGCCGGAGATGCACGATCGCTATAGCAGTCGATGTTCCGGGAATACTCGCCGGTAGAAGAGAAAGGCCCGCAAAATGCGGGCCTTTGGAAGCTGCGGCACTAGATTAGAAGGGGATGTCGTCGTCGAAGAGCGGGAAGTCGGGATCTGAGGTAGATGACGGAGCGGCAGGAACGTCCGAGCCGACCGGAGTCGGGGCTTTGCACGCGATTTCGCCGGCAGGGGATCGGCCCGTCTCCTTGCTTGCCGTAATGAACTCGATGTCATCGACGGCGACCTCCAGCTTGCTGTGCCTCTTGCCGTCTCGCTCCCATTGGCTCCAGCGCAGCTTACCCTCGATCGCGACCTTGGATCCCTTCGAGAGATACTGGGCGATTGACCCGGCACGCGATCCGAACATCACGCAGTCGACGAAATTCGGATAGTCTTCCCACTCTCCAGTTGACGGGTTCTTCCGGCGGTCGTTGACGGCGACACCAAGACCGAGAACCTGCATGCCGGACTGCGTTGCGCGCAGCTCGGGGTCGCGGGTAAGGTTGCCGCTGATTACCACTCGATTGATGCTCATGCTCTTCCTTTCTGTAGTACCCGATATTCTTTGGTGATCGGTTCTTGGCTACTCACATCTATCGTTTTGACGGTTTGCATATTTGTTGAACGAGTATTGCTTCTAAATTCGTCCAATAACCCGTCGCTATTCGCAGCTGCCGGCGGACTGCGCAAGAGATCGGATCTCCTCCGGAGTGACCATCAGCTCCTCAGCGTGCCGAACGATGTACTCGTCCACAGCCTTTCGCACGAAATCGTTCAGGGTCCAGCTCTTTCTCTCGCGCCGGGCCCGATACTGCATTTCGAAGATGAGATCTGCTTGGTCCTTGAACAGCCGGATGGAGCTGGAGCGCTCCTCGATTTCCCGACTCTCGTTCTTCTTTGCGGATACTGCCGCGGTATCCGCTCCACCTTGCACGGGCTTCGGCTGCGCCTGCTCGACCACGGCCCGGGCGCCCGAGGTGAGGGAGAACATGGAATCCTCCCGGCTCTTCGAGGTGGCCATTAGGCTGCCCTCCCTTCGCTTTCGAGGTATTCTTCGACAAACTCCGAGAAGTCCACGGCGGCATTGCACGTGGGGGCGTATTCGAACACTGATTTCGAAGACGCCTGCGCCTGGCGCAAGGCCTCGCAGCTGCGGATCTTGGTATTGAACAACCGCGTGCCGAACTCCGCCGCGAAACCCGGCAACTCGCAGGCCATACGCTTCGAGAGTCGTCGATTCCAGTCGAAGCCGTTGAGGAGAATCCCCGACAGATTGAGGCTTGGGTTGAGGTGCCGATTGGAACGGGTGCGCTCGCAAGCCTCCCAGATGCGCGCAAAGCCCGTCACAGAGGCCTCGTCGGGCTGGACGACGACCACTAGATCGTCTGCGGCGACCATCGCGTTACGCGTGACATAACCCAGGGAGGGAGGGCAGTCGATGATGCAGTAGTCGTAGCCGTAAGGCTCGATGGACTCGAGGGAATCTTTAAGCATCATCAAGGGAGTATCGAGCCTCGATAGCTCGGCCTCCGCGTCGGCAACCAGAACATCGCCGGGCAAGATTGCGCCGAAGGGGGCATCCTGGATCGTCTCAGCAGCCGTCTTCGCGCCCATGAGCATGTCGTAGACGGTGTTCTTTCCCTCGGTGTCCCGGTAGCCGGCGCATTGGGTGGCGTTCATCTGCTGGTCGAGATCCGCCAGCACGACTTTGAAGCCCTTGCGCGCAAGCCCCTCTGCGAAGGAAAGCGAGCACGCGGTCTTGCCGACACCTCCTTTGTGGTTCACGAATGCAACAGTCCTCATCACTACCTTCTCCTTTCGTACTATGGCGCGGAAAGAACATTCGGCTTAGACCCAAGGTGATCGGAAGAAAGTCGCAAGAGCCGCTGCCGTATATGCAATCCGTATCGAATATCGGTTCTCGCAACTACGGTTCTTAGCTGGTCGGCCAGAGACCATAGCGCCGAAATTCTTTACCCGATACCCAAGATGATATGCTCAAAATTGTTGGCGAGTCTCTTGTCGAAAAAGAGAACTTTAGAGTGCGCGTTCGAGAACCTTAGACTTCGCTATTTCCACTCTATGGTCATAAATAGCCGATGCCCTTTGCGTAAACGAGATCGGATCTATTCCTATAGAACCGATGTTAAATGCGGAAATATTATTTGCACTTGTACGATTTGCTCAAGAGTCTTTCAGGCTCGACCACATATATGCACACCTCGAACAGCTCATGCGCAACCTCAATCACGGGCGCCGCCCTGCTCGAACCGAGCCCGCTCCCGGGATATTCGGGCAGAGTTCAGCCAGTAGCGCCTCTGATCTTCGGTTTCGGAGAGCTCCGCGGCTCGCTCTTCCTTCTCAGCGGACGACTCCCAGAAAGCCCTCAGCGCCGCGTCGTAACGCTCGTGGATGTCTGCGGCCTCCGGGGTTATGTACAGGCCAGTGGTCTGTAGGTCGGCATGCCCGAGCATCTCCTGGATCGTCCTCAGGTCCATGTTCCTGCGGTACATCTGCGAGGCGAACGTCCGCCTGAGCTGATGAGGGTGCAGATTCGCCACTCCAGCGGCTTTCCCGTGCCGGGCCACGCTCTGCCATACGGCCTGTCTGGTAATTCTCCCTCCTCGGGTGTTCAAGAAGAGCGCGGACTCGTCCTGGCGGCGGTTCGCGCACTTCAAGCGCGGCCGAGCACACTCCATGTAATGCTCCACGACGGACAGGGTGTCGTCAGCGATCGGGAGGAGCCTCGCTTTGCCTCCCTTGCCGTGCACCCAGAGGTCGTGATCGTTCGAGCGCAGATCTCCAACATTCAGCTCGACAATCTCCGAGGCCCTAAGGCCCAAGTCGTCCATCAGGGCGAACTCGGCGCGATCCCGCTCATGGGACGGTGTGTCGATGTCGTAAGTGGCCCACACGGCAGCCTCCTGGTTCCTGTCGAGCGGACGCTCACCGCTCTCGCGCTTCCTCGGAACGTCGATATAGGGGAGCGAGCCCTCATCCGCAAGCCCGTATGCCCCCAGGTACCGGTAGAGGTCCCTGAGGGCGCAGATCCTGGCCCTGAAAGAGGAGGGGGAGAGCTGGCGCTGCGTCAGAGCGCCGACCCATGCGCTTATGTCGGCAGTAGTAGCCTCGCTGAACGATTCGATGCCGATCGCGGACAGAAACGCCATGAAGTCGCGAACGTCGGCGGTGTAGGCGGCGACCGTATTCGGCGACAGCGCGCGCTCGCCCACCAGCCAGTCCCGCTCCCAGGCAGCAACGACGGCGTCCGTCGGATCCTCCGCGCGCACCGGCGCGGCCAGCTCTACGTAAGCTCCCATGTCGCAGGCTCCTTTCATGCCCGCGCGAACGTCCTCTATCGAGCCGATTGTGCCGCACGGCGCCCGGCATGCCGGCGCAACCTCCGAGCGCCGTTGAGGTTCCTGGGGCCTTCTGTATAGCAATTGCCTTAAATGTGTGCGAAATGTGTATTCTGAAGGAAATCCGAAAAAAATTCGTCACTTGGCCGAAACCTCTGAACTGGGGTGTTATCGGACTAAGTATGAATAATACCGCTGCGACAGATGAGTCTGCGGGAAGCGGCGGAGGGAAGCCGGCGCCGGCCCGAAATGGGAGCCGAGCGCGTATTACAGGAAGCCGCCGACAGAGACTGGCCGAACCCTCAACGCGATGACGGATCCGACGAGCCCGGTGCGGGCGGGCACCCGTCACAGGCAAGAACCCCGGACGGCCGCGCGAGCGTGCTCCCGAGCGCGAAAGCGGTGCCCACGGATCGAAAAATAGACCTACGACCAGGTATAAGGACGGCGGCTAATCTACTTTACATAATCCATATTATCAGCCTTTCATAATTAGTCTCGATAATGCTATCGACATTGTAGGACAAGGACTCTGCTCTGGTTGGCGGCGGCGAGGTCTATCCCCAGGCGTTGCCGCCCGATGAGGGCTGGGGGGCGCTCGAAAACTGTGAAGCAGCATTTCCGAGGATGGCGCGGTAGTCTCCGGTCTGCATCGCCTCGATCAGCGTCGGCAGAATCATGGCCACGCTTACGGCGTTGAGCACGAGGGCGACAAGACCGATGACGACGCCCAGAAGCGCCGTGCGCCTCAACGAGAGCGCATAAGAACGCTGCGACGGATCGGCTTGACTCAGAGCGCGCTTGACTTTCACTATGGCGATAGTCGCGCATATTACGGCAACGGTGCTGAGGGCAACGCCTCCGATGATAAGCGACACCGGGCCGGCGATGCTCGCCACCGTTGCCAACGTTCGCGCCGATTTCAGCTCCAGAGATTCAACAGTATGCTGCGCTTGCTCTGCTGTTCGAGGGGGTTCATCGGGCTTTTGCGGCTGAGGAAGTTCGGGCCTCTGGCTGGTCATGTAGGGCTCCTAACGAGTTCCGCTGCTCCCGAAGCCGCGGGTGCCTCGGGGGCTATCTTCGAGATGATCAGTGTTATGTAAAGTAATAGACGGGGTAGCCACGATCATAAGCTGGGCGATGCGGTCGCCGCGCCGAAATTGAAATGTTTCGCGAGGATCGAGGTTGATCAAAACCACCTTCACCTCACCGCGATAGCCGCTGTCGATAAGGCCTGGCGCGTTCACAATGGAGATGCCGTGCTTCGCCGCAAGCCCGCTGCGCGGAATGACAAGTCCGGCATGGCCCTCGGGGATAGCCAGGGCAAACCCGCAGGAAACCACCGCACGTTCAAATGGCGCAATGGAGCCGTCTTCAACGGATCGCAAATCGAGTGCCGCATCGCCTGGATGCGCGTAGGCCGGTTCTGGCAACTGCTTGTCGAGCAGGGAGATATCAATGTTCACAGCGCCCCCCCTACCCGAGTTCCCCGAGTGCGCGGGAGAACTCCTCAACGCTTTGGAAATCCTTGTACACGCTTGCGAATCGAATGTAGGCGACTTCGTCGAGGCTGGCGAGACGGGCAAGCACCATATCGCCCAGATCCTTCGACTTGATTTCGGTGCGCTGGGCGTTGCGAAGCTCGGCCTCAATGCTGGCGATGAGCGCATCGATCTTCTCGGGGGTGATCGGACGCTTCGCACAGGCGATGAGCAGGCCGCGCATGAGTTTCTCCCGATCGAATACCTCGGAAGATCCGTCCGTCTTGATGACGAGGATGGGGTGTTCGGCCAAGCGCTCGTAGGTGGTGAAGCGGGCTCCGCAGGCGAGGCATTCCCGACGGCGACGAATGGAGGCGCCATCGTCGGCCGCACGAGAGTCGACAACCTTCGACTCCAGGTAACCGCAAGAAGGGCAGCGCATAGGTTCTCCTAACTGTGAGTTAGCTACCTATGATACCCCATAGGCCCTCCCCTCTTCCTCCTCTTCAAAACATTGCTACCATCGCGATACATCGATGGCGGTGAATGCTCAGGCGAAGAAGATGAAGAACGATACGAGCGTGCTCAGGGCGAAGATCACGGGGAATTCGTAGCGGCTCATTTTTCTTCTCCTCTCCTCTTGCGTAGAACCTTTGTTCGCAGTTATAATAGAACGAACAAAAGTTCCTGTCAATACAATTTCAAACAAATGTACGCTTTTATGAAAGGACGCGATATGGCTCAGAAAGTGACGAAACGGCAGCAGGCAGTGCTTGACTGCATCGAAGCGTGCATTCGCGAAAAAGGCTACGGCCCGACGGTGCGCGAGGTGTGCCAAACACTCGGCCTCTCCTCCCCTTCCACGGTGCATGTTCACCTGAAGGCCCTGGAAGATAAGGGCTACATCAAGCGCGACCCCCTGAAGTCGCGCTCCATTGCCCTTACCTACCCCATCGAGGACGCCCCTTCCCCGGTAGTCCTCGCGGCCACCTACAGCAATCTTGTCAACGTCCCCCTGGTAGGTGATGTGGCTGCGGGATCGCCGATTCTCGCCGAGGAGAACATTACCGACACCATGACGCTGCCAACCGATATCGTGGGCGACGCCCCATCCTTCATGCTGTCGGTTCGGGGCGAATCCATGATCGAGGCGGGCATCAACGACGGCGATTACGTGGTCGTCAAGGAGCAGCCGGTGGCCAACAACGGCGATATCGTGGTGGCCATTGTGGATGACGGCGCTACCGTCAAGCGATTCTACAAGGAGGCCGACCATATTCGCCTGCAGCCGGAAAACTCTACGATGGATCCCATCATCGTGAGCGACTGTTCCATTGCGGGCAAGGTCGTGGCGGTGTTCCGCCGTCTGTAGCTCCTCCTGTTGTCGAAGCAGGACAGCGGCCGGCGTCGTCGTAGGGCGGCCCCGGCCGTTTTCAATTCATCGATCCATTATGGAAGGATGAGGACGGAATGCGGTGCCCTAGGAGACGGCGTAGGGCTTGAACATCGAGGCATAGGCAGGACCGACGAGCATTTGGAGGTGAGTTCCGTCTGCCTGATGCTCCTCGGATATGATATGGCAGCGCTCGTGGGCAACTGAGACGAGGTCGCCACGCTGGTAGGGAACGACCACATCCATCTTGGCATCGGCCGACGATGCGGCCGCGGCTATAGCGTCGACGAGGGCGTCGATGCCATAGCCTGTGCGGGCGGAGACGAATTGCGCGCCCGGAAAACGCTTCCGCAGCCCGGCGAGCGTCTCCTCATCGAGGAGGTCGCATTTGTTGAACACCTCGATAGTGGCGATAGATTGGGCGCCGATCTGCTGAAGCACCTCGCATACCGCATCGATCTGCCCTTCGAACTCCTGGGACGAAGCATCGACGACATGGAGAACGAGATCGGCGCCAGTGATCTCGTCGAGGGTCGATTTGAACGCCTCCACAAGGGTGGTGGGCAGTTTCTGGATGAAGCCCACGGTGTCGGTCACGGTGACCTCGCGCCCTTCGGGAAGCTCGAACTTGCGCGTGGTGGAATCCAGGGTGGCGAACAGTTTGTCGTAGCTGAGAACATCGGCGCCGGTCAGGCGATTGATCAGCGAGCTCTTCCCGGCGTTCGTGTAGCCGGCAAGAGCTACCTTGAACATGCCGCTTCCATAGCGGCTCTCGCGCTGGAGCGAGCGCACGTCGGCAAGGCGGGCAAGCTCACGGCGAATGCTCGTGATGCGCTTGCGCACCATGCGACGGTCGACCTCCAACTGGCTCTCGCCCTCGCCGAAGCGCGAGCCGACGCCGCCTCCCATGCGATTGGACGCCAGATGCGCCCACATGCCGCGCAGACGCGGGTAGAGGTACTGGTTTTGGGCCAGGCGCACCTGCAGCCGCCCCTCCTTGGAGGTGGCGTGGAGGGCGAAGATATCCAGGATGAGCGCCGTGCGATCGATCACCTTCACGGATTTGTCCATTACCTTCTCGAGGTTCGCCTGCTGCGAAGGTGTCAGCTCGTCGTCGAAGATGACCAAATCTGCCTCGCTTGAGCGGGCCAGCTCGGCGATCTCCTCGGCCTTGCCCGAGCCGACGAACGTGCGGGGATTGGGCGCGTCGAGCCGCTGCATCGTGGAGGCCACCACATCGGCTCCGGCAGTGTCGGCCAGGCGCTCCAGCTCGGCCAGGGACGATTCAAGGGGCCACTCGAGGCCGGGGCGGTCGACCCCTACGATAACGGCACGCTCGCGGCTCTCCTCAGCCTGGGTAGCCGGGCCCCTCTGGATTACGGATTGGTATTCAGTCATAGGTGCTCCTCACGCATTGATACGACTAACAGCGATGATACGGGAGACATCCCGCCGGTCGCGGGCTCCTTAGCCGACAGTGCGCATGGACAACACCCTCTTCCTTTTTCGCGAGCTGCAAAGCTCGGGGCAAACGCTCGCTATGATAGCATAGGCCGATGAAATCGCAAGCCTAGACAAGCTGCATGAGGATCGCATCGGCGATCGCTTGCGCATCTCCCGCATCAGCGTTGATCCAGTGAATACGATTGTCGCGCCGGAACCAAGTACGTTGCCGCTTTGCATAGCGGCGCGTGGCCTGTTTGATAGACGCGATGGCCTCATCCAAGGTGCAGCGCCCCTCGAGCGCGGCCACGATCTCTTTGTAGCCGATGGCTTGCGGTGCGGTCACACCTTCGCGGAAGCCGGCATTCACAAGACCCCGGACCTCTTCGACGAGTCCCGCCTTCACCATAGCGTCCACCCGGGTATCGATGCGCGCGGCCAGAATGGCGGGGTCGACCGCCAAGCCGAATTGCACTGCCGGAACCGCCTCCCCAATGGCGGCCAGGTTGCGTTTCTGCTCGGCATAGCTGCGTCCCTCTGTCAAAAGCTCGAAAGCGCGCACCACGCGGCGAACGTTGTGGGGGTGCACAACGGAGGCGCTCTCGGGATCGCGCCGCTCGAGCTCCTCCCACAACGCCTGGGCGCCGTGCTCGTCGGCGAAGGCCGTCCAATGCTCGCGCACGGGATTGGCTTGCTGCTCGCCGGCGGGGAACTCGTAGTCGTCGATGGCGGCCCGCACATAGAGCCCCGTGCCCCCGCAGAGCACCGGAACGTGCCCCCGCGCCGCGATATCGCCGAAGGCCTCCCGTGCGAAGGACTGGAACAGAGCGGCCGAATAGGGCTCGCCGGGATCGACGAGGTCGAAGCCGTGATGGGGCACGATGCGCTCAGAGGAGGGCAGCTTGCCCGTTCCGATATCCATGCCTCGATAGATCTGCATGGAATCGGCGCTCACCACTTCCCCATCGAGGACGGAGGCCACGATTTGGGCCACGTCGGTCTTGCCCGACGCCGTGGGCCCCACGATGGCAATGACGGGGCGGTTGTTGCTAGGCATCGACGACCGTGCCGGACAAATACCAGGTGCGCGCCTCGTCAATGGCCACCGGCACGATGGTGCCGATGAGATCCTCGGGCCGAAGACCAGCGGGCACGGGAGCGTGAACGGTCTGGTTCTTGGGGCTCTTGCCGGCGAGCACAAGCTCGTCGCGCTTGGACACCCCCTCGATAAGCACCGGCACGATGGTGTCCAACTCGCCCTGATTCGCCTCCCAGGCCTTGCGCTGAACGAGGTCGACCAAGCGGTCGAAGCGCTCCTGGATCACCTCGCGGGGCGTGTCGTCCTCCATGGCCGCCGCCGGCGTTCCCTCGCGCTTGGAGTAGATGAAGGTGAACACCTGGCCGTAGCCCACTTCCTCCACCAGGCGGTAGGTTTCCATGAAGTCTTCCTCGGTCTCGCCGGGAAAGCCCACGATGATATCGGTGGACAGCGCGATATCCGGAACGACGGCGCGCAGCTTCTCGATAAGACCGAGGTAGTGCTCGCGCGTGTAGCGGCGGTTCATAGCCGCAAGAATGCGGTTCGAGCCCGACTGCACAGGCAGATGAAGCGCCGGCATGAGCGAGCGCAGCGTACCAAAACGGGCGATGACCTCATCGGTGAGGTCTTTCGGGTGGCTCGTGGCAAAGCGCAGGCGCTCCACGCCGGAGGCATCCACCGCATCCAGCACGTCGGCGAAGCGCGGCTCGCCGTACAGGTCGCGCCCGTAGGAGTTCACGTTCTGCCCGAGCAGGGTGATCTCCTTCACACCCGCCTCCCCGTAGCGCCGCGCCTCCTCGGCGATGTCCTCGAGCGGCCGCGACTTCTCGCGCCCGCGCACGTAGGGCACGATGCAATAGGAACAGAAATTGTTGCAGCCCACGGTGATGGGGAGCCATGCCGCCCAGGTGTGCTCGCGATCGGCGGGGAGGGCCGAGGAGAACTCCGTTCCCTCGGCGAGCACCTCGACGGCTTGGCGGTGATTTTCGATGGCGGAGGAGAGAAGGCCGGGCAGCGAGCCGAGGTTGTGGGTGCCGAACACGACATCGAGGTGCGGCAGCTGCTCGGTGAGCTTCTCGCCGTCGCGCTGGCCGATGCAACCCCCTACCGCGATATAGCGCTTGTCGAAAGGCGAGCCCTCGCGCACGGCGATATTCTTCATGGAGGCCACCTGCCCGTAGAGGCGCGTATCGGCCGCTTCGCGCACGCAGCACGTCAAAAACACAACGATATCGGCCTCTTCAATGGAGGCGACGGGCAGCGAGCCCAGTCCTTCCAGCATACCGGCTACGCGCTCGGAATCGTGCTTGTTCATCTGGCAGCCGAAAGTATGGATGCAGAAGGTGGACCCTTCGAAATAAGTGCTCATGGGCTCTCCGAATCGATTGACTTAGGGAATCGTCGCGTTCTCGGCTGCGACGGGCGCAGCGGCAAGCCCCGCGCGGGGCTCGACGGCGAAACGGATGGCCGTGCGGTACTCGCCGTCGATGACGATATCGGCGAAAGAGGGAATGCAGCAGATCTCGATGCCCACCGGCGAGAGAAACCCGCGTGAGATGGCCACGGCCTTCACCGCCTGGTTGACAGCGCCGGCGCCGACGGCCTGAATCTCGACAGTGGCGCCGTCCTTGATCATGCCGGCAATCGCGCCGGCCACCGAAGCGGGAGAAGATTTCGAGGAGACCTTGAGACAGCCGATAGCGGGCTTGGGTTCTGTAATGGTTGGCACGTCGCTGTTCCTTGTCCTGCGGGGCGCGAATACTGATACATTGAAAGTTCGTTTCATGCTGAATATCAGGGGGCAGCCTGGTGTTCAAACGTTATTATTCTACCTAATCGCCAGAAGGCGCGCAACAGGCGGTCGGATCCTAATCCATCTTGTGGATGGGAATGGTTATGCGAATGGCGTCAGGCGTCGCCGACACATGGGGCCGCCCGACGCCGTCGAGAAAGTAGCGCCGCGCGATGGGCCCCATAGCCTGCTCGGCCGCATCGGCGAGGAGCGCCGCGTCCTCATCGGCCAGCCGCAGCTTGCGGGCATCGCCCTTGGGACGGGGAGCGGCAGATGCCCGTACAGCGGGAAAGCTCTCCTGCTGGAGTCGATCGGTCAGCGAGCTGGCCGGCCCGATCGTGCCATCTAGTATGCGCCGGGCGGAACGCGCAGAGAGCGGAAGGCCCGTTCCGTCGCACCAGGCGGCCAGATCGTCGGGGCTTGCGAGGAGGGCCGGCTGCTTTACCAAGGGAAATTCGCTCACCTCGCCGGGAAAGGCCCTCAGGGCCGCCGAGGTGGTGGCCATGCCGAACTCGTAGAGGGTCGCGGCGATATCGACAGGCGTGCCGATGTGCACAGCGCAATCGTTGCGATGCTCGAGGGCGAACTCGGCTGCCGTGCGCAGGATGTTCTTCGGCCCGCGCATACAGAAGGAGCCCTCCCCGCTTGCCTCGAAGCGCGGGAAGGTCGATTGGTCGGTCTTCTCGCCGAGCTGGGAGAGATCGGTTTCAACCGATATG
>Ga0073907_1003217_pt1 | contig 14270 bp, 10 predicted proteins | sample GluameincwithD2O_FD_65483 | JGI IMG/M metagenome (GOLD analysis project Ga0073907, IMG submission 65483) | Mouse cecum microbial communities from Vienna, Austria - Glucosamine amended microcosms incubated with D2O | ecosystem: Host-associated > Mammals > Digestive system > Large intestine >... | reverse complement strand
GACACGACGGTGGCGTGGTATGTCATCGTCACGGACGACAGCGGCATGTGGCTCGGGCGCATCGACAGCGAGGGGGTGCACCCGATTACCGAGGGGGCCTACATCACCCTCTCCAACCTGCGGGCCGGCGGCGGAAAGCTCTACTACGGTTCCATCGCTTCGGGCAAGGACGAAGTCCATTGCTACGACCTGCTGGCGCGGCGCGAGTATCGCGTGACGGCTTCGCAATACGGTTCGTTCGACCCGGCCCCGGCGGAAAACAAGGTCTTGGTCACGACTTACGACAGGCTCGGTTACCGGCCGGCCGTGCAGGCTCTTGCCGACAGCGCTTTGATTCCCGTCGCTCCCGCGCGGCTGCCCGTCGACCTGGTCAATCCGCCGCGCGAGCGCTGGCCCGTGGTGAACCTCGATACGGTGCGTTTCACGGCGGCCGATTCGCTCCGGCAGGCGGGCGAATTCCGCACCAAACGTTACCGCAAGGCGCCCAATCTGGTCAACGTCCATAGCTGGATGCCCGTGGCGTTCGACCCCTTCTCGGCGGTCGAGGAACATGTCATCGACGCCAACATAGGCGTCACGCTCATGTCGCAGAACCTGCTCTCGAACACCGAGGCGTTCGCTTCCTACGGCTGGAACCGCCGCGAGGGATCGGTTTTCCGGCTCGGGGCGCGCTATTCGGGCCTGGGGGTGCGTTTCGCGCTCGATGCGGCCTACGGCGGCAATCAGGTCCTCTATTCGCCGTTTAAGATGACAGGACAGCCGAAATCCTTGTTGGAGGTGGATACGAACACCGGATTTCTCAAACTTCCGGAACGCTTTTCTCCTGACAAGTACTATTCTGTGGGGCTATCTGCTTCTCTGCCACTCTATTTCCAGTGCGGCTATCATACTCGGCAATTCACAGTTTCGGCTCATTGGAACTATTCCAACGGTATGGTTGCCAAACTTGACCGTATCGAGTGGAAGAACCATAATATTACTAATTTAGAGTATATCGGATTTTATGAGGGGCTGCATAAATTATCGTTCGGAGCGGCATTCTCGGACCAAGTACAACGAGCGCACCGCGATTTTGCACCCCGCTGGGGATATACGGTGAGTGCGAATTATAGTTTCAATCCCTCGGACCGTCATTTCAGCAATCTGGTTTCCACTTATGCCCAGGCTTATCTGCCCGGTTTCGTGCGGCACCATTCGGTTAAGGTCGCGGTCAACTATCAGACTTCGATAGGCGGTTATAAGTTCCCCTCGGGCTACGCGCCGCTGAGCTACCGTTCGACGCGGCTTATCCCCCGCGGATTCTCGTCGGGCGATATTCTGTCGAATAATTACTTGGCCGCATCGCTTGATTACCAGCTGCCCGTGTGGTATCCCGAGGGCGGTATCGGGGCGGTGCTCTATTTCAAGCGCATCCGGCTCAATATCGGCGGCGACTACGCCCGGTTCCGCGACTATCTGCCGGGGCCGCATGCCTCGGATGGTCGCATGGTCCCGCGCCGCATCTGGTCCGTGGGCGGCGACATCGTCTTCGACGTCAACGTCTTCCGGCAGCCCGCGTCGGCCACTTCGACCGTCAAGCTCTCGTTCTACTGTCCCTCCAGCGGCGGCCTTTGGTTCACCGCCGCCATGGGACTGCCTTTTTAATTTGGAGGAATTCACAATTCAAAATTCAGAATTGCCGTTATAGGAGAGATTCGATATGCCGTTCGGGCGTGTTTCGGGCAGAATCGGAACGTCTGCAACGTCCGGCCGATTTTTGGGTCGGAAGACGAAAAATTCCGAATTGTGAATTCTGAATTGTGAATTCTTGATTATCTTCGCACCAAATTCCGTTGTTATGGCACAGCGCAGGAAAAAGGGGGTCGACCCCAAGATTATAAGATGGATATGGGTCGTGGCGTTCGCTCCGTTCGCCTTGGTTTTCACCTTGCTGATTCTCACCGCCTGCGGTATCTTCGGGCGGATGCCGTCGTTCGAGGAACTGGAGAATCCGCGCAGCAACCTCGCCACCGAAATCTATTCGGAGGACGGTAAAATCATCGGTTCGTTTTTCGTTCAGAACCGTTCCTACGTGCAGTATGCCGACCTCTTTCCGCTCGACCCCGCGCAGAACATCCGTCTCGACGGCCACGAGGTGCCGCCCATCGTCGCGGCGCTCATCGCCACCGAGGACGTCCGTTTCCGCAGCCATTCGGGCATCGACATCCCGTCGCTGGCCCGCGTGGCGGTGAAGACCGTGGGTATGCTCAACACCTCGCAGGGCGGCGGTTCGACCATCACCCAGCAGTTGGCCAAGAACCTCTTTCCGCGCGACACGGTGCGCAACCGCGGCAAGATCGTCCGCACGGCCAAGCTCGTTTCGTCCAAGTTCAAGGAGTGGATTACGGCCCTCAAGCTCGAATACAACTACACCAAGGAGGAGATTGCCGCCATGTATCTCAATACCGTCGAGTACGGTTCCAACGCGTTCGGCATCAAGTCGGCGGCCCACACCTTTTTCAACAAGGAGCCCCACGAGCTCAATGTGCAGGAGGCCGCTGTGCTCGTCGGCGTGGTCAACGCTCCGACGTTCTATTCGCCCGTGCGCAATCCCCAGCGGTCGCTCGCCCGCCGCAACCTCGTGCTTTCGCGCATGAAGGCCGCCGGTGCGCTCAGCCGCCGGCAGTACGATTCGATTGCCGCCCTGCCCATCGTGCTCAATTTCAAGCCCATTTCGCACAACGAGGGTACGGCCACTTATTTCCGCGAAATGCTGCGGTTGGTCATGACCGCCCAGCGGCCCCGCCGCAACCAGTTCTACAACGCCTGGGATTACGAGCAGGCCATCAAGGAGTACGACGAAAATCCGCTCTACGGCTGGTGCCACAAGAACCGCAAGGCCGACGGCACGCCCTACAACATCTACCGCGACGGGCTGAAAATCTATACCACCATCAACTCCACCATGCAGCGCTACGCCGAGCAGGCCGTGCAGAAGCAGTTGGCCGAGGTCATCCAGCCGCAGATGGACGACCAGTACCGGCGGACCAAGCAGCTCTTCTTCGAGACCACGCGTGCCGAGCGCGAGCAAATCATGGCCCGGGCCGTGCGTTATTCGGACCGTTACCGCGAGATGCGCCACGCCGGATTCAGCGAGCGCGACATCGAAGCGGCCTTCGACAAGCCCTGTTCGATGAAGGTCTTCACCTACAAGGGCGAGCGCGACACGCTCATGACCCCGCGCGATTCGATTCGTCACCACAAGCGTATCATGCGCGCCGCGTTCCTCGCGCTCGACCCGCGCACGGGCTTCGTCAAGGCTTATGTCGGCGGCCCCAACTTCCGTTATTTCAAGTACGACATGGCCAAGCAGGGCAAGCGGCAGATAGGTTCGACCATCAAGCCTTTCATCTATACCTTCGCCATCGACCATCTGGGGCTCTCGCCATGCACTCCCGTGCCCAACCTGCCCGTGACCATCGAGACGGCCAACGGTACGGCGTGGTCGCCCAAGGAGGCGGGCAAGGTGCCGCAGGAGGGCGAGCTGCACCCCTTGTCGTGGGGCCTGGCCCTCAGCCGCAACAATTATTCGGCGTGGATCATGAAGCAGGCCAAGGAGCCCGCTGCCGTGGCCGACTTCATCCACAACATGGGTATCCGCAGTTATATCGACCCCGTTCCGGCGTTGTGTCTCGGTACTTCCGAGTCCAACGTCTTCGAGGTGGTGAGCGCTTTCTCGACCTTTGCCAACCAGGGGGTCCATACCGATGCTATTTTCGTCACGCGTATCGAGGACAGGCAGGGCAATGTCATCGCTTCGTTCATCCCGCCGTCGCAGGACGCAGTGAGCGAGCGCACGGCCTACACGATGCTCTCCATGTTGCAGGGCGTTGTCAAGGGCGGTACGGCCGGGCGTCTGAAATGGCAGTTCGGGTTCGACGACGTCGAAATCGGCGGCAAGACGGGTACTTCCAACAAGAACCGCGATGCGTGGTTCGTCGGCGTCGCTCCGCGCCTTGTAGCCGGGGCATGGGTCGGCGGCGAAGACCAGGCCGTGCACCTGGTTGCGCGCGGCGAGGGTAGTGTCGTGGCGCTTCCTATCGTGGGCGAGTTCCTCAAGTCGGTCTACGACAACGGTACGTTAGGCGTGTCGCGCATCGACAAGTTCGTGCGTCCGGCTTCGATGCCGCGCTACGACTGCGGCTGGGTCAAGGAGGCCGAGGAAGAGCAGAAGCTGCGGGAGGCGCTCGAAGCGGAGGGCGAGGTTCTTTTCCCGCAGGAGCAGGAGCCTACCGAGGACGAGCTGTTCTTCGACTGAGCCTGTTCCCGCCGCGGATTTTTCGCGTCGGAACGGTTCCGCTATGCAGAGCCGGGCGAAGAATCTGCCCGGGCCCGCTTTCCGGTGTAATCATAAATAACGTTATAGAAGATGAAAATCGCAATCGTAGGGGCCAGCGGCGCCGTTGGTCAGGAGTTTCTGAGGATTCTCGAAGAGCGTCCGCTGCCCGTCGACGAACTGGTGCTGTTCGGGTCGGAGCGCAGCGCGGGCCGCAAATACATGTTCCGCGGCAAGGAACTAACGGTCAAATTGTTGCAGCATAACGACGATTTCCGCGGCATCGACTTCGCCCTCGTGTCGGCCGGGGCGTCGACTTCGCGCGAGTTCGCGGATACCATCACCAAGCACGGTGCGGTCATGATCGACAATTCGAGCGCTTTCCGCATGGACGCCGACGTGCCGCTGGTCGTGCCCGAGGTCAATCCCGGCGATGCCCGGCAGGCACCGCGGCGCATCATCGCCAACCCCAACTGCACCACTATCCAGATGGTCGTAGCTTTGCAGGCCATCGAGCGGCTGTCGCATATCCGGCGCGTGCACGTGGCGACCTACCAGTCGGCCAGCGGGGCGGGTGCCGCGGCCATGGCCGAGCTCGAAGCCCAGCATGCCGAGTTGGGGGCCGGGCAGGCGCCGACGGTCGAGAAATTCGCCTTCCAGCTCGCCTACAACGTCATTCCCCATATCGACGTCTTCACCGACAACGACTACACCAAGGAGGAGATGAAGATGTTCCACGAGACGCGCAAAATCATGCATTCCGACATCCGGGTTTCGGCTACCTGCGTGCGCGTGCCCGTCATGCGCGCCCATTCCGAAAGCGTGTGGGTCGAAACCGAACGGCCCCTCTCGCCCGAGGAGGCACGGGCCGCTTTCGCCGCCGCGCCCGGGGTGGTGCTCATGGACGAGCCCGCCGATAAGGTCTATCCCATGCCGTTGTTCGTCGCCGGGCAGGACCCTGTGTACGTGGGGCGTATCCGCAAGGACCTCGCGTGCGACAACGGGCTCGCGTTCTGGTGCGTCAGCGACCAGATTCGCAAGGGGGCCGCGCTCAACGCCGTGCAGATTCTGGAAACGCTGTTGTAGCAGTTGCCTTGCGCTGATATTGAAAGGACCGGAATTTCCGGTCCTTTTTTGTTTGCGGTTGCGGGCCGGTTTTCGGAATCGGCGAAAAATTTTCCGGAAAAACGATTCGGGCACCCTATTTGTTGAGGTTGGGGAGAACCAATCTTTTATCGACATGAAAAAATATCGTTGCACCGTCTGCGAATACATTTACGACCCTGCGCTCGGCGACCCCGATAACGGCATCGCTCCCGGCACCCCGTTCGAGGAGCTGCCCGACGGGTGGATTTGCCCCGTCTGCGGAGAGCCCAAGGAGGTCTTCGAGCCGATCGACTGAATGCGGCCTGGAAGAGTATCTGTGCCTTGTTAAAACGTTTTAGCAAATCTTTCGCTTCATAGGATGATTCCGTTGATTTTACCCTTTTTAATCTTCTCTTTTATGCAGAACGATACCGCCACGGCCGCCCGTTTCACGCCGCGGGAACTTCCCTACGCCTACGATGCGCTGGCTCCACAGCTCTCCGAGGAGACGCTCCATTATCACCACGACAAGCATTATGTCGGTTATGTCAACAAGCTCAACGAGCTGGTCATCGACACGCCCTACGCCGGGCAGCCGCTCGAAGACATCATCATGACGGCCGACGGCGCCGTTTACAACAACGCCGCGCAGGCTTGGAACCACGAATTCTATTTCGACCAGCTTTCGCCCAAGCCGCAGAGCCAGCCGCAGGGTGCGTTGCTGGAGGCTATCGACCGTAGTTTCGGGTCGTTCGACCGGATGAAGACCCGGATGAACCCGGCCGCCGCCGGGCTTTTCGGTTCGGGTTGGGTGTGGCTCGCCGCCAAGCCGTCGGGCGAATTGGTCGTCGTCAGCTCGCCCAATGCCGGGAATCCCATGCGCGAGGGGCTCAAGCCGCTGTTGTGCATCGACGTGTGGGAGCATGCCTATTATGTCGACTACCGCAACCGCCGCGCCGATGCCGTCACAGCGTTGTGGGACCGCATCGACTGGAAAACCGTCGGTGAGCGTTACGACCGCAAATAGCCGGGGGCGATACCTCCCGTTGATAAGCCGCCTTTGAAAAAGGCGGCTTTTTGTTTCCGGTCGCCCCGAACTTCTTCCGTTGCCGGGTTTTCCGTAGCTTGTTTTTCCCGGATATTCGGCTTATTCGTACATGGGCAGCCGAAAATACTTCGTCTCGGCATAACCAAGCGGTGCTTGCTTCTGCGCTCGACTTTTCGTATCCTTGGCTTCGCCGAAGATACTTGCGCCTCAGCAATGCTCAAATAAATTTGGCATTGCTTTCGGCTTATTCGTACATTGGCTTCGCCGAAAATACTTCGTCTCGGCATAACCAAGCGGTGCTTGCTTCTGCGCTCGACTTTTCGTATTTTTGTCGCCGAAATTGTCCGAAACGTGTTCTCCGAACTTAAAAAAATCCTTTGCAGTCGCCGCGGAATCCTGCTTGCCGGCTGCGCGCTGACCCTGCTCTATGCCTTTTTCAGCCACGGCTATTACCACCACGACGAGCATTTCCAGATTCTGGAATATGCCTGCATGAAACTTTTCGCCACTCCGACGTCCGACCACCTGGCGTGGGAGTTTTCGCTGATGATGCGTTCGGGCATGCAGCCGTTCATCGTGTGGTGCCTGGGCCGGGTGCTGCTGGTGCTGGGTGTCTATTCGCCTTATCTGCTGATTTTTGTGCTTCAGCTGTTGTGCGGTGCATTTTCGGTGGCGGCGTTGCTGGTTTTCGGGCGTGCCGTGCGCGATGAGCTGGGCGATGAGCGGCAGGAGCGGATTTATCTTGCGCTGGGTCTGCTGTTGTGGTTCCTGGCCTATCTGCATGTGCACTTCAGCGCGGAGATGATGGCGGGCAACATGTTGCTGCTGCTGGCGGCCGCGACGCTGCGCTATCTTTCGTCCGACGGGCGGCACGAATTCCGGTGGGGGCTTCTGCTCGGGGCGCTGGCCGGAGCGACTTTCGTGGTGCGCTATCAGACCGGGTTCGCCTTGCTGGGCTATGGCTTGTGGCTGCTTCTCTTCCGGCGCCGCTGGAAACTCTATGCGGGTATGGTGCCGGGCGTGGCCGTACTTCTTGCGTTCGGCCTGCTGACCGACCGCTGGCTTTACGGCGAATGGACGCTCACACCGGTCAACTATCTGCGCGAAAACATTCTCAACGGCCATATGCTCAAGTTCGGCGTCGAACCGTGGTGGTATTATTTCACGGCGTCGCTGGCCGAAAGCGGGGTGTTGTTCGGGCTGCTCGTTTGGGCCGCCATGCTGCGTTACTTCTGGCGGCAGCGGCGGAGCGTGGTCACGTGGATGCTGGTGCCCTTTCTGCTGGTCCATTTCTTCATGGGCCACAAGGAAATCCGCTTCTTCTTTCCTGTGCTCTTTTTCGCTCCCTATTTCATTACGCTTTTCTTCAGGGACCTGCTGCCGCATACCTCTCCGCGGCTGTTCCGCTGGGTAGCGGGTTTCATGGCAGCGTTCAACGTCGGTGCCGTCCTCTTTGTGGTGGCGCAGGACCCGGCCGACTTCTATTTCTACCGGATGATGACCCGCTATTGCCGCGACAGGGGTGAGGTCGTCGGGCTCAACGTTTCTTCGGAAAAAAGTTATTACAGCTGGCCGCAGTATATCCTTGAGCCGCAGGTCATCGAGACCCGTTTCTACATGCCGCGCAATATGGACCTCCGCCATTTCGCCACTTTCGGCGAACTCGAATCTGCCGTGCAGGAACTCTGCGGCGGCGGACGGCAGGTGCTGCTTTTCTCTCCGGATCCTGCTCTGGCGGAGAAATGCGCTTTGCCCCTGCGTAAAATCGTTTGGAGCCCTTATCCGACGTGGGTCGTGCGCCATTTCAATTTCAACGACTGGACCCGGTACAGCGTGCGCTCCAAGAACGTCTACGAGGTGCTGATTGCGGAGAGCCGCGACCCGGACCGGCTTTGATTCGGCGGGGCCAGTCGGCTTCGCGCGATGCGGCGCCCGGTCCTTTCGTTTTTTGTCCGGCCGAAGTCCGGCCGCCGGGTTCGGGGTGCTGTCATTCGGCCGCGTTTCTCTGCCGTTTTTCGTCTCTACGCGCTTTTCGATTCCTGCATAATCTTCTTTTCGGGCGCATGAATGCACCGCCCGGCAAATCCCGGCCTTTCGGAGTGCGTCGTTCTCCGGTTTGGCACGGGATTTGTCTTTTGTAGGTCAACTGCGGGTCAGCAACCGCAGTGAGGTTTCTTCATTTATTTAAGTTTGGGTTAGTAGTTTTAGGAGGGCAACCTCCGGGGGCAGCAGGCAATCGTGAGATTCCCTGCTGTTTTTTTTGTGCCGTGCGGGAGGTTCGTCGTTCGTGAATCGGAATAAGCCGTGCTGAAAGTTTTTGTTTTGCGGTGATTATTTTGAATGTTTTCTAATATTTTATTTGGAATTTAGCATATTGTTTCTTATATTTGGCGCAGAGGCTCAGAAATTTCCGTTCTGCATATTGTCCAACCTTAAAACCGAAAGCCTATGAAACAGCCGTATACAAAACAGAATCGTTCCGTTTTGCTGGTTGCGGCCTTGTTGTTCGGGACCCTCTCGTGCAGCAAAACGGAGGTGGCGGAGCTCCCGGCCGCCGAACCGGAGCCTCAACAGCAGCGCATCGTACTTACTCCCACGCGCACCTATGAAGAAGCACTGACCCTCGCGCAGCAGAGCATCGCCATCGTCGACAAACCGGCGACCCGCGCTCTGCGTGCGCGTACAATCCGCAGCACCCGGGGCCAATGCGTCACCGTCCCTGCGACCCGTAACGGCGAATCGCAGGCCGACACGCTGATGTACGTCTTCAATTTCGATGATGACAACGGGTTTGCCGTCATCGCAGCCAACCGGGCTGTTGACCCGGTTCTGGCCGTAGTCGAAAACGGCAACTATACCTACGGCGAGCAGACCGGCGTGGAGAATTTCGACTTCTACATGGATGCCATGGTCCTGGGATTGGGAGATAGGGTTAAACCGCCGATTTTCGATACAATGATTACTATCCCGAGTTTCAAGACGGTCGAAGTCGACGAAGACAGACATTGCGACCCGCTTGTTCCCGTCAAATGGAAACAAGACGGCTTTTTCGGAGAATATGCAGACAATGGCTTAGCAGGTTGTACTGCTGTCGCCATGGGGCAGATTATGGCATATTATCGGCATCCGAAGTCCATAACGACTACCTATCCCAACAACGGCTTCACGCAGCACTGTGGTGAAACCATCGTATTGGATTGGGAAAGAATGATCGCGTATCCTTTCGGCTATGAAATTTCAGCTCTGATGCGCGAAATAGGGCAAAAAGTCGGTATGAATTATAGCAAGATTAATGAGAGCGAAGCCTCTGCATCCAACGTTCCGGTAGGATTCAAGGCATTCGGATTCCAATGCGAAAAATATTCTGCTTTCAATATTGGCCAAAGCAGGTCCGAATTGGATAAGCATCATCCTATTTTCTTGGATGGCCGCAAGTCTATAAACACTAAAAAGGGACATTCCTGGGTCGCCGACGGTTATATCTATACGCGAAAAGGTACCGAATACTACGAACTCAGAATCATCGACGACGGATTCAACAAGCCGTATCGGGATTACGTAAAGGTATCTTCCAATGTAGTAACCACCGACCTTGTACATTATAATTGGGGATGGGATGGTTTGTACAATGGTTATTTTGCTACAAACAGCTCGGTCGATGTCTGGGACGAAACATACATCAACCTGAAAATGCTCGTTCCCCGTCTTTACCGTTAAAATCAACGATTATGAAAAAGCTATCCATTTTTGCAGTATTATTCTGCACTATCTCATTGTCGGCTTGCAACAATACGGACAATGAGTTCGAGAACCCGATTTTGTCGAAAGTCGAGGAGATACTGAACAATCGGACGTCCGAGCCCGATTTGGCCGCTTTTCTCGAAACGGCGCAAACCGGAGTTTGGCTCTACGACGATCTTTGTCTCCATTATACGAACGGCGAAACTTACGCTGGAGGGTGGCTCGGAGGAACTCCTATTGACTATATGATGCTTCTGCCAGGTGGAGAATGCCGTATTTTTCTGGATTTGATGTTCAATCCCTTGATTCCGATGCTTTACCAAAAGGTCGAGTGGAGCGTCAGCGAACAGCGGGCCAACACGCTCGAACTCTACAGCGAAGAAATCGAGCGGAGCGCCGAGACGACCCATTACGACCAGTATGCCGCGAGAACTACGCTCGAATTGCTCTACTTCCAGGACGGCGTATTCATCATGAAAGGCATGCAGCCGTTCGCCTATGGCGGCGGGATGACCTCGCAAGGCATTTATTGGGACTACTGCACCATCGTCGGCCGCATCGCCACGGACAAGGAAACGGTCGAAAAATACCGGACCTGCGAATCCTACGACGAGTATCGCGCGCAGCATCCCGATATGTTCCCCGACAGATAGCCGGATAACCGCCACGCCCCGACGGCCGCCCCATCCGGAGCGGCCGTTTTTTTGTCCGTAGCGGTAAAGCGTCCTTGCAGGTTTGCGGACGAAAAACGGGCCCGGTCCGCCAGAAAATATTACCTTTATAGAAAATAGGCTGCGTCTCAACAGTATCGAATAAATTTGGTACTGCATTCGACTTGCGCTATCTTTGCAGAAGATAAATTTTGCCGCGGCAAAGCCTGAACAAGTTCGGCTGCGCCCTCGGCTCGATTATCTTTGTCGATGCAAAAAGCACGAACCGCCATGAAAACAGCGACTCTAACGTTCAATCCGATTCAAGAGAACACCTATGTGGTGTGGGACGAGACCCACGAAGCGGTCATCGTCGATGCGGGCAACAGCAACGACCGCGAAAACGCGGCGCTGGAGCACTTCATCGCCGAGCACGGACTGCGTCCGGTGATGGCCGTCAACACCCACGGCCATTTCGACCACACGCTGGGCGTCTGCCACCTCAAGGAGCGCTACGGCATTCCGTTCGCCCTGTCGGCCAAAGACGGTTTTCTGCTGGAACATGCGCAGACGAGCGGCTCGATTTTCGGTGTGAAAGTGGGCGAAATGCCCGCTATCGACATCGACCTGGACCGCACGCCCGAAATCCGTTTCGGTACGACCGTCTTGCAGGTAATTCCCACCCCGGGCCATACGCCGGGCCATGTGGCGCTTTACGAGCCGCAGTCCGGGGTCGTCTTCACGGGCGACACCCTTTTCCGCGAGAGCATCGGGCGCACCGACCTGCCGGGCGGCGATTATTCGTGGATCATGCGTTCGATACTCGATAAGCTGCTCCCGCTGGGCGACGACACCCGGGTGCTGCCCGGTCACGGCGAGGAAACGACCATCGGCCACGAAACGCTCTACAATCCTTTCGTGACCGAAGTGCTCAACAACGAAGTCGATTGCCGGCAATGACCCGTCTGCTGCATCGGATACTCTACCGCCTGCTTCCGCTCGAAGGTTATCTTCGGGCGGTCAGCCGGATGTTCTTCGTCTTTCAGCGGCTCGGAATCGGGCGTTTCGCTCCGGCTACGGAGTACGTCTACCACCTGCCGCAGTTGGTCCGCAAAGGCGACGTCTGCATGGACCTCGGCGCCAACCTCGGTTATTACACCCGCACGCTTTCGCGGCTGGCGGGTCCTGCGGGATGCGTCCACGCGGTCGAGCCCGTGGCCCCGGTCCGCAAGGTGCTGAGCCGCAACCTGCGCCGCTGTGGCAACGTGGAAATCTACCCGTTCGCCCTCGGCACGGAGAACAAACCCGTCCGCATGGGCAACGATTCGGCGCGCACGAGCGGTTACTTGGGTACCGGGCAGAATTTCGTGAACGACACGGGCGGCAAGACAGACGTGGAATTCACAGCCGAAATGCGGCGCGGCAGCGAGTTGTTCGCCCATTTGCCGCGGCTGGATTTCGTCAAGTGCGACATCGAGGGCTACGAGCTCATCGTCATGCGCGAGATGCGGCCCCTGCTGGAGCGGTTCCGTCCCACCGTGCTGATTGAAACCGGAGGCGAAAACCGTCCTGCAATCATCGGGCTGTTCCGCGCGATGGGATACGACGGATTCACCCTCGACCGCGGCCGCGAGGTGCCCCTCGACCCCGACCGTGATAACGGGAAAGACATCGTTTTCAGACCACGGCCGTGAACCATTCACCTTTCATTTTTCACTTTTCACCTTATCGAAAATGCGCATCGACATCCTTACCGTAGTACCCGAACTGCTCGTCTCGCCGCTCAACGAATCCATCTTGAAGCGCGCACAGGAGAAAGGGCTGGTCGAAATCGTGGTCCACAACCTCCACGACTACGCCCACGACCGCCGCAAGACCACCGACGACTACCCGTTCGGCGGCGAGGCGGGGATGGTCATGAAGTGCGAACCCGTCTTCGAGCTGGTCGAGAAGCTCCAGGGCGAACGCCCCTACGACGAAATCATCTACACCTCGCCCGACGGCGTTCCCTACAACCAGCACGAAGCCAACCGTTTGTCGACGCTCGGCAACATCATCATCCTCTGCGGTCATTACAAGGGTATCGACCACCGTATCCGCGAGCACCTCGTCACGCGCGAAATTTCGATAGGCGACTATGTGCTCACGGGGGGCGAGCTCGCCGCCTGCATCATCGCCGATTCGGTGGTGCGCATCATCCCCGGGGCCATCGGCGACGAGGCGTCGGCGCTGACCGATTCTTTCCAGGACAACCTGCTGGCTCCTCCGGTCTATACGCGCCCGGCCGAGTTCCGCGGGTGGCGGGTCCCCGACGTGCTGCTTTCGGGCAATTTCGCCGAAATCGCCAGGTGGCAGGACGAGCAGGCCTACGAACGGACCCTGAAACTGCGGCCGGACCTTTTGGAAAATGAAAAATGAAGAATGAAAAATTAAAAATCGGGTCGGGTTCCCGAAAGAGGTCCTGCTGTGATTCCGGGCCGCAGCTGAAAAGTTCTGCCCGGAACGGCAACGCAATTTTTCATTTTTAATTCTTAATTAAGATGAAATATTATCTGATAGCAGGCGAGCCGTCGGGCGATCTGCATGGCGCCAACCTCATCGGTGGGCTTCGGAACGCCGACCCGGCGGCCGAATTCCGTTTTTGGGGCGGCGACCGCATGGCCGAGGCGGGCGGACGCGAAAACCTGCGGAAGCATTACCGCGAGACTTCGTTCTTCGGTATCGTGCAGGTGCTTCGTAATTTGTGGACTATCAAACGGCAGATGCGCGAGTGTCAGGCCGATGTCGCGGCGTTCGCACCCGATGTGTTGATTCTTGTCGATTACCCCGGGTTCAATATGAAAATGGCCCGTTGGGCCAAGGAACACGGCATCCGCACTTTCTATTACATCGCCCCCAAGGTGTGGGCGTGGCGCGAGTGGCGGGTCAAGGCCATTCGCAGGTATGTCGACCGCCTGTTCATCATCTTCCCGTTCGAGTGCGAATATTTCCGCCGCAAGGGCATCGAGCCGATTTTCGAGGGCAATCCGCTGGTCGATGCGCTCGAAGCCCGGCGGGAGACGCTGCCCACGGCCGAAGAATTCCGCCGCAGGCATGGATTGGACGAGCGGCCCATCGTCGCGTTGGTGGCCGGAAGCCGCCGGGGCGAAATCCGCGACAACCTGCCGCTGATGGCCCGGCTTTCGGAGCGTTTTCCCGGGCATCAGTTCGTTGTGACGGCTGTGCCGTGGCTCGAACGTTCGCTCTACGAGCAATATATGGCCGGGAGCGGTCTCCGCTACGTCTGCGACAAGACCTACGAGACACTCCACGTCGCCGAAGCGGCCGTCGTGACTTCGGGTACGGCGACCCTCGAAACGGCCTTGCTGGGGATTCCCGAAGTGGTGGTCTACCGCACGCTGTGGTTCCAGGTCAAGTTGCAGCCCTACGT
>Ga0073907_1003203_pt1 | contig 14323 bp, 9 predicted proteins | sample GluameincwithD2O_FD_65483 | JGI IMG/M metagenome (GOLD analysis project Ga0073907, IMG submission 65483) | Mouse cecum microbial communities from Vienna, Austria - Glucosamine amended microcosms incubated with D2O | ecosystem: Host-associated > Mammals > Digestive system > Large intestine > Cecum... | reverse complement strand
GAAGAGAGTGGAGCTATTACTTATCTGGGCTATACGACCGAACCTGCCAAGTTGATGGGAAGACCTGGTATATCATTATTATTAAGCAGTTATCATGAGGGCTTGAATCGCTCTTTGATGGAGGGCTGTGCCTTGGGCAAACCGATCATCGCATCCGATATTCCCGGATGTCGGGAAACTGTGCGTGAGGGTGAGAATGGCTATTTGGTCCCTCCGAAAGATGTAAACGCTTTGGCGGATGCGATGCTTCGCTATTTGTCATTGAGCGATGAGGAAAAGGAGTCTATGAGTATCAATAGCCGACGGCTGGCAGAAGAGCGATTTGATATTAAGTATGTAAAGAGTTGCTATGAGCGAATTTTACAGGAATATGATTCTTGATATTAGCAAAAGAAAAAATGAAAGATCTAATGCTAAGGCCTCCCCTAAAAAGGAGGCCTTCTTTGTTTCCAAAATTATCCTCCGAAACATTATGCCTCCCTTCTTTGTTATATCTTATTATGGATTGAAAACAAACCCTCCCTTTTGCTTATAAAATGTAAGCTTTGTTAACCAAACGTCCGATAAAAACATTTTTTCCGTGAAAGTGTCAATTATTTTATGTTTGTTTAAACAATATGTTAGGGATTGTCTGTATCTTTGCGGCAAAATCAAAAAGTTGATTCGACAATGGAAGTATTGAAGCACGAGTGTGGTGTCGCCATGGTCCGGTTACTGAAGCCTTTGGAGTATTATCACGAGAAGTACGGTAGTTGGATGTATGGACTGAACAAGCTCTATTTGCTGATGGAAAAGCAGCATAACAGGGGGCAGGAAGGAGCGGGTTTAGCCTGCGTGAAGTTAGAGGCAAATGCCGGAGAGGAATATATGTTCCGTGAACGGGCCGTCGGGACCGGAGCTATTACTGAGATATTTGCCGCAGTTCACGAACACTACAAGGATTTAACCCCCGAACAACTCAACGATCCGTTATTCGCCAAAGCCAACCTACCTTTCGCCGGAGAGCTTTATATGGGCCACCTCCGTTATAGTACCACCGGAAAATCCGGAATCTCTTATATCCATCCTTTTTTACGACGCAATAACTGGCGTGCAAAGAACCTCGCCGTTTGCGGAAATTTCAACCTGACAAATGTTCATGAGGTATTCGAGGAGATCACGGCGATCGGCCAGCATCCCCGGAAATATTCCGATACCTATATTATGCTGGAGCAGCTGGGACATCGATTAGACAGGGAAGTGGAGCGCCTGTACCAAAAGTGTGAGGCGGAAGGATTGAGAGGGATGGATATCACGCATGCCATCGAGGATCAAATCGATTTGTCGAACGTGCTGAAGCGCTGTACTCCGGGCTGGGATGGTGGTTTCGTGATTTGCGGTATCACCGGTAGTGGCGAGTCGTTTAGCGTACGGGACCCGTGGGGAATCCGTCCGGCCTTCTATTATGCGGATGATGAGATTATCGTGTTGGCTTCCGAGCGTCCGGTTATACAAACCGTGATGAACGTGCAGGTAGAGAATATCCGGGAGTTGAATCGGGGAGAGGCGATACTCGTCAACAAGAAAGGCGAGTGGCATATCTCCCAGATCGTGGAGCCGAAAGAGAATAAGGCTTGTTCCTTCGAGCGTATCTACTTCTCACGGGGTAGCGACGTGGATATTTACAGGGAAAGGAAGCGTTTGGGAGATAATCTCGTGCATCCGATCTTGAAAGCGGTGGATTATGATTTGAATCATACCGTCTTCTCTTTTATCCCGAATACGGCCGAGGTCGCTTATTTCGGGATGCAGGAGGGATTGAACAACTATTTGAATAAGCTGAAAAAAGAATGGATCGCCGATCGTAGTCACTTGCTCAGGGAAGAGGAACTGGAACAAATCCTTTCCATGCGAATCCGCTCGGAGAAAGTAGCTATAAAAGATATAAAATTACGTACATTTATCGCTGAGGGCAATAGCCGCAATGATCTGGCGGCGCACGTGTATGATATTACTTACGGAAGTATTGAACCTTTTATCGATAATCTGGTTGTGATAGATGATAGCATCGTGCGGGGTACTACCTTACGCCAGAGTATTATCGGTATCTTGGATCGCCTGCATCCGAAGAAAATCGTGATCGTAAGTTCTTCTCCGCAGGTACGTTACCCGGATTATTACGGTATCGATATGTCCCGGATGAACGAGTTTATCGCTTTTAAGGCTGCGGTGGCCCTGTTACGTGACCGGGGGATGGAATACGTGATCTTGGACGCTTATCAAAAGGCGAAGCGACAACAAACAGCGGCGGATGGTCCGTTGGTGAATTACGTAAAGGAGATATACGCCCCGTTTACGGACGAGGAGATATCCGTTAAGATGGTGGAGTTGCTTACACCGGCCGGGACGCAGGCGAAAGTAGAGATCGTCTACCAGACTTTGGAGGGCTTGCATGCCTCTTGTCCGGAGCATCCGGGTGACTGGTATTTCTCCGGCGATTACCCGACACCGGGCGGAACTCGGTTAGTGAACGAGGCTTTTATTCACTATATGGAAGAAGAATATTTAGTGAAATGACACAACATACAGATTCTATGCAGACAAACAGAACAGCAACTTTGATGTTAGACGACGGTACCGTCTTCCGTGGCTACTCTTTCGGCTATGAGAGACCGGTGGCCGGCGAGGTCGTGTTCAATACCGCTATGACCGGATATCCGGAGAGCTTGACGGACCCTTCATACGCAGGCCAGTTGATGGTGTTGACTTATCCGCTCGTTGGTAACTACGGTGTCCCGCCTCGTACGTTCGAGCCGAACGGGATCGCTACGTTTATGGAGAGCGAGAAGATCCACGCCGAGGCGATTATCGTTAGCGATTACAGCCATGAGTATAGCCACTGGAACGCCGAGCGCAGCTTGGGCGACTGGTTGAAGGAGGAGAAGATCCCGGGCATATACGGTATCGATACGCGTGCGTTGACTAAGAAATTGCGTGAGCATGGCGTGATGATGGGACGTATCGTTATCGGCGATGCCGATAACGAAATTGGAAATGGGGAATTGAAGATCGAGGATTATGAGCATGTGAACTATGTGGATCGGGTATCGTGCAAGGAGATTATTTGTTACCTGCCCGATGGTACGAGCCAGACCTGTTCTTTATCGGAAGCCTCCGATTCCCGATTCTCGATTCTCAATTCTCAATTCCTAAAGTGCGTCGTGCTTTTGGACTGCGGCGTGAAACATAACATCATCCGTTGCCTGTTGAGGCGTAACGTGGCGGTGATCCGTGTGCCTTGGGACTACGACTTCAATCAGCTGGAATACGATGGCTTGTTTATCAGCAACGGTCCGGGCGATCCGGATACTTGCGATGCCGCTGTGCGGAATATTCGTAAGGCGCTTTCCGGGGATAAGCCGATTTGCGGTATTTGCATGGGTAACCAGTTGTTGGCGAAAGCCGGCGGTGCTTCTATCTATAAATTGAAGTACGGTCATCGTAGCCATAACCAGCCGGTACGTATGGTAGGCACGGAGAAATGCTTCATCACCTCGCAGAACCATGGTTACGCCGTGGATAACGATACGCTGGGTGAGGAGTGGGAACCGCTGTTCATCAATATGAATGACGGGACGAACGAGGGTATCAAGCATAAGACGAAGCCTTTCTTCTCCTCTCAGTTCCATCCCGAGGCTTGCAGCGGGCCGCTGGATACGGAGTTCATGTTTGATAAGTTCGCGGACTTACTGTAGCCCCGTTCGTTTCCGGGTGTCGGAATAACTCGTTTCCGGGTGTCGGAATAACCCGTTTCCGGGTGTCGTAAATACAAACATTAAAAAAATGAAGCAATGAAAGAAGATATAAAGAAAGTCCTGATACTCGGCAGCGGAGCCTTGAAGATTGGTGAGGCGGGCGAGTTCGATTATTCAGGCAGCCAAGCCCTGAAGGCGATTAAGGAAGAGGGGATTCAAACGGTATTGATCAATCCGAATATCGCTACGGTACAGACCTCGGAAGGAGTCGCGGACACGGTTTATTTCCTGCCCGTTACTCCTTTTTTTGTGGAAAAGGTGATCGAGAAGGAACGTCCGGAAGGTATCTTGCTCGCTTTCGGCGGGCAGACGGCGTTGAATTGTGGCGTGGCCCTTTACCAAAGCGGCGTGCTGGAGAAGTATGGCGTGAAGGTATTGGGTACCCCGGTGCAGGCTATCATGGATACCGAGGATCGGGAGTTGTTCGTACGCAAGCTGGATGAGATCGACGTGAAGACGATCAAGAGCGAGGCCGTGGAGAATGCCGCTGACGCTCGCCGTGCGGCCGCCGAGCTGGGGTATCCGGTCATCGTCCGTGCCGCTTATGCGCTGGGGGGCTTGGGTTCCGGTTTCTGCGACAATGAGGAAGAATTGGACGTGTTGGTAGAGAAGGCTTTCTCTTTCTCTCCGCAAGTATTGGTGGAGAAAAGCTTGAAGGGCTGGAAAGAGGTAGAGTACGAGGTGGTGCGCGACCGCTTCGATAACTGTATCACGGTATGTAACATGGAGAATTTCGACCCGCTGGGAATCCATACGGGAGAGTCTATCGTGATTGCCCCCTCGCAGACCTTGAGCAATACGGATTATCATAAATTACGTGAGTTGGCGATCCGTATCATCCGCCATATCGGTATCGTGGGCGAGTGTAACGTGCAATACGCTTACGATCCGGAGAGTGAGGATTACCGGGTGATCGAGGTGAACGCCCGCTTGAGCCGTTCTTCGGCCTTGGCTTCTAAGGCGACCGGTTATCCGTTGGCTTTCGTGGCTGCTAAATTAGGCTTGGGCTACGGTTTGTTCGACTTGAAAAACTCCGTGACGAAAACGACTAGCGCTTTCTTTGAGCCGGCTCTCGATTACGTGGTATGTAAGATCCCTCGCTGGGACTTGGGTAAGTTCCACGGCGTGGCTCGTGAGTTGGGTTCCAGCATGAAGTCGGTTGGCGAGGTGATGGCGATCGGACGTACTTTCGAGGAGGCTATCCAGAAGGGCTTGCGTATGATCGGGCAGGGTATGCACGGTTTCGTGGAGAATAAGGAGTTGGTGATCGAGGATATCGATAAGGCTTTGCATGAGCCTACCGACCGCCGTATCTTCGTTATCTCGAAGGCATTCCGAGCCGGTTATACGGTAGACCAGATTCATGAGCTTACCAAGATAGACCGATGGTTCCTACAGAAACTATATGGAATCATGCAGACCTCCAAGGAGCTTCACGCTTTCGATATGAAGGGGATCCAACGTTGGCGCATCAATCCGGAGTTGATCCGCCGGGCGAAGATACAAGGTTTCTCTGATTTCCAGATCGCACGGGCGATCGGTCTCGACGGGGATGTGGAGAAGGGTATGATGTTGGTTCGTCAGTTCCGTAAGGAGCATGGCATTCTTCCGGTGGTGAAACAGATCGATACCTTGGCCGCCGAGTATCCGGCGCAGACGAATTACCTGTACCTGACGTATAGCGGTACGGAAAACGACGTGACGTATTTGGGCGATCATCGCTCGATTGTCGTGCTGGGTTCCGGCGCTTACCGCATCGGTAGTTCGGTGGAGTTCGACTGGTGTGGCGTGCAGGCCTTGAATACGATCCGTAAGGAGGGTTACCGCTCCGTGATGATCAACTACAATCCCGAGACGGTATCTACCGACTATGATATGTGCGACCGCCTTTATTTCGACGAGCTTACCTTCGAGCGTGTGATGGATATCCTTGAGCTGGAGAACCCCCACGGCGTGATCGTCTCCACCGGTGGCCAGATCCCGAATAACTTGGCGATGCGTCTGGACGAGCAGCATGTGAATATCTTGGGGACATCCGCCAAGAGCATCGATAATGCCGAGGACCGTGAGAAGTTCTCCGCCATGTTGGATCGTATCGGCGTGGATCAGCCCCGCTGGAAAGAGCTTTCTTCCATGGAGGATATCAATGGTTTCGTGGCGGAGGTAGGCTTCCCCGTATTGGTTCGCCCGAGTTACGTGCTGAGTGGCGCTGCCATGAATGTCTGCTCGAATCAAGAGGAGTTGGAGCGTTTCTTGAAATTGGCCGCCAATGTCAGTAAGAAGCATCCGGTGGTGGTAAGCCAGTTCATCGAGCATGCGAAAGAGGTGGAGATGGATGCCGTGGCCGATCATGGCGAGATCGTGATGTATGCCATCAGCGAGCATATCGAGTTTGCCGGGGTTCATTCCGGCGACGCTACGATTCAGTTCCCAGCCCAGAAATTATATGTGGAGACGGTTCGTCGTATCAAGCGTATCAGTAAGCAGATCGCTAAGGAGCTGAATATCTCCGGCCCGTTCAATATCCAATATCTGGCGAAGGGCAATGAGATCAAGGTGATCGAGTGTAACCTTCGTGCCAGCCGTTCCTTCCCGTTCGTGAGCAAGGTGCTGAAGATAAACTTCATCGAGTTGGCTACCCGTGTCATGCTGGGCTTGCCGGTAGAGAAACCGAATAAGAATGAGTTCGATTTGGATTATGTGGGTATCAAGGCCTCTCAATTCTCGTTCAACCGCTTGCAGAAAGCCGATCCGGTATTAGGGGTCGATATGGCTTCCACGGGCGAGGTGGGTTGTCTGGGCGACGATGTATCCGAGGCGGTGTTGACGAGTATGCTCGCTGTCGGGCAACGGGTTCCGGAGAAGAATATCCTCCTGTCCACCGGTACGCCGAAGCAGAAGGTAGCCATGCTGGATGCCGCTAAGATGCTGGCGGCGAAAGGCTACAATCTATTCGCTACGGGAGGTACACACCGTTTCTTGGCGGAGAATGGCATTCCGAGTACGAAGGTGTACTGGCCGAGCGAGAAGGGAGAACCGCAGGCGCTTAAGATGCTTCATGAGAAGCAGATCGATATGGTCGTGAATATCCCTCGTGACCTTTCTGCCGGAGAGCTTGACAACGGCTATAAGATCCGCCGTGCCGCCATCGACCTGAATATCCCGCTAATCACCAACGCCCGTCTGGCCAGTGCTTTCATTCAAGCTTTCTGTACCTTGAGCGTAGATGATATCTGCATCAAGAGTTGGCAAGAATATAAATAAAAGGGGACTTGACGTAAATCAAGTGGTATTTATTTCGTAAGTTTGCGGAAACAAACAAAAACAACCATGAATATGGATACAGCGATATTTATAGCTCGCAGGATCGCGGCGCAATCGATTCTACTCCGTGAGGAAGCCGTTGAGAAACTGGCCTCTATCTTAATCCGGACAGAATTGAAAAAAGGTGCCCTGTTTTTGAGCGAAGGAGAGGTTTGTACGCAACTCGGTTATGTCTATAAGGGAATGGTTCGCCAGTTTTACTTCAAGAATAAGAAAGAGCTGACCGAGCATTTCGCCAGCGAGGACAACATCTTCATTTGCATCGAGAGCTTCTTGCGCCAACGTCCCGCTAATCTGTTGGTGGAGGCCTTGGAGAATACGGTACTGTATGGTATTCCTCATGATCCTTTATTGGCATTGTGCGCCGAGGATTACGAGATCGAGGTCATGTATCGCCGCCTGTTGGAGAATTCGCTGATCCTGTCTCAACGGAAAGCGGATTTCCTTCGTTTCGAGACCGCTAATGAACGTTATGCCCGCTTATTGAAAGAACACCCTGAGATCGTGCAGCGTGCCCCTTTGTCCCATATCGCTTCTTATTTGTTGATGACTCCCGAGACGTTGAGCCGGGTTAGGGCAAATATGCAGTTGTGATGGGCCTTTAGGTGTTAATTATATACGGTGTCGTATATAAGGATATAAAGATATAATTAGTATGAAGGTAGGATTATTTATCCCATGTTACATTAACGCGGTGTATCCCGAAGTGGGTATCGCCTCGTATAAATTGTTGAAGCATGTGGGTGTGGATGTCGATTATCCGATGGACCAGACCTGCTGCGGACAACCCATGGCGAACGCCGGCTTCGAGGATGAGGCGGCTCGCTTGGCCCTCCGGATGGAGGAACAGTTTAAGAACTATGACTACGTGGTAGGCCCCTCGGCCAGTTGCGTAGCCTTCGTAAAAGAGAACCATCCCCATATCTTGGAGAAGCGGGATCACGTTTGTATGAACAGCAAGAAGATTTATGATATCTGCGAGTTCTTGCACGACGTGGTGAGACCGGAATCCCTGCCGGCCGTTTTCCCGCATAAGGTGAGTATCCATAATAGTTGCCACGGGGTGCGTGAGTTGCATCTCTCGTCGCCCAGCGAGCGTAATATCCCGTACTATTCCAAGTTACGTGATCTCCTTTCCTTGGTGAAAGGTATCGAGGTGTTCGAGCCGAAGCGGGTGGACGAATGTTGCGGTTTCGGCGGTATGTTCGCCATCGAGGAGCCCGAGGTCTCTACTTGCATGGGACAAGACAAGGTAAAGGATCATATGAGTACCGGCGCCGAGTATATCACCGGTGCGGATAGCTCTTGCCTGATGCATATGGAAGGGGTTATCAAGCGGGAGAAACTTCCGATCAAGACTATTCACATCGTTCAAATATTAGCGTCCGGATTATGAGTACGAAACATGCTATAGCAGCGGCCCGTTTCCTAGAGAATAAGGAGAATGAGGCTTGGCACGACCATACGCTTTGGATGGTACGTACCAAACGGGATAAGATGAGCCATTCGCTTCCCGAGTGGGAGCGGTTGAGGGAGTTGGCCTCGGAGATCAAGCTTTACTCCAACAGCCATCTGGACACGCTTCTGGAGGAGTTCGAGAAAAACGCGATCGCCAACGGGGCTATCGTGCATTGGGCGAAAGATGCCGAGGAGCATAACGAGATCGTCTTGCGGATCTTGCGCCAGCATGATGCCCGGAACCTGATCAAGAGCAAATCGATGCTGACGGAGGAATGCCATATGAATGAGTTCTTGATGTCGAAAGGAATCGATGTGGTGGAGAGCGATTTGGGTGAGCGTATCTTGCAATTGATGCATTTGGCCCCGAGCCATATCGTGATGCCGGCGATCCATATCAAACGGGAGCAGATCAGCGAGATGATGGAGCGTGAGATGGGAACGGAGAAAGGGAATATCGACCCTACCTACCTGACGCATGCCGCCCGTAAGAATCTGCGTGAGAAATTCCTGCATGCCGACGTGGCGATGACGGGCGCTAACTTCGCCGTCGCCTCTACGGGCGAGATCGTGGTTTGTACCAATGAGGGAAACGCCGATATGGGAACCTCCTTCCCGAAGGTGCATATCGCTACGATGGGGATGGAGAAGATCGTACCGAATCTGGAGGCATTGGGCGTATTCACTCGTTTGCTGGCTCGTTCGGGTACGGGGCAACCCATCACGTCTTATACTTCCCATTATCGCCGTCCGTCCGAGGGACAAGAGTTCCATATCATTATCGTGGATAACGGGCGTAGTGATATCTTGGCGAAACCGGATCATATCCGTACGTTGAATTGCATCCGTTGTGGCGAGTGCATGAATACCTGTCCGGTATATCGCAGGAGTGGTGGCTATTCGTATACGTATTTCATTCCGGGACCGATCGGGATCAACTTGGGTATGCTGAGGAATCCGGAGGAATATTCGGATAACGTATCGGCTTGCTCCTTATGTCTTTCTTGCTCGAACGTTTGTCCGGTAAAGATCGATTTGGGCGAGCAGATTTACCGTTGGCGGCAAGATTTGGATAAGATCGGTAAGGCGAGCAAGGAGAAGAAAGTGATGTCTTTTGGCATGAAGTTCTTGATGGAACGTCCGGGATTGTTCAATACGGCGTTGAAGTTTGCTCCGGTAGTGAATCATTTGCCCCGTTTCATGGTCTACAATGGCTTGAACGCTTGGGGCAAGGGACGTGAGCTTCCGACTTTCGCCAAGGAGTCGTTTAATGATATGTGGAAGAATAATAAGGTGAGATAATGAGTAGTAAAGATTCTATATTGGCGAGTATCCGTCGTCATACGGGTGCACGCCACGAGATGCCTGAGCTTACGTTGGAGGCGATTACCTATGCGGATAAGTTGGCTACGTTCTCGGAAGTGTTAGCCGGGGCGGGTGGCAAGGCCATCGAGTTAAAGCCCGGCGAGGATGTGAATGAGGTGATCCGCCGTGAGTTTCCGGAGGCGAAACGTATCGCCTCGAATTTGAAGGAGATTACTTGCGCTACCTTTAACCCGGATGAGCTGACCGATCCCCGGGAGTTGAACGGAACGGAGGTATCTGTGGTGGAGGGTAGTTTCGGCGTGGCGGAGAATGCCGCTGTCTGGTTACCCCGTCAGGTACGTTATAAAGGTCTGTACTTTATCTCGAACGCTTTGGTGATCTTGTTGGACAAAACTCAATTGGTTCATACGATGAATGAGGCTTACCGCCGTACTGCCACTATGGATTATGATTACGGAGTCTTCATGTCCGGTCCCTCAAAGACTGCTGACATTGAACAAGCCTTGGTATTCGGGGCGCATGGCCCGATCCAAGTAGTAGTCCTGTTAAGATAAAACCTATACCCATTTATAGAGACGGGGCACGCCCCGTCTCTACAAGTTGTACGTTATTTACAGCTCTCCAATATTTCCCGTGCCACGCTACCCGTTACATTCTTCGCCTCCCCGAAGGCGGCGTTTCGTTCATTGAAGCGATTCTCGATTTCGGTGATTGTCGTATCGCCGATCTTCTCTTGGCTGAGGCGGGTAGATAAACCGAGGCTTTGGAAAAATTGCTCGGTCTTCTCGATGGCTTGGCTTACCCGTTCCTCTGTCGTTCCACTATGGATACCCCATACCCGTTCGCCGTATTGCAGGATCTTGCCCTCTTTCTGCTTGCGTAGGGTGCGTAAGGTTCCGGGGAAGACGATCGCTAAGGTCGCTCCATGCGTCAATCCGTGAAGGGCGGTTAGCTCGTGTCCGATCATATGGGTAGCCCAGTCCTGCGTTACGCCCATAGCGATAAAGCCGTTCAAGCCCATCGTGGCGGATAGCATGAAATCTGCCATCAGGTCGTAATTCCTCGGATCTTCCTTAATCTTCGGGGCGATCTCAACCAAGGTGCTTAAGATGCTTTCCGCCCAATGATCCATCAAGCGGGATTGGTCGGTCGTAGTCATATATTGCTCCATCACGTGGACGAAGGTATCGGCGATACCGCAAGCCACTTGATACGGGGGCAGGCTGAAGGTCGTCTCCGGATCCAAGATCGAGAATACGGGGAAATTGCTGTAGAACGGGAATTTCTCTTGCGTCTCTTTCCGGGAGATCACGGCCCCGCTATTCATCTCGGAACCTGTGGCGGGCAGGGTCAGTACGGTACCCATGGGCACGGTATGATAGTAATACCCTTTCTGTACCAATTCCCAAGGATCACCGTCGTACTGGATGCCGGCGGAGATCAGTTTTGTCCCGTCTATGACGGAGCCACCGCCTACCGCCAATAGGAAATCCACCTGCTTGCCTTTCGCTATCTGGATAGCTTCTCGCAAGGTCTCGATGGTGGGATTAGGCTCGATGCCCCAGAACTCGATATAGTCACGATCCTTTAGCGCCTTGATCACTTGGTCGTACACACCGTTTTGCTTTACGCTACCTCCTCCAAAAGTGATCATGATGCGATGCACCATCGGGATGGCCGTACTCAGTTTCTCAATCATGCCCTTACCGAATAATAAACGGGTTGGGTTGTGAAAAGTGAAGTTATTCATAGGACTATTTACTGTTTTTATATGTAAACATGAATAGGGTTCCTATTGTTTTAGGGCTTCCAGTAACTTATCGACCGCCTCGGCGGGAGTAGCTTCGCTCTTTAGTAACTGGACGAACTTGCTACCGATGATGGCACCGGAAGAATGGGCTGTCGCCGCCTCGAAAGTGGCTTTATTGCTGATGCCGAAACCTACCAAGCGGGGATTCTGTAGGTTCATGGCGTTGATACGACGGAAATAGGCCTGCTTCTGCTCGTTGAAGTCTTGTTGGGCTCCGGTCGTGGCGGCGCTGGATACCATATAGATAAACCCGCTGGTATGGGCATCGATCTGCCGGATTCGTTCCTCGGAGGTCTCTGGGGTGATCAGCATGATCATTTTTAGGTCATGGCGATCGGCGATTTCCTTGTAATCGGAGATATAATCGGCGTAAGGCAGGTCGGGGATGATCATTCCGTCTACGCCGGCCTCTACGCAACTGGCGCAGAATTTCTCGAAACCGTATTGCATGATGGGATTCAGGTAGCCCATTAGGATGATTGGGATCTGTACTTCGCTCCGGATCTCTTTCAATTGCTCGAATAGGAGGTGCAGTGACATCCCGTTACGCAACGCTTGCGTGGCGGCCTCTTGGATGACGGGGCCGTCTGCCATCGGGTCGGAGAAAGGGATTCCTACTTCTACCATGTGGATACCTTTAGCCTGTAAGGCTTTTAAGATGCTTGCCGTATCGTTTAAGTTCGGATAACCGGCGGTGAAATAGACGGAGAGTATTCCGTCTTTCTGGGTCTGGAATAAGTTTGTGATGCGATTCATTTTGAATTCTATTTTAAAAATACTATCAGACGGTGGGAGACGGGGCACGCCCTGTCTCTACAGCTGGATGTAAAATTTGTTGGATGAAATTCTTTAGTTTGTCGATGTCTTTCAGTCCCGGCTCGATCTCGAAGCCACTGTTGAGGTCGATACCCGCGAAACGGGGATGCCGGAAGTTCCGGATCGCCTCTGTGTTTTCCGGACGGATGCCTCCGCTGAGCAAGAAGGGAGTCTCTCCTTTATATTCGGTTAGGATGGACCAATCGAAACGTTTGCCTGAGCCTCCATAGCCCTCGCATCTCGTATCGAAAAGGAAATAATCCACCCGGCCCTCATACTCCCTTGTTTTTTCGAAGTCCTCTTTCGTAGCGATGGGGAAAGCCTTGATCAAGGAATAGCCCCTTTTTTGCAAGGTGTGGCAATCTTCCGGCGATTCGTTACCGTGAAGTTGGAGATAGTCTAGCTTGTAGGCGGAGGCTTTCTCCATCATGGACTCGATGGTAGCGTTGACAAAAACGCCCACTTTCTTAGGGGACAATTGTTCACTGTCTGTTACCTGCTGCTCCGTCGGGCATCGCTCGACAAAGCGCTTGGAACGTTCGTAGAAGATAAAGCCGATCCAGTTGATGGCTAGGGCGGCTACTTCCCGGATATTCTGAGGCTCCCGCATTCCGCAAACTTTGATGATCATGCCAGTCCTCCTATAAAATCGGCTAGGGTATCGCCCGGCCTCTCGGTTTTCATGAAGGTCTCTCCGATCAGGAATCCACGGAAACCGGCCTCACGCAATTGGCGTACGGTATCGGTCTCGGATATTCCGCTCTCGGACACTAAAAGAGGGGAGAAGCCTCGCATCTTATCGACCAACTTGAATGAGTTGTTTACGTCCGTATGGAAGGTGCCGAGATTACGGTTGTTCACGCCGAGCATATCGATATCCGCGTTCAGGTATTTGAGCTCGTCCTCGCTATGGACTTCCAGCAAGACTTCCAATTGCAGGCTATGGGCGGTCTCGGCGAGTATCCGGCATTCTTCTTCTGTAAGGGCGGCGGCGATCAATAAGACAGCGTCGGCGCCCATCACCCGGGCTTGGAAGAGTTGGTAGGTATCGATGATGAAGTCCTTGCGAAGTAACGGGAGATCCACCAGCTTGCGGGCCTTTTGCAAGTCGCCCAAGGAACCTCCGAAGAAATCCCCGTCCGTAAGGATCGAGCAGGCGGAGGCTCCTCCGGCCTCGTAAGCGGGCACCACGTCGGCGATATTCGCACCCGGATGCAACCAGCCCTTGGAGGGGCTTTTACGCTTGAACTCGGCGATAATACCGGAGGGGGATGATTCCAACGCCGCACGCATGGAACGTGTGTCACGCTCCATACGGTCGCTACCTAGAGCCAATAAGGTCTGTAAGCTTACGGCCTGTTTCTGCCGGGCTACCTCGATGCGCTTATTGGCGATAATATCTTGTAAGATGTCCTTTTTCATAGGATATGTTTCTTTATCTTTGGTTCAAAGATATAAATTTACGGAATGTAGCCAATGCTTTTCCGCTTTCCAATGATTCACGTGCCTCGGCGATACACGTCTCGATCTTCTTCTCTGGACAGATCACTTGGATGGCGAAAGCGGAGTTGGCGATCACGCAGCTCTTTTGGGCCTCGGTAGCTCTGTTCCCTAATACGGCGTCGAAGATACGGGCCGCTTCCTCCGGGGTCTCTCCGCCATCGAGGTCCGCTTCCGTGCAACGTTTGAATCCGAGCATCTCCGGGGTATAAAGCTTCTCTTTCTCCGGCATGGCTACCTTGAAATCGGCCGTGAGGGAGATCTCGTCGTAACCGTCCAAGCTATGTACCACGGC
>Ga0073907_1003200_pt1 | contig 14361 bp, 8 predicted proteins | sample GluameincwithD2O_FD_65483 | JGI IMG/M metagenome (GOLD analysis project Ga0073907, IMG submission 65483) | Mouse cecum microbial communities from Vienna, Austria - Glucosamine amended microcosms incubated with D2O | ecosystem: Host-associated > Mammals > Digestive system > Large intestine > Cecum... | reverse complement strand
TGGTCAATAATGCCTATATCATCAGCCAATAATGCAATTTCAGAAAGGATATGGCTGGAAATCAAAATTGTTTTTCCACGCTCATTGCAGAGGTCACGGATAAAGGAACGGACTTCTGCGATTCCAATCGGGTCAAGACCGTTAATCGGTTCGTCCAAAATCAAAAGTTCCGGGTCATGCATAATGGCAAGGGCAATCGCCAGCCGCTGTTTCATGCCAAGTGAATATTGGGAAAACAGCTTCTTATCTTTGTAAGGCAGACCAACCAGGTCAAGTGCGTTTTTAATTGCGCCTCGGTTCGGCACGCCCCGCAGGGTAGCAAAAATACGCAGGTTTTCCGTAGCAGTAAGATTAGGATAAAATCCGGGGGATTCAATCAGGCTGCCAATACGGGGCAGCAGCTTCTTTTCATTTGCCGCCAAAGGCTTTCCCCAAATCGACACTTTCCCGGAAGTCGGTTGTGTAAGTCCAAGCAGCATTTTCATTGTCGTCGTTTTTCCGGCTCCATTTCTGCCAAGCAGACCATAGATACGCCCTTTCTGAACATGGATATTCAGATTGGCAACACTTTTTTGTGTTCCATATTGTTTTGTAAGATTTTTTGTTTCAATTACATATTTGCTCATTACGAAACCTCCTTTTCATGTCTGCTATTCTATCACGCCAACCTTGCATGAACCTTGCACGAACCTTGCATTAACCTTGCATTTAAAGAAGCAAATCTCTGAAAAAATAAAATCCCCGCAGGACGGAGATTCTATTGCCACCATAAAAAACAGCGCTGATTCATTCTGCCAGTGAAAAAAACAGGATAAAAACGGTTCCCTCTCCCGGTGTGCTTTCCACTGTTATTGTTCCATTCAATTTGGCTACAAGTTGATGTACGATAGACAGACCAAGTCCGCTGCCTTTTTCAGACCGCCCTCTATCGCATTTATAAAGCCGCTCAAAAATATGCTTTAAATCCTCCTTATCAATCCCCACGCCGTTATCAGACAAAAGGATTTTTACATTTCTCCCCTGCTGTGATAAGGCTATTTTTATTTTATCCGCATGGCTGTGGGAAATCACATTCTGTATCAGATTGTTTAATATCCTCATATATCCGTCCGGGTCAATCTGCACCCGGAACGGCTGCTCCGGAATGTCCACTGTGAAATCTATCTGTGTATCCTCAAATATGGGTATCCAGTCAATCAGTATGTTCCGTGTCAGTTCCGTTAAATCAACAATAGATATATTCATCGAAAATTCATTTGAACCCAGCTTGAACCAGTCAAAAAGCACATCTATATATTCTTTTAAATCGTGGGCTTTCCGGCGGGCTGTTTCTATATAATCGTCACGTTCTTTCCCATCAACAATCCCTTTATGTGCAGCGTCCAAATATCCTATCAGTGTGGTGAGTGGTGTCCTTACGTCATGGGAAAGGCTCGTCATAAGCTGCCTGTTGGTTTCTTCTGTTTGACGATAGGCAGAAAGCCTGTTCTCGTAGGACAGGATAATATCGTTGATTGCATAAGCAAGTGGAGCCACAAGTTCATGTGTTTCCGATAAGATACGCCTGTTTCCATTTCCATTTTTTACATCTTCCAAAGCGTCAGACATTTCTAATAGCTGCTTTTTCACACGCCGGACTATAAAAACAGCCCCGCAAACCGAAGCAAACGCAACACTCAGTGCAATCATTGTAACTGCTTCTGTATACAATATTCACACCTCCCTATTGAAACGATAGCCAATCCCCTTCACTGTCTGTATATACCGTGGATTGCCCGGATTCTCTTCTATCTTTTTCCGCAGACGGCTGATAATTGCCATAATATTGCTGTCATCATAGACATAATCTTCTCCCCATACAGTTTCATAAATTTGCTGCTTTGTCAGTATCTTTCCCTGATGTTTTGCAAGAAGCAATAGTAAATCAAATTCTTTCGGCGGCAGTTCATAATCACCATTTACCGCATGGATAGAACGGTTATTAAAGTCAATAACCAGCCCGTCAAAATCAAATGTCTGTAACTGTCCGTCTTTTGGGTTAAAGCGAGTATAGCGTCTAATCAATGATAGAATACGGGCAATCAGCTCGTCCATGTCAAAAGGTTTTGTTAGATAGTCATCAGCCCCCGCCCGTAAACCACGCACTTTTGAAGCGCTATCATTTTTTGATGTAAACATCAGGATTGGCAGGCTGCTTTCTTTTCTAATCTGCTCCAAAGTCTCAAAGCCGTCAAAGCCGGGCATCATAACATCCAATATGACAAGCTGGTATTCTTTTTCCTTCAGTTGCAGTAGACCGGATTTTCCGGAATAACAGCAGTCGGCTTCTATGCTTTCCTGTAAAACACTCTGCTTGATTAGTACACAAAGTTCCTTATCATCATCTATAATCAAAATCCTGTTCATTATTGACGTTCCTCCGTTCATTAAATTACACATCCATATGCCGAGATTACAGCTACATTACAATTATATGTGGAGATTCGGGCAATGACAAGTACCTAAAATTGCATTGTGGAAATATGCATAACTGGCTATTCCATTGTGGATAACTCCATTCACAGTTCCATAAACAAGCCAGTTATACACATTTCCACGAATGCCGGTTACGGCGGAATCCCACTCATTCATTCTCAAATATTTGATAAGGATTATATTTGTCTTTCCTTCTTTTGGGATGGTTTCCCAATAAGGCAATTCATCCACTACGATTTCTTCTTACATAAACGTTACACAAAACACAAAGCATGTCTTCCGGAGTACCATTCCGCATAATCTTATTCCTGATTCGTAAGCCTTAGGACCGCCTTAAGCAGTCGCCCGGCGCTGCGCCAAATCGTCTCTTCCGAAAGTTTACCTTGCTTATATGCTCTTTCGATATCCTCGGCATCCTCCCGGTTGCCCGGCATGATGATATCATTCCCGGCGGCGGCACACTGCCACGGTATGCTCCCGTCCTCGGGGACGGTAGTGTTCCAGTCGGACATGATCACCCCGTTAAATCCCCACTCATCCCGCGAAACTACCGTGCAAAGATCCCGGCTGTTGGCCGCGTGGATGCCGTTGATCAGATTATATGCGGACATGATGGCCACAGGACTGCTTTTCTTTACCGCAATCTCAAAGCCGCGCAGGTAGATCTCCCGGAGGGCGCGCTGGGATACGCGGACATTTACTCCCATCCGGTTATCCTCCTGATTGTTGCAGGCAAAATGCTTGATGGTCACGCCGCACCCTTTATGGCTCTGCACCCCGTCGGTGACCCATGCCGCCAGCGTTCCTGAGAGATAAGGATCCTCCGAATAATACTCGAAATTGCGCCCGCACAGAGGATTTCGCATAATATTCATGCCTGGCCCCAGCCACAGATCCACATGGAATTCTTCCATCTCTGTGGCAACCGCCTCACCGAACTCGCGCATAAGTTTCGTATCCCACGACTGCGCCAGCGCCGTTCCCACGGGAAACGCGGTGCAGTACTGGTAGTAAGTATCCGCATTTTCCCGATGCACATCCTCTTCCAGAAATCCATTTTCCAGGGAACCTAAAACACCTGCGCTGTAAACGGAGTCGTCTGCCCGGTCAACCTGGTAGCTCTGCCGAAGCCGTAAGCCTGCCGGCCCATCAGCCATGATAAGGGAGCGGAGTCCGTAGTTTTCCTCCAGCGCCTCTGTCGTCTCACCGGCGGAACCGGGAACCCGAATCCCGGACGAGCCAAGAGTGCTGGTTCCCTGGGTGATATTCCCATATAACGCCGGTATCAATTCAGCAACAGGGATTTTCTCTTCCAGAGGTTCCTGGGTTCTTCTCTTTTCCTCCTCCCGGGGCACATACAAAAGCTCCGGGACATTCTGCTCCTCCGCTTTCGCAAGCCACTCCCCGGTTTCCCTTTTTACATCCTCACCCGGGTAAAGCTCGTCAATAGCCTCATCCAGAGGGCAGATATCCTTTGTCTTTGAAAGCAACGTCCTTCTCTCCACGGTCAATCGCGCCGCAGGCTTAAGCGCCTGTGCATGTTCTCCGATCCAGATGCCATACGTGCCTTTGTCCATATACCACCCGTGAAGCTCCTCTGAGAAACTTACAAGAGCGGACTGTTCTATGGATATGGTAAGCGTCTCTTCCTCCCGGGGCTTTAAACGCTTTGTCTTCGCAAAGCCCGCGAGCCGCTTCAGCTCTTTTCTCTCCCCTGTCTGGGGCAGGGTAACATATACCTGCACCACCTCTCTGCCGGGATGGGCTGTCCCGGTATTTTTCACCGAAACAACTAAGTCTATGCCCTGCGCTGTCCTTTTAATCTCCAGTGTTCTCATGGAAAAGGAAGTATAGGAAAGCCCGTAGCCAAAAGGAAATAACGCTTTTTTCCCAAAGCTGTCAAAATACCGGTATCCCACGTAAATCCCTTCCTGGTATACTTCCGTCTCAAGATTACCATTCAGATATCCGAAGTCTTTGGCGGACGGATAATCTTCATACCGCCTTGCCCAGGTAGCCGTCAGCCTCCCACCCGGCACAGCGCGGCCGAACAGCACGTCTGCCGTCGCATGCCCGCCCTCCTGTCCGGGAAGGGAGATAAGGAGGACTGCACGGATATTTTTTGCCTCTTCAAGGATGTCCGTAAGCTCCACCGGCGCGCCTGCATTTAAGACCAGCACCACCGGTATCCCTGTCTTTTCAAGGGTCAGGATGTCTTCCCGCTCCCGCCTGCTTAAGTAGTAGTCCCCTTCCTCTTTCCTCCTGTCTTTTCCTTCGCCGGAAATGCGGCTGATCACATACACCGCCGCCCCGGCACCCTCTGCCTCTTCTTTCCGGATCTTTCGTCCCTCCGGCAGGGAAAAAGGATTTGCCGAGTAAGCGTCGAATGGATTTTCCACCGTCTTTGCCGCCTCAAGGACGGTTTCCTTCCAGGCCATCCTTTCCTCCTCATAGCGCCTTTCATAATCTTTGAGCCAGTCTTCGCTTACAATCGCCGCACCGAAGTCCTTCATCCCCTGATAAATGGAGATATTCCCCCGGTTATTCACATCCCCGGAGCCGGTGCCGCCCTTGACTGTCTTTACCGCGCCGCCCCCGAAAAGGGCGATGGGCGTATCTTGATCCAGGGGAAGGGTCCCCTTATTCTTAAGGAGGACCATTCCCTCCGCCGCGGCCCTCCTTGCAAATATACGGTGTTTTTCCTCTCTTACAGACGGCCGTGTCTTTAACGTGCCGCTGTGTGTCTGCTTTATCATAAACTTCCTCCTTTATTGATGTAGAAAAAAGGCTGCCGCAGCAGCCTCTTTACTTTTACTCTTTCACGCCGCCAAGTGTCACGCCTGCGATAATAAACTTAGACAGCAGCAGATATACAATGATAATCGGCACGATTGCCACAAGAATCATGGTATAAATCTTACCCATGTCAAAATTCATATAATCGGCTCCACGGAGTGTCGCGATCAAGATTGGCACGGTCATCTTTTCCTTAGACTGAATGACCAAGGCCGGAACGAAGTAATTGTTCCATGAACCGACGAATGAGAAGATTGCCTGCACCGCGATCGCCGGCTTCATGATCGGCAGCACAATCCGATTGAAAGTCATGAACTCTCCGCATCCGTCGATCCTTGCCGCCTCCACAAGGGACAGCGGGAGGGACGACTGTAAGTAGCTGTACATGAAGTAGAATACCGCCGGAGACGCGATGGACGGGATGATCAGCGGAAGCAGGGAATCATACATTCCCATATTGGTGATCAGCCGTAAGAATCCCATCGCCGTTACCTGTGTCGGCATAACAAGGATTGCCATGATAAATGTAAAGGCTATCTTTTTTAGTTTAAAATCATATGCATAAAGGCCATATGCCGTCAACGCGGAAAAGTATGTACAGATTGCCGCGGAGCAGCCGGATACGATCAGGCTGTTAAGGATACCCCTGAACATCGGAAAGGTTCCGTCGTTGGCGACATTTTTCAGATTCTCAAGCAGATAGTTTCCCGGCAGCGCGGAAAACCCTTTCTGGAGATCTGCATGTGACCGGGTCGCGTTGACGATTAGAATATAGAAGAAGAACAGGCACATAAATGACAGGATGACCAGTACAACATGTGCAACTATACTCCTTAAATGATTTGGCTGTTTTGATTTCATACCCCTATCTCCTTCCTTGTTTTTTCGCCAGTTTTTTTGCTTTCTTTGCCGCTGCCTTCGATCCGTCCGGATCGTCATTGTTGGTCATCCGGTATACGAAGAAGCAAAGGATACCGCTGACGATGAACAGATATACAGACAGCGCCCCGGCCATACCGTAGTTCCGGCTCTTTAAGTGGCTGTTCAGGAACATGATCAGTGTCATGGACGTCCTGTCCGGCGTTCCCTGTCCGTTTGTCAGAATCTGTGGAACATCGAACATCTGAAGGCCGCCGATGATCGCCGTGATCAGAGTGTAGGCAAGGATCGGCCGAATCTGCGGAAGCGTGATAAAGAAAAATCTCTGAAAGCTGTTGCAGCCGTCCAGTTCAGACGCCTCGAAGACATCCGGGCTGATCCCCATGATTGCCGCCATCAGCATAATCGTTGAATTACCGAACCACATCAGAAAGTTCATAAACCCGACCAGCGACCGGGTCCCCATGACAGACCCTAAAAAGTCAATGGGCTTATTGATGAGTCCTATGGACATAAGAATCCCGTTGACCGGTCCGTTAGTGGAAAACATGGTGAAAAATAACATCGCAAACGCGGATGCCATAATCAGGTTCGGCAGATAGATCACGACCTTAAAAAACTGCGTCCCATGAATCTTTAGCCGCGCGTCTACAAACCACTCCGCAAGCACCAGCGCGATAACAATCTGCGGGATAAACCCAATCACCCATAAAATCATGGTGTTCGCCGCGTATTTTAACATATCTGACCCCAAGAGGCTCATATAGTTCGCCATTCCCACAAAGTTAGGCCCGACTTCCTTGATCCCCGAACGATAGTATTCAAAAAAGCTGTACCTGATCGTATCAATCAGAGGGATAAAAGAAAAGATGAAGAAACTGATAAAAAACGGAAGGATAAAAAGATATCCCCATTTTGAATAATCAACTTTTTTCTTTTTTTGCTTCATAAACTGTCATTCCTTTCTTTCTCAGATATCCGGCGGGGCTCCTTTCATGCCCCGCCGGCTGGTCTTCCTACTCCGTCGCTGCCTCCGGCCACTGAATCTCCGTGATATCCGGATAACGCTCTTTGATGGCTGTCTCAAAATTCGTCTTTGCCTTTTCAAAGTCAACCTTGCCCTGGAAGTAATCGCTGAACGCATTCTGGATCAGCTCCACACAGCCCTGGTCATAAGCGGAAAGAGGCGCGATCTTGATGTTCTCCGCAACCGGCGCAAAGTAAGTAAACGCATTCTGCCCGCCAAGGAAGTCTGATGCATAGGAATCGTCTGCCGCCGCTTCCTGCATACCGCTCTTTGTATTGGTGAAGTCTGAGTACTCTTTGGAAATCTTTAACAGGTTGTCTTTATTTACCGTTACGGAAAGGATGATATCCTTTACATGCTCTATATTGTCCGTACCCGTGCATGCGTGGACATAAGAACCGCCCCAGTTGTATTCCTGCGGAGGATTGGTAACGCCCCATACACCGTCTTCACCGTCCCAGTTCGGTTTCAGCGTAAAGTCAATGCCCCATGCCGGGAAGAGGAAAGCGAATACCTTAGATGACGAACCCATTGCCTTGTTCCAGTCGTCGTTCCACTGGCCCTTTACATTCTTATCCAGATACTCCGCATCCAGCCACTCTTTTGAATCGCTTACCCAGTCCATGATCTTCTGGTCAACCTTGATGGTCGTCTCGCCAGGGCTTACCCATGACTCGCTGATACTGTTTCCGTAAAGACGGAAGGTGTCCGCATAGGATGAGAAAGTAAAATATCCCTTTGCTTTCAGCTCAGCCGCCGTCGCTTTAACAGTATCCCAGTCCGCTACTTTCTTGCCGATCTCTTCTGGTTCATCTGTTCCGAACACTTCTTTTGCGATATCCCGGCGGTATACTAAAAGTCCCGGGCAGCACTGCCAGGTGGAGCCTCTCTGTACGCCGTCCGTATCCGATGCCGTTACCTTTGTAAATTCGTACTGGTCTGCCAGATCCTTATCCGGGTCGATGCCAAGATCCGCAAGGGGCATGGCAGCGTCCGCATCCTTGTCTGTATACTTATTTACATAGTCTGTCTCTGACAGGAAGATATCTACCTTGTCATCTGCCGCTGCGTCCGCCTGTTTCATCAGTGCCTCGTCAAGCTTCTGCTGGTATACGCCGTCCTGGTTCGGATTGATGATCCAGTGGATCTCCGTGCCGTCATTTAAAGTAGTCACTGTACCGTCAGAAGACGTTTCCTTCACTTCCGGATAGACTGCCTCCACACGCTCACGGAACTCGTCATTCCAGCTATAGATGTTGATAACCTTCCCTTCTCCCGCGCTGTCTCCGGAACCAGATGACTTGCCGCAGCCTGCTGCCATGCTTGCCGTCATAGCCGCAATCAATAACATGCTAACTACTCTCTTTTTCATTTGAAAAAATCCTCCTTTACGTTTTTGCGAAGCATTTGCCCCGCTTTTGATATCTGCATTATAGCCAGAAATTTTTCTCAGATATACTAAAGAATTTACAAAAATGTCAAATCCATGACACATATTTTATTTTTCGTCCCCCGTCGGGATGCGATTTTTTAATCCCAGGCGGCCATGTATGGAAGCTGATATTTTGGGTCATGATTCTGATATTTTTCACATGTATCTTGTTTTTTTCATCCATAGTTTTTTCTATTATAGAGTACAGATATTATAGAGAAAGGAGCACAACATTGCGTGATATAACATTTATTGATGAGAACGGTAGTTTTCTCCTGAGGCAGCCGGAGAATACAAGTTACCTATATTTTCCCCTTGCCTCGGTAACCGGATTAAAAAGTGCGGTCACGCCGAGTCTCGGCGGCGACGCGAAAATCGACCAGGAAACCTTCCTCTTAGAGCCGGTAAGCGCCGAAAACCTGCACAACAACCGCTCTACCCGCAATTTCTGGTTCATAAAGAACGGGACCGACGCATATTCCGTCTCTGGTTCCAGCGCGGAGCAGGAAAACGCCAGGTTTTCAGCCATGCAGGATGAAAGCGAGCTGACTGCCGGGTTCATGTGGCAAACTTTAAAGCGATCGTCGAAGACCTTAAAAATCTCTACCGCCGCCACTTCCTTTATTCCAAAAGACGGCAATGTGGAGATTTTATATGTAACGGTGAAGAATCAGTCGGAAAGCATACAGAAGCTCAATGCCTGCGCGGCAATCCCCATCTATGGCCGAAGCGCCGATAACATCCGGGACCACCGGAATGTCACATCCATGCTGCACCGGATCGATACCATAGAAAACGGAGTCCTTGTGTGCCCTACCATGTCCTTTGATGAGAAAGGGCACCGGGAAAATACCCAGATCTACTATGCCTTAGGGTGCACAGGCGACGGCCGGATGCCGGAAAGATTTTATCCTACGGTGGAAGATTTCCTGGGAGAGGGCGGGACTTTCACCCACCCCCGCGCTGTATACGGACAATGTCCCGGAGTCCCGGCTTTTGAACACGCTGCCGGGAAAGAGGCGATGGGCGCTTTCCGATTTCCGCCCATCTCCCTGGACCCCGGCAAAAAGGCTGACTACATCGTCCTTCTTGGCGTAGAGTCTGACAGGGAAGAAATCTCCGGCATTTTTGAAAGATATAACACTTCTGAAAAAGTACGGAAAGCTCTTTCCGACACAAAAACTTACTGGCAAAAGCAGGTGTCGGTCAGCATCCGCACAAAGGAGTCGGATTTTGATCGGCTGATGAAGTGGGTCTGCTTTCAGCCTTTCCTGCGGAGGCTGTTCGGCTGTTCTTTCCTTCCGCACCATGACTACGGACGGGGCGGAAGGGGCTGGCGGGATCTGTGGCAGGACTGCCTCTCCCTCCTCCTTCTGGAGCCGGAAAAGGTAAGAGGTATGATCGCGGCAAACTTTGGCGGCGTTCGTGTTGACGGAACAAACGCAACCATCATCGGGGACGGCGACGGCAATTTTATCGCCGACCGAAACGGCATCACACGGGTCTGGATGGATCATGCGCTCTGGCCGCTGATGACGACAAAGCTCTATATTGACCAGACGGGAGATACCGAGCTGCTAAACCAAGAGATTTCTTATTTTAAAGACGCCCAGATCATGCGGGGAACTGAAGCCGACGGCCTATGGAGCCAGAAACAGGGAAATCTTCAGCTCACCAAAGAAGGTACGGTCTATACCGGGACCATCTTAGAGCACCTGCTCATCCAGCAGCTTACCGCCTTTTATGAGGTCGGAGACCACAATATCTGCAAGCTGCGGGGGGCTGACTGGAACGACGCTTTAGATATGGCCTCTGAACACGGGGAGAGCGTTGCTTTCACCTGCGCCTATGCCGGCAATCTCCTGACCCTAGCCACGCTGATCCGCCTTTTAGACAAGCGCACCTTCTCCCACACGACCAAACTTATGGAGGAAGTCACGGTTCTTTTGGAAAATGAGCCCGATATGTACGGCGATATCCCCAGAAAGCAGAAGATTCTCTCCGGCTATGCCGCCAGATGCCGCCACCACGTAAGCGGAGGGCGCTTTAGTATCTCCCTGTCCGCTCTCGCCGAGAACCTGAGCAGGAAAGCCGACTGGCTGATGGAGCACTTAAGGCGCCAGGAGTGGATCGACGGCGGAGAGACAGAAGGCTGGTTTAACAGCTATTACGACAATCACGGACGAGCCGTCGAAGGCTTTTTCGGAGACCATGTGCGGATGATGCTGACCGGGCAGGTATTCGCTGTCATGGGCGGGGTGGCGAAAGAAGGTCAAATCAGAAAAATAACCGCCGCCGCCGACCACTATCTCTATAAAAAGGAGATCGGAGGCTACCGCCTGAATACGGATTTTCATGAACTTAAGTTTGACATGGGACGCATGTTCGGGTTTGCCTACGGTGAAAAGGAAAACGGTGCAGTCTTCTCCCACATGACGGTGATGTATGCCAATGCCCTGTACCGCCGGGGATTTGTGCGGGAAGGCTTTAAGGCTCTTAAGACCCTTGCGGATACGGCTCTTGATTTTGACACCAGCCGCGTCTATCCGGGAATCCCGGAATATTTCCGCTCCGACGGACGGGGGATGTACCAGTATCTCACCGGCGCGGCAAGCTGGTATATGCTGACCATGATCACTGAAGTTTTCGGCGTGCGGGGTGAAGCAGGAAACCTCATTCTGTATCCGAAACTTCTGCCCTGCCAGTTCGACGAAGACGGGAAAGCCTCCATCTCTCTTCCCTTTGCAGGCAAAACCTTCACCATCATCTACAGCAACAAGGACAGGAAAGACTTTGGCAGCTACCGCGTCGCCTCCGCCCAATGCGGTGAAACAACGCTTGAGGTGGACGAAAAAGATTTTGTTATCCTTCCCAGGGAGATGCTCATTGCCCTGCCGGAGGATACGCACACCATCACCGTAAATCTGCGGTAATCATCCAAAACCGCCGCGAACCTCTCGGCAGCCTCCTGGCAGGTATACAGGAAATTTTGTCCGGTTCGCTGCTTCGCGGGAAATAAACTATGGAAAGGACGAAAAAACAACATGAACTATGGACATTTTGACGACGAGGCCCGGGAGTATGTCATCGACCGCCCGGATACCCCGACGCCCTGGGTAAATTATCTTGGCTCTCCGGATTACGGCGCGATCATTTCTAACAACGCGGGAGGATACAGCTTTGCCAAATCAGGCGCCAACGGGCGGATTCTCCGCTATATCTTCAACAACTTCGACCAGCCCGGTCGCTATCTCTACATCCGGGACAACGATTCAAAGGACTACTGGTCTGCCTCCTGGCAGCCGGTGGGGAAACCTTTGGACAGCTATACGAGCAGGTGCATGCATGGCATGGGTTACACCAAGATGACCGCCGATTATGATGAAATCCTCTCCGAGGCATCCTACTATGTTCCGCTGGGGAAAGCCTGTGAAGTGTGGGCGCTCTCTGTGAAAAACCAATCCGCCCGGGAAAGAAATCTTACCTTGACCGGCTATGCCGAGTTCACCAACCACAGCAACTATGAGCAGGATCAAGTAAATTTACAGTATTCCCTGTTCATCACAAAAACGATGTTTGAAGAAAACCGCATCATCCAACAGATCCACGGGAATCTTGACGCCCTGCCCGAAAACGGTCAGGTGGATGAAAAAAATGTGACCGAGCGTTTCTTTGGTCTGGCCGGAGGACGCGTATCCTCCTACTGCGGGGAAAAGGAACATTTCCTCGGAAGATATCACGGGTACGGCAATCCCCAGGGTATCCTGTTCGGAGACCTTGGAAATGTTACCAGCTATAATGAGAATTCCTGCGGTGCCCTGTCCTGTACGCTTGCGCTGAAACCCGGGGAGACAAAGACTATTGTATTCCTTCTTGGATGCGGAGGAAACCGTGAGGCGTCCTCCCTCCTTGATCTGTACCGGAATCCGGCAGCCGCCGTGGATAAAGAGCTCTCAGATCTCAAGCGCTACTGGCAGGAAAAGCTCGGGCATCTTAAAGTAAACACCCCAAGCCCGGAATTTAACACGATGCTCAACACCTGGAACGGCTATAACTGTTTTATGACCTTTATCTGGTCCCGGGCCGCGTCCTTTATCTATTGCGGCTTAAGAAACGGTTATGGATACCGGGATACCGTGCAGGATATCCAGGGAATCATCCACCTTGCGCCTGAGATGGCGGCGGACAAAATCCGCTTTATGCTCTCCGGCCAGGTAAGCAATGGCGGCGGCCTTCCCTTGGTGAAATTCACCCATGACCCGGGGCATGAGGACACACCGGATGACGCTTCCTACCGACAGGAGACCGGCCATCCCGCCTACCGGGCTGACGACGCGCTGTGGCTTTTCCCCACAGTTTACAAATATATCGCCGAAACCGGAGACACCCAATTCCTTGACGAAATCATCCCCTTTGCGGATAAAGAGAAAGCCAGCGTCTATGAACACCTAAAACGAGCCATCGCTTTCTCCCTGGACCATCTCGGCCCTCACGGGATGCCCGCCGGGCTTTATGCGGACTGGAACGACTGCCTCCGCCTGGGCACAAACGGCGAATCCACGTTTGTCGCTCTTCAGTTTTACTACGCCATCAAAATCTTAAAAGGCTTTGCCGAATATAAAAATGATACGGTCTATGCCGGATACCTGACGGGAAAGCAGGAAGAAACCGGCAAGACCATTCAAAACATGTGCTGGGATAAAGACCGGTTTATCCGCGGATACACCGAAGCCGGGGAGCGGATTGGCACGCCGGGAGACCCGGAAGCCAGCCTTTGGTTAAATCCCCAGAGCTGGGCGGTCATCAGCGGGGTTGCCACTGACGAGCAGGCTGATCTCGCGCTTTTAAATGTCTGCGGGCGGCTGAATACCGACTACGGCGCACTCCTCATGGATCCCCCCTATCATTCCCATGCCTTCGACGGCGCCCTTGCCGTTATCTACAACCAGGGAACAAAAGAAAACGCCGGTATCTTCTCCCAGTCCCAGGGGTGGCTGATTCTTGCGGAGGCCTTGCGCGGCCACGGGGAGCGCGCGTTTACCTACTTCATGGAAAACGCTCCTGCTGCCTGGAATGAAAGGGCCGAGCTGCGCCGCTTAGAGCCGTATTGCTACGGCCAATTTACCGAAGGAACCGCCAGCAGGCATCCTGGGCGCTCCCATGTTCATTGGCTGACCGGCACCGCCTCCACCATGATGGTGGGATGCGTGGAAGGTATCCTGGGCCTTCGCCCCAGCCTTGACGGCATCACCATCAGCCCATCGATCCCGAAGGGCTGGACACACCTGGAGATCAAGAAAGATTTCCGCGGAAAGCATTTGCATATCCAGATTGACAATCCAAGGAACCGGGAAAGTGGCTGCGAGAAACTTACGCTTAATGGCCAGGAGCTTGAAAGCAGTTACATTCCTGCCTCTCTTCTCGGCGATGAGAATGAGATCCGTCTGATTCTCTGATATCCCGCCGGCAAAAACTTTTATCCATAAAACAGTGGACACCGTGATGCAGTTCTCACTCAGTGTCCCCTGTTTCTTTTTTATATTTTACTTTTCCCGCCCGTTTTTTGATATATCCTCCTATACTTACGTCTCCACGGGCGATACAGCTTATAGTCCAGTAAATACAAGGAATTAGGTAGTGTAAAATAAGTTGTGTCTTTGGAAATAAATGGCTCCTTTTTGGTAAGAATTAGGATATGAAAATTTTTATCGAAAAGGAGTATTTTTTATGGCAGTTGCAAAGGAACAAATTC